>Ga0265798_10010506_pt1 | contig 11407 bp, 8 predicted proteins | sample P3T30metagenome_FD_192430 | JGI IMG/M metagenome (GOLD analysis project Ga0265798, IMG submission 192430) | Plant litter microbial communities from East Loma Ridge, Irvine, California - P3 T30 | ecosystem: Environmental > Terrestrial > Plant litter > Unclassified | place: USA: California... | reverse complement strand
CGATGAAGGAGACCGTGTCCTGCGCGATGTCCGGGTCCTTGCCGATGGTGTTCGGGTTGCCGTGGTGGCGGTTGTGCTTGTTCATCCACCACGTGTACGACAGGCCCACGATGAAGGTGCCGAGGATCCGACCGGCGTTGTCGTTCCACTTGCGGGAGGCGAAGACCTGCCGGTGCGCGGCCTCGTGCGAGAGGAACGCGAACTGCGTGAAGAGCGCGCCGAGCACGGCGGCGGGGATGAGCTGGAACCAGGAGCCACCGAGCATCGCGACGGCGACGAAGCACGCGGCGACGAGGACGACCAGCACGCTGAAGACGGTCCAGTAGAAGCCGACGCGGCGTTCCAGGAGCCCGGCGGCGCGGACCTCCTCGAGGAGGTCCTTGTACGTGGACGTGCCAGAGGCGGCGCCCGGCGTACGGGGAGTGGTGGGTCGGTACAGGGTCGATGAAGACATGAGCTGCTTCCATCAGGAACAGCCCTTCGGCCGTGCTCTCGAGTTCCCGCATTTGCGGTTGCTAGGGAACCTAGGGGTCGAACCTGGGCAGAGACCGTGGAACGCGCGTACCGTCCTGGGAGGTCGCCGGTCCGTTCGGCGGCGACCCGACGGGCTCGGAGGTCCCTGCCCGTGAAGCACATCATCTACGGACTCGCATCGGTCCTCACCACCGACGACGCGGCCTACGCCGTCCTCGACTACGCCGCTGCGCTGGCCCAGGCCGGGCTCGCCGACACCGTGCACGTGCCGACCGTCGACCGCTGGGGGATGAACACCACGTCGAGTCTCCTGCTGGCTCCTGCGATCGGGGTCCTGGTGCAGGGCGCTCCGGACGACGAGCTCCAGCCCGACACCGCCGGCTTCATCACCGAGCTCCGGTGGCGGACCCGCGCGGTGCAGACGGCCGGGTAGCGGCCGGGTCCTCGCTAGCATGCACGGTGTGGTCGGACTGGGCAGCGCACTCGCGAACCTCCGTGGCGTCCTCCGGCAACCCGAGGCACACGTCGAGACCGTCGACGGCGAGTCCGTCCCGGTCGGCATGCTCCTCGGCACGCTCGGCGCCCTGCTGCTCGACGCCGGCAGCTCGGTCACCGACGTCCGATCGGCCCTCGAGAAGGCGCGCGAGGCCGCTGGCATCGGCCCCGGGCTCGCCGTCGGGGTGCTGCCGGCACTCGTGATCGTCAGCGAGACCGCCACCGGCTCGGCGACGATCGTCAACGCCGAGGGCATCGAGCTCTCGTTCCGGCAGGCGGCGCGGGCGAACCGGCTGGTGCTCGGGCTCGAGAGCGGGTCGATCGCCCTCGCCGAGATCCCCGCGCGTGTCCGGGCGATCCGCGCGAACACCCGTCCGCCGGCACCGCTGCCGTGGATCGCCGGGAACGCCCTGACCGCCGCGGGCCTCGCCGTCGTCTTCCGCTGCCCGTGGTGGGCGGTCCTCGTCGTGCTCGGGGTCGGCGCGGTCGTCGGGGTCATCGGGCTGCTGCTCCGCCGGTTCCGCGAGGCCGTCGCCGTCGTCCCGTTCCTCGCCGCGTTCGTGTCGACCGCCGTCGTCGGCCTCGTCGCCGCGAGCACCGGCTTCGACCACGTGCCGCTCTTCGCCGTCTGCGCCCCCGTCGCCGTGTTCGTGCCGGGCGCGCTCATCACGAACGCGCTCCTCGAGCTCACGGCCGCGGACATCGTGACCGGGTCCGCGCGGCTGATGCAGGGGCTCATCATGCTCGGCTTCATGGCCGCCGGGATCGCCGCGGGCAGCGCCGTCACCGGGTTGCGGGTCGACCCGCGGTCCGCCGCGCTCGTCGGGGAGGTCGCCGGTGTCGGGACCGACCGGGCCGGGTGGGAGTCGGTGCCCGCGTACTGGTTGTCGTGGGTGGCCGTCGCGGTGCTCGCGGTCGGCATCGGCCTGGTGTTCGGCGCCGGCTGGAAGCTCACGGCGGCCTCGATCGTGGTGATGATCGGGGCGTACGCGCTCGTGTCCGGCCTGGCGCCGCTCGTGGGGAGCGTCGTCGCGACGGGCACCGCGGCGGCCGTGCTGTTCGTCGCCACCCGTGGGCTCGAGCGGCTGGTGCCGGTGATCCCGGCGACGGTGTCGTTCCTGCCGGCGTTCCTGCTGCTCGTGCCGGGCACCGTCGGGCTGGTCGCCGTGGCCACCGCCGACCCGCAGTCCCTGGCGACCCCCCTCGCCACCTTCGTCAGCCTGTGCGTCGGCACGAAGATCGGCGGGCTGCTGCCGGGCCTGTTCGCCCGCACGGCGCCGACGCACTGACGGCGCGCCCGCACACCCGCGCCCGCACACCCGCGCCCGCACAGCCGCGGGCGCACACCCGCGCGCGCGACCCCTACGGCTCGATGAAGCGCCCGGCCGCCTGGTCCTCGAGCGCGGACGCCTTCGCCAGGTAGTGCACCTTCTTGCCCGTGGCGTTGTAGGGCAGCTCCGTGACGAACCGGTAGCGCCGCGGCCGCTTGTACCGCGCGAGGCCCGGGTGCGAGCCGGTCCAGTCCTCGAGCGCCGACGCCGCGGCGGTGTCGTCGTCCGGCAGGCCCCGCGCGTCGCGGACGACGTACGCCACGACGACCTCGCCCCAGCGGTCGTCGGGCACACCGACGACGATCGAGTCGGCGACCCCGGGGTGCTCCTGCAGCACGGCCTCGACCTGCACCGGGTGCACGTTCTCCCCGCCGGAGATGACCATGTCGTCCTTGCGCCCGACGATGGTCACGCGCTCGTGCTCGTCCCACGTCGCCAGGTCGCCCGGGTAGAACCAGCCGTTCGCGAACTTCTCGGCCTCGAGCCCCGGGTTCCGGTACGAGTAGCCGGACTTGACGGTGCGGACGGCGAACTCGCCGATCTCGCTGCCGTCCTGCGGCACGGTGTCCGTCGGGTCGGCGAGCTTGTCGGCGTACACCCGCACCACGGCGACGTCGTCGTCCGTGGACGCCCGGCCCGTCGAGCCCGCGCCGTCGGGGAAGTCCTCGGGGCGCAGGAACGTGTTCCAGAAGGTCTCGGTGGTGCCGTACCCGTTGAAGATCCGCGGGGAGAGCAGCTCCTGGTAGCGGAGCGCGGCGGCCCGGTCCAGCGGGGCACCCATCGTCACGATGCCGTGCAGCGAGGACAGGTCGCGCGGGCGGCGCTCCTGGGCGTTCGCGAGCTGCACGAGGTTCGGCGGCGCACCGATCAGGAAGGTCAGCTGTTCCGACTCGACGAGGTCGAGCACCCGGTCGGCGTCGAAGTGCCGGAGCGTGGTCAGCTCGGCACCGATGTAGAACACCGGGTTCGGCCCGCCGGAGTACAGGCCGCCACGGTGGAACAGCGGCGACATGTTCAGCGTCTTGTCGAACGGGCTGAGCGGGAAGTGCATGATGACGTCGTGCGCGCTGAGCACCTCGACCAGGCTCGGCAGCGGCACGGGCTTCGGCCGACCGGTCGTCCCCGACGTGTAGAGCCGGGTCGTCTCGTCGTAGGTGCTGCGCGGCTCGGTGTCCGCGAGCTCCGACGCGGTGACCGGCTCCGCTGCGAGCAGCTCGGCGAACCCGTCGTGCGCTCCGCCCACCGTGACGACGTGGTCGGGGCGGTGCGAGGCGGACTCCAGCGCGGCGACGAGGTCGTCGTTCCGCACGGCGTCGTGGACGAGCACGACGGGTGCGGAGTCGTCGACGATGAACGCGACCTCGTCCGGGGCCAGCCGGAAGTTGGTGGGGGAGAACACCGCGCCGATGCGGTGGCACGCCAGGTACAGCATCGCGAACTCGGGGGAGTTGAACAGCTCGACCATGACCACCGAACCGCGGACGGCACCGTGCCGCACGAGCCAGCCACCGATCCGGTCCACCGCGTCGCCGAGCTCCGCGTACGTCCACGACCGGTCCGTGTCCGGATCGCGCAGGGCCGGCCGGGTGGCGAAGCGGTGGGTGTTCCGCTGGAAGCCGTTGGCGTACGTGTAGCTGCCCTCGAACACCTCGCGGAAGCGGGTCGAGTCGTAGTCGGATCGGGTCTCGGTCATCGTCGCTCCCTGGGCTCGTGCGGCGCGCCGCACGCACCGCAGACCAGCGTAATCGGCGCATGGGGCGTCGGCCCGCCGGCCGCGCACCGGTGGACGGCACCGGTCTCGTGGACCGGTGCCGGGCCTCCAGTCCCGCTCCAGGTCCGGTCAGGAGGCTCGGCTCGGCTCAGCCGCCCAGGTCCGGTTCGAGCACGCGCACCCAGAGCCAGGTGGCCGCCGCGACGGCCACGCTCGCGCAGGCCACGACGGCCAGGGCGACGGGCGGGACGTGGGTGCCGGCGGAGCCGGAGTAGACGGCTGCCGCGAGGGCGACGCCGAGGCCGGCGACGGCGGCGTACCGGGCTCGGGAGTGGGCCCACAGGGCGCTCCCCGCGGAGCCGGCGACCGGGAGGAGCGTGGCGAGGAGGGCACCGAGGCCGCCGACGCACAGCGTGATGGCGAACTCGGACACCAGCGCGGTCCAGAACCCGGTGCCGGGGGTCAGGCTGTGGAGCACCCAGCCGACCGCGGCGAGGACGAGCAGACCGGTCGACCGCCAGGTCGCGCTGCGGGCGCACGCGGCGATGCCGGCCCCCAGGCGCATCGCTCCCGTGTCGGCGTCGGGACGGCCCACCGGCACCAGGAGCACGCCGATGACCAGGGCGGGGGAGAGGTCGGCTGCGCGCGTGACACCGCAGGCGACGAGTGCTGCCAGGACGAGCCACGGGGAGACGCGCCAGCCGATCGTGTGCCGGTCGGCGCCCGCCGCCCACCGGGTGGTGAGGACCACGGCCGCCGTGAGCACCGCGGTGCCGAGCAGGACGGCGATGGCGAGGCGGACGTAGCGGGCCTCGAGCGAGACGCCGACCGCGAGCAGGGTCAGGACACCGGCCAGCACCACGGCGAGGCCGATCGAGGCCCACGCCGGCAGGGCGTCGTCGCCCCGGGTGCGCTCGGTGCGGGGTCGGTTGCGGCCGGTGAAGGAGGCCAGGCGGAGCGACACCCGGCCCCGGAGTGTCCGGGCGACGAGTCGAGCGGGCCCGGCGACGAGCAGCAGGAACCCGACGGCGACCGCAGCGGCGACCGCGAGGGTGCGCCACGACGCCGAGGACTGGATCGTCGGGACGGCGTGGTCGAACGAGGTGGCGGTCGTCCAGTCGCCGGCGGGTCCGGACCAGTCGCCGTGACCGGCGCCGGGACCCGTGCCGGTGCCGGAGCCGGCGCTCGTGCCGGAGGCACCGCCGGTGCTGCTGCCGCCGCTGCCGCCGCTGGTGCCGCCGCCGGTGTCGGCGGTGCCTCCGTTCCCGGTGTCGCCGCCGTGGTGCCCGGTGTCGCTGTCGTGTCCGCCGGTGCCCGGCCTGCCCGTCGTGCCGCCGTTCGCAGCTCCGTGACCGGGCTGCCCCGACGTGCCGGACGTCGGGCCGTCGTCCGCGCCGGCCGTCCCCGACGGCGTGGACCCGGGGACGCTGGCGCCGGCGGCGGCCAGCACCACCCGGACGGACGCCGAGGGTGCCGAGTGGTTGCCGGCGGCGTCGTGCTGCAGCGCCGAGACGAGGTGCCGACCGGCCGTGAACCGGGAGCCGCCCGTCGAGCAGGACCACGAGCGGTCTGCGCCGACGGTCGTCCCGCACACGGGGACGCGGTCGACGTACACGGTGAGCTGGGCCCCCGCCTCGCCGGTCCCGCGCACCGTGAGTGGCTGCACGACGGCGCGGGGGTCGGCCACAGGAGCGGTGATGCGGGGCGCGGCCGGGGGTGTGCGGTCGAACGTCACCGACACCGGTTGCGAGGTCGCACTCCGGAGGTCGGACAGGTAGCCGGCGGCCGTGCTCGCGGTCTGGGTCGCCGTCATCGAGACGGTGCCGCTCGGGCGCGGGGCTGCCCCGATCGCCCACGAGACCACCCACCGGCCGTCGGACCCGACCGTGGCGGTGCGTTCCGCCCGGGAGCCGGACGCCGTCACCGTGACCGTCATGCCCGCGTCGCCGCTGCCGGAGACCGATCCGGTGGTCGTCCCGCGGGTGGTGACGACCGGCGGGACGACGACGTCCGCGGCGGGGGCGTCCGCCGTCCGTCGTGCTGCGTCCGTCGTGTCCTGCACGGTGAACACCTGCTGCGCGCCGCTCCGGACGGTGCCCGAGCACGACCAGGCGCCGCGGAGGTCGGTCGTGGCGGTGCAGACGGAGGCGCTGGCGACGCGGGGGTCCATCACCCGGATGCCGTGACCGGGTGTCGCCGTGCCGCGGAAGGCCCCGGTCGCGCTGGTGATGTCGCCGGGGTCGGCGATCGTCGGGTCGGTCGCCGGGACGCCGGTCGGCGGGGGTGACGTCGGTGCGCCGGGCCGCGCGGGTTCGGGGGACGGGGACGCGGTGGGGCGCTGGGCGGACAGGGCGTCCGGGGCCGGGGCGGTGCCCGTTGCCGCGCCGTCCGCGCTGCCCGTGCTGGTGGCCTGCGCGGTCGTGTCTGGGGCCCCTGTCGCTCCCACCGCCGGGGCGACGCCGAGCACCAGGAGCGCGCCCGCGAGCACGGCAGCGGCGATCCCGGTCACCGCCGTCCGGGCACGACGAGCTGAGCCGTCGCCCCCGACGGCCCTGGTGTCCACGTGGTCCCCGCGCGTGTTCATGTCCCCCCATCCCACGCGACGCGGGCCGATCGGTCAATCCACCTCGCGGGGGATCTGCGATTCCCGGCCGCCATGCGCCCCGTACCAGGGTCTCTGCCGAACGTCGGATGTGCGGCACGCGGGAATCCTCCGTGAACCGCGGAGCGGGCGAGGACCACGCGCGTGCCGTCGTTAGAATCGACGCTGGTCCGTCCGGCGTGCAGGTGACACCGGCCAGGCCGCGGACAACCCGACGCGACAAGGAGCACTCCCGCATGGACACCGGTCTCATCACGACCCTGATCGTCGTCGGCGTCGTGGTCGTGCTCCTCGTGGTGGTCGGGATCTACCTCTGGGTCACGTACAACTCCCTCGTCACGCTGAAGGTCCGCGTGGACGAGGCCTGGAGCGACATCTCCGTGCAGCTCAAGCGCCGCGCCGACCTCATCCCCACGATCGTCAGCACGGTCAAGGGGTACGCGACGCACGAGAAGGCCGTGTTCGACGACGTCACGAAGGCCAGGGCGGAGACGCTCAACGCAGGTGACGCCGACCAGGCCTCCGCGGCCGAGGGGCACATGCAGAAGGCCCTCAAGAGCGTGTTCGCCGTCGCCGAGGGGTACCCGCAGCTCCAGTCGAGCCAGAACTTCCTGCAGCTGCAGACCGAACTCGTCGACACCGAGGACAAGATCCAGTCGGCCAGGCGCTTCTACAACGGTGGCGTCCGCGAGCTGAACACGAAGATCAAGGTCTTCCCGAACTCGTCGTTCGCGAAGAGCCGCGGGTTCAGCGAGGCCTCTTTCTTCGAGACCACCGAACCCGCGGCGATCGCCGAACCGCCGCGCGTCCAGTTCTGACACGGCGGCACGGCCCCCTCGCATGTACAGCGCCATCGCGCGCAACAAGCGCAACACCGTCGTGATCGTCCTGGTCTTCCTGGTGGTCATCGGAGCGCTCGGGTTCCTCGGCGGGTACCTCGCCGGCAACGTCTCCATCGGGTTCATCGTCTTGGTCGTGGCCCTCGGCTACGCGCTCCTGCAGTACTTCACCGCAGCGCGCCAGGCCACGGCGATCGCCGGCGGCATCGAGATCGACCGCACGACGGAACCCCGGCTCTGGCGCACCGTGGAGAACCTGGCGATCGCGACGGGCACGCCGATGCCGCGCGTGTACGTCATCCGTGACCCGGCCCCGAACGCCTTCGCCACCGGCCGTGACCCCGAGCACGCCGTGGTCGCGGCGACCACCGGGCTGCTCGAGCTCATGGACGACCAGGAGCTCCAGGGCGTCATGGCGCACGAACTCGGCCACGTCCGGAACCACGACATCCGGGTCTCGACGATGGTGTTCGGGCTCGTCGTCGCCGTCGGGCTGATCGCCGACGTGCTCCTGCGCATCTCGGTCGTCAGCGGGCTGTCCGGCGGGCGCAACCGCAACAGCGACAACAGCGGCGGCGCGAACCCGATCCTGCTCGTCGCCGGCCTCGCCGCGGTGGTCGTGGCGCCGATCGCGGCGATGGGGGTGCAGGCCGCGGTGTCCCGGCAGCGCGAGTACCTGGCGGACGCCACCGGCGCGTTGACCACCCGGCACCCGGAGGGACTCGCCATGGCGCTCGAGAAGCTCGGCGCGTACGGCCAGCCGATGCAGACGCAGAACTCCGCGATGGCGCACCTGTGGATCGCCGACCCGATGCGGCCCGGCGTGATGGACCGGCTGTTCTCGACGCACCCGCCGCTGCCGGACCGCATCGCCCGTCTGCGCGGGATCCAGGACCACTTCTAGGGAGCGGGAGCGTCGCCGTCCGCGGTGACTGCGGCCGCGTCGGCGTCGTCGGCCGCCCGGTGCGGGACGAGCGGCACACCGAGCGCTTCCGCGACCCGCGCCGCCGCCGTGCCGCGGTCGGTGACCTCGACGCCGTCGAGCCCCTGCCACGCCGCCGCAGCCCGCAGGGTCACGGCGAGGCGCTCGGCGTCGATCTGCGCCGTGTCCTGGTCCCAGGCGGTCCGCACCCGCAGGACCCCGCGCTGCCGGTCGCTCTTCAGGTCGACCCGGCCCACGAGGGCGTCGTCCTGCAGCACCGGCAGCACGTAGTACCCGAACACCCGCTTCGGCGCGGGCGTGTAGATCTCGATCCGGTAGTGGAAGTCGTACATCCGCTCGGCCCGGCGCCGGAACCACACGACGGGGTCGAACGGACTCAGCAGGGCGTCCGCCGTCATCGTGCGGGGCACCCGGGCGTCGGCGTGCAGCCAGGCGCGCTCCCGCCAGCCCTCGACCTGCACGGGCAGGAGCACGCCGGCGTCCTGCAGGTCGGCGATCGCGGCCGCGGTGTCGTCCGAGCGCAGGCGGTAGTGGTCCGCGATGTCCGCCCGGGTGCCGACCCCGATCGCCCGCGTGGCCCGGGCGACGAGGTCGCGGATGGCGTCCGGCCGCGCGGGGGCGTCGTCGAGGAACCCGGCGGGGAGCACCTGGTCCGGCAGGGCGTACACGCGCTCGAACCCGGCGCGACCGGCGCTGACGACGTCGCCCCACCGGAACATCTGCTCGAGCCCGGTCTTGACGTCGCTCCAGCCCCACCACGGTCCGCGACGGACGTTCGACTCGTGCTCCACGGCGCTCGCGGGCATCGGGCCCTCGGCCGCGAGCAGGGCACGGAGTTCCTGCCGGACACCGGCGGTGCGCTCGACCCAGGCGGCGCGGGTGGGGCCGGCGTCCCGCTCGCGCATCGCGTCCATCTTCCAGCGGAACAGCTTCAGGTCGTCGCGCGGGACGAAGGCGGCCTCGTGCGCCCAGTACTCGACGTACGGTCCCCGCTTCGTGAACGTCAGGCGGTCGAGTGCCGTGCGGTCGTAGGCACCGAGCCGCGCGAACAACGGCAGGTAGTGGCTGCGTTCGAAGACGTTCACGGAGTCGATCTGCAGCAGGCCGAGCCGCCCGATCGTCGCGGTCAGGGACCGGGTCGTGACCGGGTCGGTCCTGGCACGTCCGAAGCCCTGCGCCGCCAGGCTGACGCGGCGTGCCTCGGCGGCGGAGAGCGTGGTGCGAGCCATGCGACCGACCCTACTGAGCACCGCCGACGACGCCTGCCAGTACCCACATGTCGCATCTGGAACCCGACGGGCGGGCCCGCGGATAGGATCGGCGGCATGGCTTGGGGCAAGAAGAACCGTGACGCACCCGCACCCGCACCCGTACCCGCACCCGTGGTCGTGACGCCGAGGACGCACCCCGACCCCGTGGTCGAGGACGCGGTGCCGACGGGCGTCCGCATCGCGGGTGCCTGGTCGTGGCGGGTGCTCGTCGTCGTCGGGGTGATCGCGCTCTTCATCTGGCTGATGACGGTGTTCAGCGAGATCCTCATCCCGTTCCTCGTCGGCATCGTCATCTCGGCGCTCCTCGTCCCGATCTCGAACTGGCTGCAGCGGCACCACGTGCCGAAGTGGCTCGCGATCGTGATGAGCCTGCTCGGGGGCATCGCCGCCGTCGGCGCACTGATCTGGCTCGTCGTCGACCAGGTCATCGCGTCGTACCCCTCGCTCCGTGACCGCACGGTGGACCAGTACGCGAACATCAAGGACCTCGTCCTGAACTCCGGCCTGGGCATCACGCAGGGCGACGTCAACGGCTGGCTGGACGACGGCACGAAGTGGCTGCAGGACAACTCCGCGTCGATCCTGTCCGGGGTCGCCAGCGCCGGTTCCGGGGCCACCCACGCGTTCGAAGCCCTGTTCATCGTCCTGTTCACGACGATCTTCCTGCTCATCGACGGCAAGAACGTCTGGCGCTGGACCGTCCGGCTCTTCCCGCGCAAGGCCCGTGCGGCCGTCGACGGCGCCGGTGTCGCGGGGTGGATCACCCTCACCAGCTTCATCCGCGTGCAGATCTTCGTCGCCTTCGTCGACGCGGTCGGCATCGGCGGCGGCGCGTTCATCGTCGGGCTGTTCTTCGGCGGCATGCCGCTCGTGATCCCGATCGCCGCGTTCGTGTTCCTCGGGGCGTTCATCCCCGTCGTCGGCGCGATCGTGACCGGGTTCCTGGCGATCTTCGTCGCGCTCATCTTCAACGGCCCGGTCGCCGCGGTGCTCGTCCTGGCCGTCGTGCTCCTGGTGCAGCAGATCGAGGGCCACATCCTGCAGCCGCTCGTGATGGGCAACGCCGTGAAGGTGCACCCCCTCGCGGTCGTCCTCGGCGTCACCGCGTCGGCTGGTCTCGCCGGCATCGCCGGAGCGTTCTTCGCCGTCCCGCTCATCGCCACCCTGAACGCCATGGTCACGACCATCGCGAGTGGTCGCTGGCGTCGACTCGACTCCGACCACGTGCTCGAGGCCACCCCGAAGCGCGGCCAGCACGGGCAGCTCCAGCTGATGCGCCGCCGCCGGCACAAGGTCGGCGACGACGTCCCGGCTCCCGGCAGCGACAAGGCCCCCGCGGCGGCTGAGGGAACGGCGAGCACCAACTAGCGTCACGGGTTCGGCATCGGGCTCCCGACCGACGATGATGGGACCGTGACCGACACCACTGCGCCGACGATCCCCACCCTGGACGACATCGAGAAGGCGCGCGAGACGATCGCGGGGGTCGCCCGGGTCACGCCGATGGAGACCTCGCAGTTCCTCGCCGAGGTCCTCGGGTCCCCGGTGCACCTGAAGTGCGAGAACCTGCAGCGCACCGGGGCGTACAAGCTCCGCGGTGCGTACAACCGGCTCTCCGCGCTGACCGAGGAGCAGCGGGCCGCGGGCGTCGTCGCCGCGAGTGCCGGCAACCACGCCCAGGGCGTCGCCCTGGCTGCCCGGGAGCTCGGCATCCCGGCAACGATCTTCACCCCGGTCGGGG
>Ga0265798_10010505_pt1 | contig 11408 bp, 11 predicted proteins | sample P3T30metagenome_FD_192430 | JGI IMG/M metagenome (GOLD analysis project Ga0265798, IMG submission 192430) | Plant litter microbial communities from East Loma Ridge, Irvine, California - P3 T30 | ecosystem: Environmental > Terrestrial > Plant litter > Unclassified | place: USA: California... | reverse complement strand
CGCGAGCACCTTCTCCACCTCCTCCGCGACGACGAGGCGGATGCCGAGCTCCTCCATGTTGCGCTCGAACGTGCCCTCGGCGAGCCGCGCGCGAACCCGGCCCGCGGTCTCCGGGCCGAGGTCGGAGCCGATCAGCGCCTCTTCTACCTCGTCGAGCGTATGCTCCTCGAGCCGCGCGCCGCCGAGGCCCGCGAGGTTGCCGACCAGCCGGTCGGAGGTGCGGCGGAAGCCGCCCAGCAACTTGTCGTGCCAGCTCGTGCTCATGCGATGGTTCCGGTGAGATGGTCGGACGCGGCGGCGACGATCGTGACGTCGTGCACGCTGCCGATGGGGAGGGGGGCGGCGAGGCGGACCTCGCTGAAATCGGGCGCGTGGCCGCGGTCGCCGGGGCGCTCGACCAGCACGCGCTGCATGGTGCCGACCTGGCGCGCGAGGCGATGTGCGAGCCGCGCGGCCGAGGCGGCACGCAAGGTGGCGGCACGGGCGCGCGCCACCTCGGGCTCGACCTGCGGCATGCGCGCCGCCGGCGTGCCCGCGCGCGGCGAGTAGGGGAAGACGTGTGCGTGGGTGATGTCCGCCTCATCGACCAGCGCGAGCGTGTTCGCGAACATCGCCTCGTCCTCGGTCGGGAAACCTGCGATCAGGTCGGCGCCGATCGCCAGCTCGGGTCGTGCCGCCCGCAGCCGCTCGACCAGCGCGAGCGCCTCGGCGCGGCGATGCCGCCGGCGCATCCGCTTGAGGACGAGGTCATCGCCCGCCTGGAGCGAGAGGTGGACGTGCGGCATCATGCGCGGCTCCTGCGTGAGCAGAGCGAATAGCGCGTCGTCGATCACGTGCGGGTCGAGCGAGGAGAGTCGGACTCGCTCCAGCCCGGGCACGTCGGCGAGCAGCCGCTCGACCAACGCGGCGAGCCCCGCACCCCGATCGTCGTAGCTGGCGAGGTCGACCCCGCTCAGCACGACCTCGCGCTGCCCCGCCTCGACCAAGGCGGCGACGCGCGGGACGATCTCGGCGATCGGATCGCTGCGGCTCGCGCCGCGGCCCTGCGGGATCGCGCAGAAGGTGCAGGCATGGTCGCAGCCGTTCTGAACGCCGACGAAGGCACGCGTCTGCGCGCGCGGCCGCGGCGCATTGCCGCGCGCGCTCCCCCAGCTCGCCGGCAGCAGCTTGGCCGCGTTGGGGACCAGGCGATCGACCTCGGGCATGGCCGCGAAGCCGGCGCGGTCCATCTCGGCGGCGCAGCCGGTAACGACCAGCTCGGCGTGGGGCAGGCGGCGCCGCAGCCGGCGCACCGCGACGCGCGTGTCGCGCATCGCCTGGTTGGTCACGCCGCAGCCGTTCACCACCGCCACGCCCGCACCGGCGAGCTGGCGGATCGCCTCGCTCTCGGCGATGTTGAGGCGGCAGCCGAGCGTCACGACCTCGGGCTGGGGAACGGCGGACATGGCGCGCGATCTAAGCGGCAGCGCGGGTGAAGTCGACCCTGTGGTGTGGGGGCGTGATCCTCCCCGCATGGCGGGGAGGGGGACCGCCGGCCGCAGGCCGGTGGTGGAGGGGGCTCGCCACGAAGCGCAGCCTTCGTGGAGGCCCCCCTCCACCACGCCCTGTGGGCGCGGTCCCCCTCCCCGTGCCGGGGAGGATCGGCAGCTCACTCCCGCGGCGCCATCACCTCGATCACGCCGGCCGCGACGTGCGCGGTCACCGGCGTGTGCGCCAGCACCTCGCCGTCGATCGAGATCGGCAGCGGCGGGTCGCTGCGCACCCGGATCGACGTGCCGGAGAAGGTCACGACCTCATGGTGGCGCTCCTCGCGACCGAGCCAGCTCGCCGCCCAGTTCTTGACCAGCCGGCGCTTGTAATGTCCCTTCACCACCTGGACGACGATCTTGCCCGAGTCGACCGACGCCTCGTCCACCAGCCAGGTGCCGCCGTGATAGGGGCCGTTGGAGATCCGCACCTCCACCGCCTTCAGCTTCTGCTCGCCCTTGCCGTCGCCCGCGTCGACGTAGAGGGTGAAGGGCCGGAAGCGAGTCAGCTGATAGCCCGCCCAGCCGAGATAGCCGAGCCGCCCCGCCACCTTCTTGAGCCGGTGCGGCACCGTCTCGGCAATTTGCGGGCTCAACCCCATCGCCGCGCAATTGGCGAAATAATCGTCGTCGATCATGCCAAGGTCGATCCGCCGCGGCGCCCCGGTGCGGAACACCTCGATCGCGCCGTCGATGTCGAGCGGCAGCCCCAGCGTGCGCGCGAAGCTGTTGGCGGTGCCGAGCGGCAGCACACCGAGCACGACGTCGTGCCCCACCATCAGGTCGACCAATCCGCTGATGGTGCCGTCGCCGCCGCCGAGGATCAGCAGGTCGGGCTTCTTCTCCAGCGCCTTGCGCACGGTGCGGTCGAGGTGCTTGGGGTCTTTCACCGCGTGCGGCTCGACCTTGAACGGCAGCTCGCGCAGGCGGCGGCACGCGCGGCGGAACAGCTTGCGGCCGCGCCGCGACTTGGCGTTGACGACGAGCGCGGCGGAGCGGATCTCTCTCATGCGCTAGCTAACGCGCGAGCGGGCGTTCCGCTGCCGTAACGCTTGCATGGTGCGTCCGATTGCGGGAAAGCCGCTGGCATGCACGCTGCCTATCCCGCGCTGCGCCTGCGCCGCACCCGCGCCGCCGGCTGGAGCCGCCGCCTCCACGCCGAGCATATCCTCACCCCGGCCGACCTTATCTGGCCGATGTTCGTCACCGACGGCGCGCAGGTGGAGGAGCCGATCGCGACGCTGCCGGGCGTGTCGCGCTGGTCGATTGACCTCGCGGTGGCACGCGCCAGGGAAGCACACGATCTTGGCATACCCTGCCTCGCGCTGTTCCCCAACACGCCGCGCGACCGTCGCAGCGACGACGGTGCCGAGGCGCTCAATCCCGACAATCTGATCTGCCGCGCCACCCGGGCGATCAAGGATGCGGTGCCTGACATCGGCATCCTCACCGATGTCGCGCTCGATCCCTATACCGCGCACGGCCACGACGGGGTGATCGACGCCGCCGGTTATGTTCGCAACGACGATACGGTCGAGCTGCTGGTGGGGCAGAGCCTCAACCAGGCGCGCGCCGGCGCCGACATCATCGCGCCGAGCGACATGATGGACGGCCGCGTCGGGGCGATCCGCGCCGCGCTGGAGCGGGACTCGCACGTCAACGTCCAGATCATGGCCTACGCCGCCAAATATGCCTCGGCCTATTACGGCCCGTTCCGCGACGCGGTCGGCACGCGCGGGCTGCTCAAGGGCGACAAGACCACCTATCAGATGGATCCGTCCAACCGCGAGGAGGCGCTGCGCGAAGTCGCGCTCGATCTCGCCGAGGGGGCGGACAGCGTGATGGTCAAGCCAGGGCTGCCCTACCTCGACATCGTGCGCGCGGTGAAAGACGAATTCGCGGTGCCGGTGTTCGCCTATCAGGTGTCGGGCGAGTATGCGATGATCGAGGCGGCGGTGGCCGCGGGCGCCGCCGATCGTGACGCGATGGTCCTGGAGACGCTGCTTGCGTTCAAGCGCGCCGGCTGCGCGGGCGTGCTCACCTATCACGCGGTGCATGCGGCGCGGCTGCTCGGCGCGTGATCGTCACCGAACGCCTGGTGCTGCGCCCGGCCGAGCCGCGCGACCGCGCCGCGCTCCACGCGATGTGGGCCGACTCGCGCGTGATGGCGGCGCTCGGGCCGGTCAAGAACGAAGCCGCGAGCGACGCGGCGATCACGCGCCATGCCGGCTACCGCGCCGATCACGGGCTGGGGTTCGGCGTCGTCGAGCGGCGCGACGGCGGCGAGGTGATCGGCTTCTGCGGGCTCAAGCCCGGCGCGCCGACGACTTTCATCCGCGGCGAGCTCGAGATCGGCTGGATGCTCGCGCACGCCGCCTGGGGCCAGGGCTATGCGCGGGAGGCCGCGACGGCGTGGCTCGACTGGGCCTGGTCGCACCGCGGCGAGCCGCGCGTCGTCGCGATCACCGCGGCGGCGAACGCGGCGAGCCAGCGGCTAATGACCCGGCTCGGCATGCACCGGCTCGCGGCGGGCGACTTCGACCATCCCGACTTCGCCGCCGACGACCCACGCCGCGCCACGGTGACCTACGCGATCGACCGACCGCGATGATCGAGACCGAGCGGCTCACGCTACGCGGCTGGCGCGCCGAGGACGTCGAGTCCTTCCACGCGATCGCGCAGGACGCCGAGGTGATGCGTCACATCGGCCCGTCGGAGACGCGGCGCGAGAGCCGCCGCGCGTGGCGGCGCATGGCGGCGGCACAGGCGCGCTACGGCCATTGCTTCTGGGTGGTCGAGCGCCGCGTTGATCAGGCGTTCGTCGGCCTGTGCGGCCTGTTGCCGCTCAAGCCGCCGGTGGCGGGCGAGGTGGAGATCGGCTGGCGGCTCGGTCGCGCGCACTGGGGCCGGGGCTATGCGCGGGAGGCGGCGTCCGCCTGCCTGGAATGGGCGTGGGAGCATCTCGACGTGCCGACCATCGCGGCGGTGACCGTGCCCGGTAACACGCGCAGCCGGCTGCTGATGGAGCGGCTCGGCATGACGCGCGTGATCGGCGGCGATTTCGACCATCCCGAACTAGAGGCGGGTGATCCGCTCCGCCGCCATCTGCTCTATCGCATCGCCCGGCCGACGCGTGGCTGAGCCGCGGTCGCGACGCGGCGGCGTGGCGCCGCTATTCGTCGCGACCATGCTGACGGGCTCGTTCCTGCTGTTCCTGGTGCAGCCGATGATCGCGCGGCTGGCGCTGCCGCGGCTCGGCGGCGCGCCGGCGGTGTGGAACTCGGCGATGCTCGTCTACCAAGCGCTGCTGCTCGGCGGCTATGGCTACGCCCACCTCGTCAGCCGGCTCGCCCCGCGGCGGCAGCGCGCGATCCACCTCGTGCTGCTGCTCGCCGCCTGTGCCTTCCTGCCGATCGGGCTGAGCGACCGCGCGCTGCCCGCCGACACCGAGCCCGCCTTGTGGGTGCCGTACCTGTTCGCGCTCTCGATCGGGCCGCTGTTCTTCGCGGTATCGTCGCAGGCGCCGTTGATGCAGCGCTGGTACGAGCTGGCGCGGCCGGGCACCGATCCGTACCCGCTCTATGCCGCCTCCAACCTCGGCAGCTTCGCTGGGCTGATCGCCTTTCCGCTGCTGGTCGAGCCGCTGCTGCCGGTGACGCAGCAGCGCTGGCTGTGGAGCGGCGGCTATGTGCTGCTCGTCGTGCTGGTGCTGTTGTGCGGGACGCGACTGCCGCCGCGAGCCACTTCCGCCGCCGATGTCGCGCCCAGCGCGCCCCCACCGTCGCGCTCCCGCGTGCTGCTCTGGGTGGTGCTCGGCTTGGTACCCTCGGGCATGATGCTGGCGACATCGACCTTCATCAGCACTGACCTGGTCGCAATGCCGTTGCTGTGGGTGATCCCGCTCGCGCTCTACCTCCTGAGCTTCTCGATCGCCTTCGCGGCGCGACGTTGGCCAGCGGACTCGCTGACGCGCGCGGCGCCGGTGACGATCCTGCTGTTCGGCGGCATCATGATGGGCGGTTTCGCCGATCGGGCCACTGCGAGCACGCTGATGGCGCTGCTGCTGCTCTTCATGATCTCGGTCGCGCTGCACACGCGGCTGTACCGGCTGCGCCCGGAGCCGGCGCGACTGACCGGCTTCTATCTCGCCATGTCGGTCGGCGGCGCGCTAGGCGGGGTCCTCGCCGGCCTGGTGGCACCGACCTTGTTCGACTGGACGTGGGAATATCCCATCCTGATCCTCGCGGCGGGGGCGCTGGTGCCGCAGACGCCGCTCGCCGCTGGGCTGCGCGTCTTCTGGGCCCGGCGATGGGCGCAATGGGTCGCCGTCGCGACGATTGCAGTCGCGCTGGCGGTGGTGGCGGGCGTGTTCGCGCACGAGACGGGCGGGTTGCGCACGGTGCGCCACACCGGCGCGACGTTCGCGGTGGTCGCCGTGGTCGGCCTGCTGACGCTCGGCACGCGCGCGCCCTATCTGATGGTATTGGCGAGCGCGCTGCTGCTGTTCGGCGGCTTTCGCTCGCTGTTGCTGTCGTTCGAGCCGGGGGCGCGGCTGCGCAGCTATTTCGGCGTCTACACGCTGGTGGAGGAGCCGCGGCGGCGCACTCTGGTACACGGAACGACGCTGCACGGCGTCCAGCTCACCGGCACGGCCGCACGCGAGCGCACGCCGACGAGCTATTACACTCCCGCCACCGGCGTCGGCCGAGCCATGCGTGCCGCGCCGTTGCTATTCGGAGACAAGGCGCGGATCGGCGTGGTCGGGCTAGGGACGGGGACGCTCGCCTGCTACGCGCGACCCGGTCAGCGCTGGCGCTTCTACGAGATCGACCCCGCCATGGCCGAGCTCAGCCGCACGCACCGCTTCACCTTTCTGGCGGACTGCGCGCCGGACGCGTCGATCGAGCTGGGTGACGCGCGCGTGTCGCTGGAACGCGCCGCAACCGGCAGCCTCGACCTGCTCGCGCTCGACGCTTTCTCCTCCGACGCCGTGCCAATGCACCTGCTGACGCGCGAGGCGTTCGCGGTTTACGCGCGCGTGCTGGCCCATAATGGCGTACTGGCGGTGCATATCTCCAATCGCTTCGTCGATCTCGGGCCCGTGGTCGTGGCGGCGGCGCGCGACGGCGGGTGGCGCGCCTTGATCCTCAACCACGTTCCGCTCGACGGGGAGGAGGAGGGCACGCCCTCGTCCTGGATTGTGCTGACGCGCGATCCCTGGACCGAGGCGCTGCTGGCGGGCGACGACGGCGACTGGCACGTGTTGCGGCGCCGCCCGGGTTTCGCGCCCTGGACCGATGATTACGCGACGATTCTGCCGCTGCTGCGCTTCTGAACGCGGGCGGCGCGAAGACGCGCGAGGTGAAGGAGACTAGCCTTCTTCGGCCGTATGACGTGTTTCGGGGTTCACCGGTCCGCAGGCGCCGCGGTCGCCAGGTGCGCGGGACAGTCGTTCCTCGTTCGGGACGATCCCGTCCTACAGGCGCACGTAGACTTCACGCCTCGCGCCCCAGTCAGCCACTCGGCAGCGACGCGGCGAGCGAGTCGATGCGGCGTGTCTGGGTCGCGGCGGTGGCGCGGGCCGCTTCCAGCGCCTGCTCGAGCGCGGGATAGGCGGGTTGCAGCGCCTGCGCGCGCGCCGCTGCAAGTTCCTCGAGCTGGTTGAGCGAGTCGGCGTGCGCCGAGCGCAACGAGTCGAGTTCTGCGATCGCAGTCTGTGCGTCGAGCCAGCGCTCGCTGCCGGCGGCTGCGCCCCGCGCCGCAGACGCCCGGGTGGCGGCGCGTTCAGCCGCGGCGTCGAAGTCGCGGGCGGCGGTGGCGCGCGCCGTCGCGATCGCCGCGAGCCGCGCGTCGAGCGCCGGATCGGCCGCGACCGGGGCGGGGGGCGGCGTCGTCGGCTCCTCGAAGCCGAGCTTTTCGACCGGGCGTGGCGCGAGCGAGGGATAGCCGCTCATATCGGCGCTGCAGCCCACCAGCGACAGCAGGGCGGCGCCGATCAGCGGCGCGGTGGCGAGCGGCGACGGAGCGCGCAGGGAGCGTGGCATGCGATCTGCGTAGAGGCGCGAAAAACTTACCGCAACGCTCTTGCGCCCCCGCGCGTCGGCGTCTAACAGCGCCGCTCCATTGCGCGCCCGTAGCTCAGCTGGATAGAGCATCAGACTACGAATCTGAGGGTCGGACGTTCGAATCGTTCCGGGCGCGCCAATGGATACCCACCGCGAGGTGGGGCAGACGGACGGCTTCATGCCATGCCGCGATGCGCCCGTAGCTCAGCTGGATAGAGCATCAGACTACGAATCTGAGGGTCGGACGTTCGAATCGTTCCGGGCGCGCCATCGTTACTGCCGCAGGGCGAGAGCCGGGTCAGCGATCGCCCCGGCTCGGCCGCGGTCAGTCTCGGCGTCAGGCGCCGCTGATCTTCTGGCCGCTGTTGTCGGAGTCGGCCGGCGTCTTCTTCTTCGTCGCCGCCTTCTTCGCGCCCGTTCCCGTACCGCCGCCGCGCCCGGTTCCGAGGCTGCCGCGCGCGCCGTCACCGCCCTTGGCGGTCACTGCTCCCGGGTTACCGCCTGCACCTTTCTGAGCCATTGTTCGCCTCCTTGCTCTGTTACGCCAACAACGTCGACCTTGGGGCAGCAGTTTCGAGGCAATACAGCGACTTAGATTGGCAACCTCGATCGAGCCGCAGCATGGCCGCGCGATTGATCGGAGTGGCGGAGAGGGTGGGATTCGAACCCACGGTGAGCGTGAACCCACGGCGGTTTTCAAGACCGCTGCCTTAAACCACTCGGCCACCTCTCCGCGCCGCGACCGCTTAAGCGCGGCAGGGTGGCTCGTGCAAGTACGCCGTTGATTCGCGGTTTCGCCAATTCCCGCGCTGTGTCACAACGACCCGACCATGATCGGGGTCGCAACGCTCGCCCGCGGCATCGCCGCGTCGTTTCTCATGCTCGCCGCGCCCGCCGCCTCGGCGCAGGACAGCGCATCCGGCTCCGCCGTCGATGCCGGCTTCCAGACCTATCTGGCGCAGGTGCGCGCGCGTGCGGTCGCCGCCGGGGTGCGTCCCGCGACCGCGGACAGCGCGCTCGCGTCGCTCACCTTCAACCCGCGCGTGGTCGCGCTCGATCAGCAGCAGCCGGAGGCGCGCCCCAACGCGCCGGTGCCGATGTTCGCGCCCTATCGCACCGCGCATGTCGACACCGCGCGGATCTCGCGCGGGCGTAGCGCCTATCTCGCCAACCGCGCCAGGCTGGCGCGCGTCGAGGCCGAGACCGGCGTACCCGAGCAGATCATGGTCGCGATCTGGGGGCACGAGACCAATTACGGCTCGTACACTGGCAATTTCGATCTGCTGCGCAGTCTTGCGAGCCTCGCCTATGAGGGGCGCCGCCGTCCGCTCTTTGAGGGCGAGCTGATCGCCGCGCTCAAGATGATTGACCGCGGTGTGCCGCGCTCGCAGCTGACCGGCAGCTGGGCGGGCGCGATGGGCAACCCGCAATTCCTGCCCTCGGTTTATCTTCGCCTCGCACGCGACGGCGACGGTGACGGCCGTATCGATATCTGGAACTCGTCCGCCGACACGCTCGCCTCGATCGGCAATTACTTCACGCAGGCGGGCTGGCGCGCGGGCGAGCCCTGGGGCGTCGCAGTCAGCGTGCCCGCGGGCTTCTCGCGCGCGAGCGTCGCCAACCGCGTCGTCTCGCCGCGCTGCCCGCGCGTGTTCGAACGCCACAGCGGCTGGCGCAGCATGGCGGAATGGCGCGCGCTTGGGCTGGCGCCGCTCGGCGGGCGCTGGCCCGGCGATCAGGTGCAGGCAGTGCTGATCGAGCCCGATGGCCCCGGCGCGACCGCCTATCTGCTGACCAGCAACTATCTCGTCATCCTCGACTATAATTGCTCCAACTTCTACGCGCTGTCGGTGGGCTTGCTCGCCGACGCGATCGCGCGCTAGGGCGCGAGCCTCGCCGCGCCTCCACGCTTCTCCCCACGCCTGCCATCGAACCGGATTTCGCCCCATGACCAAGCTGCTGACCGTCCTCGCGCTGCCCGCCGCCGTCCTCGCGGCCGCCTATCCCGCGTTGGCGGCGGCGCCGCAGTTCGACACGCCCGCACCGGTCGCCTTCATGGAGGACCTGTCCTCAGGCGCGGTGCTCTACGCCAAGGACGCCGACCGCCGCATGCCGCCCGCGTCGATGGCGAAGATGATGACGGTCTATACCGCCTTCCAGATGATCAAGTCGGGCGACCTCAAGCTGTCGACCGAGTTCGAGGTCCGCCCCGAGACGTGGCAGCGCTGGCACGGCCCCGCGGCGGGCTCGACCATGTTCCTCTCGGTCGGCGAGCGCGTCTCGGTCGCGAACCTGCTTTACGGCATCGTCACGCTGTCGGGGAACGACGCCTGCGTGGTGCTCGCCGAGGGCGCCTCGGGGACGGAGCAGGCCTTCACTGAGCGGATGAACGAGAACGCGCAGAAGCTCGGGCTGACCAACAGCCATTTTGGCACGTCGAACGGCTGGCCCGACGGCGGTGTCACCTATGTGACCGCGCGCGACCTGGCCAAGCTCGCCGCCGCGACCATCACCGACTTCCCGCAGCTCTACAAGCAGTTCTACTCGCGCCGCGATTTCACCTGGGGCAAGACCATGGGCGCGGGCCAGGCCATCACCCAGGCCAACCGCGATCCGCTGCTGGGCCGCGTCGCCGGCGCGGACGGGCTCAAGACCGGTCACACCGACGAGGCGGGCTATGGCTTCACCGGCTCGGCCGAGCAGAACGGGCGCCGGCTGGTGATGGTGGTCGCGGGGCTGACCAGCTTCAACCAGCGCGCGCAGGAATCCATTCGCTTCATGGAATGGGGCTTCCGTGCCTGGCAGGCGCGCCCGGTGGTGAAGGCGGGCAAGACCGTCGGCACCGCAGCGGTGCAGCTGGGCGACTCGAGCGAGGTCGAGCTGGTCGCGCCCAAGGCGCTGGCGGTGACCGTCCCCTCGGGCACGCGCCCGCAGCTCTCCGGCAAGATCGTCTATGACGGGCCGGTCAAGGCGCCGATCAAGCAGGGCGCGCACATCGCCGATCTCGTCGTCAGCGCGCCTGGCTTGCCCGAGCAGCGCATGCCCCTGGTGGCGGCGCGCGACGTCGGCGAGGCTGGCTTCTTCGGGCGCGCCATGGCGGGCCTGCGCGGCCTGTTCTGATGCCGCGAGGGCGCTTCCTCAGCCTGGAGGGCGGGGAAGGGGCCGGCAAATCGACCCAGGCACGCGCGCTCGCCGCGGCGCTGCGTAAGCGCGGCATCGAGGCGGTCGTCACGCGCGAGCCCGGCGGCAGTCCCGGCGCCGAAGCGATCCGCGCGCTGCTGCTCGAGGGCGAGGCCGGCCGGTGGAGCGCGCGCGCGGAGACCTTGCTGTTCGCCGCGGCGCGCGCGGATCACGTCGAGAAGGTAATTCGGCCGGCGCTTGACGCGGGACATTGGGTAATCTGCGACCGCTTCATCGACTCGACGCGTGCCTATCAGGGCGTGGCGGGCGGGATCGACGACGCCGACGTGCTCGCGCTTCATGCTTTCGGCAGCGAGGGGTTGCTGCCGGATCGTACGTTCCTGCTGACCGTTGCGCCCGATGTCGGGGCGGCAAGGGCGGCGCTGCGAGATAGAGGCGCAACGGATCGCTTCGCTTCGCGCGACGAAGCGTTCCACGCGGCAGTGGCCTCGGCTTTCGCGACCTTCGACAGGCTTGCCCAGGGTGACCCCGAGCGCTTTCGCCGCATCGACGCTTCCCGACCGCCCGAGGCGGTGACTGCCACGATGGTCGTTGACTTGGCGGACTGGCTGCCGTGACCGATCTGCGCGGCCATCGCGCCGCGGTCGACGCCTTCACCGCCGCGCTGCGCGGCGGC
>Ga0265798_10010503_pt1 | contig 11410 bp, 12 predicted proteins | sample P3T30metagenome_FD_192430 | JGI IMG/M metagenome (GOLD analysis project Ga0265798, IMG submission 192430) | Plant litter microbial communities from East Loma Ridge, Irvine, California - P3 T30 | ecosystem: Environmental > Terrestrial > Plant litter > Unclassified | place: USA: California... | reverse complement strand
CGCCAGTCGATACCTCCAGAAGCATCGACACCTGCGCCCATGTCAGCGCCACTGTGCCGGTCGCGGTCATCGGCCAGACGAAACGCCCACGGTCCATCCGCTTCGAAACAGGCATAGTCCCTGACCGTCGAACCACAGCAATTTGATCAGGTCGCCGTGCTTGCCACGGAACGCGAACAGCGCACCGGAATGTGGTTTCTCCCGGAGCACCTGCTGCACCAATACCGCCAGGCCATCGAAGCCCTTGCGCATGTCGGTGACGCCGCAGTCCAGGAATATCCGCGTCGATGTCGGCTGCGGGATCATCGCGTCAGCACGCCCATCACGCGCGATAGCGCCTCGGCGTCGACAGCGCCGTCGACGGTCAGTCGTACACCCGGAGGCAGCTCGATGCCGATCTGCCCCGCGGTCCGGGCGTCCGCTGGCGCCTCGACGGGCGGCGCCGGCAGCATCACGGGCGGCGCGCTGATTCGGACTTCGGCAAATGTGGCCTGAGGCCGGGCCGGCACTCCGCTCAGTGCACCGACCTAGCTTGACGCCGCCAGGTGTAGATCGCGCCGCTGCCGACCTCGTGACGCTCGACCGCCACCCTGACCGACCCATCCGGCCCAAACGCATCACGTAGGATCGCCAGCTTCTGCTCGACCGTCCAGCGGCGTCGACCCGACACCCGACCGACAATCTCGATACGACCACTCATACGACCGGTCGTATGACTACCCGCTACATGTGCAGCTGGTTCGATAGTCTCGTCTGACATCACGGCCCGTTCAAAGAGCCGCTACAACCTGTCGATCGCTCCAACCGCAAGGCGGCCTTCAGACCACGCTTACGGCTACCGCACGGACGGAAGGCAAGTAAAGGCGACCCCGTAACGGTAAATGGCCTCGCGCCAGGGGGGGGGGCGAAACGGCACAACGGACGCGTCCGGATTTGTGACACGGCCGGCGCACGAGACGGTGTATTATACGGCAAAATCGGTTTAATCAGAACCAGCATTGGATCGACAGTGTTTGTAGGCCTTAGGTTTTGTGAGTGAATGAGTTGAATATTAAACACTCACAGAGAGGACCGACCGTAGGCGCTCGTCCAAAACGTAAAGCTTGGCGTCCAAGTGCGACCACATTGCGGATGCGTATGGTATTAGGGCTGTTGATCCTAGATATCGCATGTATCGTTCTGAGCTTTGGAATTGCTGCGGTTTTACGTGACCATTTCATGGGTGCGTCTAACTGGGCCTTCTTTCTACTCCTAATGCTACCGATCTATGTGATCTCTGCCGTTAATGCGCATGGGTATTCCGCATCGATTGTTCAGGATCCGTTCCGAGCAATCGCAAAGGCGTTACAAGCCTTTCTGTTAGCCTTATCCGCCGCTATCATTGCGGCCTTTGCACTTAAGACAACCGACACGTTCCCGAGACTCGTTGTGTCGATAGGCACAATCTTTTCGATATTGACTTTATCGGTTAGCCGGTACTTCTTTGCGCGATATTTAAAGGATATCATTGGAGGTAATCCCTTTAGCGTAGTGTTGCTTCGCGACGGCGATGCGCCTGTTCCAGATGAATCCTTTTCAATTGTGATGGCAGCTGATGGGGCGTTCGATCCAGAAAGCCACGATCCCGTTATGTATGATCGATTAGCCACATCGCTAGCACATGCGGATCGAGTGATTGTTGCCTGCAACCCCGAACGCCGGATAGCATGGGCGCATGCGTTAAAGGGCGCGAACATTCAGGGCGAGATATTTGTACCAGAGCTGGACACGCTCGCACCGTTAGGAATCGCGAGATATGGCGCTACGCCCACATTGATCATCGCAAACGGTCCACTTGGTTCGGTAGATCGTACTGTTAAGCGTATTTTTGATGTCACGTTAGCCAGTTTCGCCCTGTTAGCTTTGCTGCCATTATTTGTAGCTGTAGCGATACTCATCAAGCGTGACAGTGTTGGTCCGATCTTCTTCGTTCAGACGCGGATTGGGCGGGGCAATAAACTATTCCGTATGAAAAAATTTCGTAGCATGCGGGTCGACGGTCTAGATTCTGCTGGGCACCGTTCAACGGAACGCGACGACGATCGCGTCACGAGGGTAGGCCGTCTTATCCGACGAACCAGTATCGATGAACTGCCGCAAATTCTTAACGTTCTGACCGGCGACATGAGTATCGTCGGCCCTAGACCGCATGCTTTGGGGTCTCGGGCAGCCGACAAATTGTTCTGGGAAGTCAATCACCGATACTGGCATCGGCATGCCGCTAAGCCAGGGCTTACTGGCCTTGCTCAGGTACGCGGGTATCGCGGTGCAACTCTGGTGGAGGCAGACCTAGAAAATCGGCTTCAGGCGGATCTCGAATATCTCGAGAATTGGTCAATTTGGCGCGATCTAAAGATCATTGTTTTGACGTTTCGCGTTTTGTTGCATCGAAATGCATACTAGATTGGTTTCTCACCAAGCGAAATCGTGAAGTATTCTCCTCGCGGGGGTTTTCTGAGCATGACGCTACAGCCTTGCCGACGTGACGGTGCTCATTCAGGGGTTGGGCGGTGCCGTTACGATATAGTGCGGCGACGCAGCAGCCTTGGATACCGCCCCGGCGCCGGAAGCGGCAACCTTGCCATTGCCAGCCTTCCGGTTTCGCTTCGCTTGACGTCCGCCTGGCATGGCGGGTGAGACGCAACGCGATAGCTATCTACCGGACTACCAGTCAGGCTACTCACGCTGGCAGGGAGGGTACCAAGCGATTTCTAGCACGTAGCGCTGCGTTGGAATAACAAGCGAGGCGAAAGTAAGAGCGGAACAGGCTGAGCATCGATTCTAAAAAATTCAATCGTTGTTCAAGCCGGGCAGGGTGCGGTGAACCTTCGCTGGCGCGCCAAAAGCAAGGCTGAAGGGCGGTACGGAACGAGTTACGATTGATCCGGCGCCGATCACGCACCCCTCGCCGATGTCGACGCCGTCAAGGACCGTGACATTGTTGCCGATCCAGCAGCGATCTCCCACACGGACGCCCTGCCGACTGACATGCCCGCTGACGTAGCTGCCGTTCGCGTCGGCAGCGTGGGACTCAGCCGACACGGTAAACCCGGCCCCGATCTGCACGCCGGCACCGATCCAGATAGTGCCGCCAATGCCCAACACCGCATTTGGGCCGATATAGGTGCCAATCCCGACCCTTAGCCCCTCCGCCGGCTGATTAAGCCCGCTACGTCCCTGAATCCAGGCCCGTTCGCGAATGGTCACGCGGTCAGCCAGTACTACGCCATCCTCGGCCGAGCAGTCGACATAGGAATATCCACCGATCGACACTCCTCGGCCCGCGCGAAGGCGATTGCTCATGACGAAGCTAACATGTGGTCCCAGCAATAGGCCATTTGGCCGCCGCGCGCGGATCGCCGACCAAATCATGCCACGGGCCATCGGCCAGCCGCCTTTAGCCAGCAGATACCCGATATCGCTCGGACGGATCATGTAAGATCGGCCCGTCAGCTTTTGGATTAGCATGGTAATCATGGTGCGAGCCTCTCACGATTGAGCCCCGCGATCGGCGATCCGTTGAACGCATCATGGACCGTCTCGGCCGTCATGTTCGCCTGTACCGTAATGTAAGCTGGAAGAACGACTGTTTTGCGACCCTGTGCCGCATGGGTGCGTCGGCGAGCGACACAGCGCGATGCGCGAGGCTGGCAATCGGCACGCGGACGGGGTGTCCGTTTAATTAGGATCGGCAAGCTGGCCTCATTTCGGGATGCTGAATGGTGATACTATCGCAAGTCGGTTGGCTCCGCCACCCGCGGCCAAGCTTGTGCGCTGCCAATCCCTCAACCAGTAGCGCATCTTTCAAGCTGCCACGCGCAGGTCCAACAATGGCGGACGGCAAGCCTTAGCCTTGTGCAGGTGCGGCATGGCCGATAACCTTACGCATGAATGTGGCATCATGCCGAAGCAGCCTGAGGACAAGGGTTTGATCAGATCGCTTGAGGTGTTGGCCAGGCTGCGGCGTGTTTGTCGTGCGAGTGCGTGCGTAGGCATGGCGCTGCTTGTGGCCGGCTGTGGCGGCGATCCAGGCACCCCAACTCCATCGTCTACTGTGATGGTTATCGATGCCGCTCCGGTCGTGGTGCCGTCCCCGGCACCAGCCGCAGCGCCGACACCAACGATGCCTGCAGCGGCACCAGGCGATCTCACGAAGACAGGGGTCATCGTACAATCAGGCGACAGCATCGGCATCGGACTTGGTGCCGATAATTGGGCTGCGATCGACCACCTCGGTTTCGCCAACAGCGTAGTCATTCACAATGTAAGCGTAGCGGGCATTGCTATGCAGGCAGGCTATGGACAACGGACGTCTGATCTGTTTGGTTTTTACAGCGCCAAGGGACCATCGGTGCTGGTAATCCAGCAAGGAACTAATGATATCTATTATGGCACTAAAGCGGCTAATATTTACAACAGTATATTAAGACCATTTGTATCTAGTGCTCAGGCTGCCGGTTTCTACGTGGTTGTCGACTCGATATTGCCAAGGGCGGACAGTGGCTGGACAGCCGCCATGGAGCAGCAGCGTGTCACCTACAACACGCTTGTTCGTGGTAATGGCGCGCGCGCCGACGCCATCAACGACATTGCTGCCGATCCGCTGATGGGCGACGGTACGAACCCCGCGACCTCATTGTACTACGCCGACGGACTACACCCGACGCTCATTGGTCAGCAACGGCTGGTAGTCTTGAATGCGGCGGTGCTGGCTCCGTTCCTTGAACGACCTACTCGTCTTGCCCAACGGTAGGTCGCGAGGCGTGCCGTTGCCCGTACGACAGTGCCGGCATATCACACGTCGGGCGCATCGCTCGTAAGCTTCGAGCCCCGAGGCCCGTATCATTCCTGCCCAACGATGGGACGCCTGTGCGCATTCTGAATATAAGTCAGAACTATTTTGTTGTTGGCGGTATGGACGTCGCGATGTTCACGCTAGAGCATGTTCTGCGTGCTCATGGTCATGAGGTGATCCCCTTTACAGCCGCGGATGCACAAAATGTGGTCACGCCTTATGCGGGGTATTTTCCGACGGCAGCGCGGACGGAAACCACCAGCTTGAAGGCCTCGCTGCAAACACTGTATTCTCGAGACGCGCGGCATGCGATCGCGCGTTTGCTCGACGAGCACCAGATAGACCTCGTTCATCTTCACAGTTACTTCAAACGGCTGACGCCAGCGATTTTACCGGAAATACGACGTCGCAACATCCCCTTGGTTCAGACTCTTCACGAATACCGCGCCGTCTGCCCGATCTCCACGCTGTACCGGGACGAAACGGTCTGCACCGACTGCAAGGGCGGACGCTACCGAAATGTTATTCGGCATCGCTGCGCCGGCGGATCGCTTGTGCGGTCGGCCTGGAACTATGCCGAAATGCACCTGAGCGACTGGCTGGGGCACAAACGCGACGTCTCGCGGTTCATCACTGTCAGCAATTATCAGCGCGATATGCTCATCGCGATGGGGATGGCTCCGGAAAAGCTCATCACTATTCATCATCCGGTTGAGCTTCCGCCCCAGCCATGGCCGGACAAAGAGACTTCGGGCTATGTCCTTTTCTTCGGACGGCTGGAAACCGCCAAAGGGGCAGATCTGCTGCTCGAGATCGCCGCCCGTATGCCCACGGAGCAGCTGGTGGTAGTTGGAGACGGAAGCCGAGCAGAGACCCTTATTCAAGCGGCCCATGCCCAACGATTGACCAATGTCGAGTTCAGGGGCGTCTTGCACGGAGACGCACTGCATGCGGCGATCGATAAAGCGTCCTGCGTAATCGTACCCTCATTATGGCCCGAGGCGTTCGGCCTGACCGCTGTAGAAGCACTCGCCCGCGCTACTCCGGTGGTGGCTTCGGCTATCGGAGGCATGCTGGATACCGTGCGCGACGAGGTGGATGGATTTCTTGTGCCACCCGGTGACGTCGAGGCTATCGTTGCCCGGGTGCGCCGCCTGACGTCGGACCCCGCACTCGCGCGAAGAATGGGGGAGGCTGGCCGACAGCGGATGGCAAGCACATTTTCCGCCGACGTCTTCTACCGGCGGACCATGGATGTCTATGAAGACGCGATCCGCACCTATCAATCAGCCCGCTCGGCGTGAAGGACCGCGCCCGCTTACCGCGCGGTGTCTAACAGAACCCCTAAGAGACACTGTGCCACTACATTGTTCCGGTTCGACTGCGCCAGCCTCAGGACATGTAAAGCGTTACGGCGATGATCAGGAGTATTGCCCACATTGCTAATCCGAAGCCTCGCTGCCCTAATCGCACGGCCCTTACTTCCACTTGATCGTTCATACTTGACCTCGGTAAACGTGCGCACGACTGCAGCGTTTGATGGATCGCGTAGCCGTTAACCCGCCGCCTCTCAACCGCGACGAGGTGTCGCGGTTGATCGCATACGCTTCAAGCGAGGATTACCGCGACAGCGCGTTTAGAATTGCCCGCCCGTACGCCGTCTTTTTGAACCGCTCTCCAGCTGCACGCGCCTGGTCTACGGTGATGAAGCCCTGTTCGAAGGCGATCTCTTCCAAACAGGCAATCTGAACACCTTGACGGTGCTGTATGGTGCGCACGAACTCGCCAGCTTCCAGCAGGCTATCGTGCGTGCCGGTGTCAAGCCATGCATAGCCGCGGCCCATCTGCTCCACGAACAAATCGCCGGCTTCCATGTACAGGCGGTTGAGATCGGTGATCTCGAGTTCGCCGCGTTCCGAGGGCTTCAGGCCTCGGGCAAATTGCACGACTCGGTTATCGTAAAAGTAGAGACCTGTGACCGCGTGGTTCGACTTGGGGCTTACCGGTTTTTCCTCGAGGCTGATCGCCTTGCCGCCTTCGCCGAATTCGACCACGCCGTAGCGCTCAGGGTCCTCGACGCGGTAGGAGAAGACGGTTGCCCCATTCGGCCGCGCGACCGCACTCGCCAGCAGATCGGTCAGATGCGCGCCGAAGAAGATGTTGTCGCCAAGCACCAGCGCAACATTGTCGTCGCCGATGAACTCTGCGCCGATCGTGAAGGCCTGCGCGAGGCCCTCAGGCTGAGGCTGTTCGGCATAGGACATGGTCAGGCCCAGCGCCGAACCATCACCGAATAGATTTTTGTAGTTGCCAAGATATTCGGGGCTCGAGATGATCAGGATGTCGCGGATGCCCGCGAGCATCAGCACCGACAACGGATAGTAGATCATTGGTTTGTCATAGATCGGCAGCAGCTGTTTGTTCACCGCCAACGTTGCCGGGTGAAGCCGGGTGCCGGACCCGCCGGCTAAAATGATGCCTTTCACGTCTTGGTTCCGATCAATTGGTCGAGAATGTCGCTTAGGGCGTCAGCCCAAGGGCGAGGGGTGATGCCATAGGCCGCGCCGATAGCGGCGTGGCTCAACAAGGAGTTGGCCGGGCGACGTGCCGGCGTGGGGTAATCGGCCGTTGTAATCGGTTCAACGGTGGCTGTGGGACCGCCGCGCTCAGCAGACTGACGAAAAATCTCGGTAGCGAATTCTGCCCAGCTAGCGGCACCGGCGTTACTAAAATGGACCGTGCCGCTCGGTATCGTCTGATCTCCGGCGAGACGCATTGCTATTGTAAGCAGCGCCTGCGCCAGGTCCGTTGCACTTGTGGGCGAGCCACGCTGGTCGCCGACCACGCGCAGCCGATCACGCTCGGCACCTACGCGCAGCATGGTCTTTATGAAATTATGCCCATGCGGGCTCACGACCCAGGCTGTTCGCACGATCGCATGCTGTGCACCGGAGGTTCGCACCGCCAGTTCGCCACCAAGCTTGGATGCGCCGTAGACTCCCAACGGCGCTACCGGGTCATCGATTTCCCAAGCAGTCTGGCGGTCGCCAGCAAAGACATAGTCGGTTGAGACCTGCACTAGCGGGATACCTGCCTTGGCACAGGCTTCACCAAAAGCGGCGGGTGCCAAGGCGTTGACCTTCCAAGCCGTAAGGACATCGCTTTCGGCTTTGTCGACAGCGGTATAGGCGGCCCCGTTAATTACGGCTGCCCAAGGCACTCCCTCGTGTCCAATGGCGACCTTGGCCGCGATCGCTGCCGGATCTTCAAGGTCGATCCCGGCGCGATCCAGCGCGACCACCTGCCAGTCCTCAGGCAGGTGCGCTCGCGCCAATTCGATTCCGAGCTGGCCGCTTCCGCCTGTTACCAAGATTGTTCGGATGGTCATTGCGGCCCCGACATGTCGACACGTTGACACCTCGACATCACGCCGCCTCTACGCGCGTTGCCAGCTTACGCTCCCAAGCAAGCGCGTCGGCAACGATGCGCTCAAGATCGTCATAGCGTGGTCGCCAGGGAAGCGCCGCCAGGATTGCGCTATTATCTGCGATCAAGGCCGCGGGATCGCCAGGTCGGCGACCGTCAAACTGGCGATTGATTGTCATGTTGGTCACGCGGTCTACGGCGTCGAGTACCTCAAGCACCGAATAGCCGTGACCGTAGCCACAGTTGAGGATGTGACTACGGGTCGGTTCGCTCAACAACAATTCAAGGGCATTAACGTGCGCAGCAGCTAGATCGCTGACATGAATATAATCGCGTACGCCCGTGCCGTCGTTCGTGTCGAAATCCGTTCCGAACACGCCGACATGGTCGCGCTTACCCAAAGCAGCTTCGACCGCGACCTTGATCAGGTGCGTTGCACCCGTCGTGGACTGGCCGGCGCGCCCGGTTGGATCGGCGCCTGCTACGTTGAAGTAGCGTAGTGCACAGAAGTTGAATGCGTGGGCCTGGGCAACGTCCTTCAACATGGCTTCGGTCATCAGCTTCGACATACCGTAAGGGTTGATCGGCCGCGTCGGGTCGGTCTCGGCAATCGGCACGCGTTCAGGCGTGCCATAGGTCGCAGCAGTGGAACTGAAGATGAAGTGCTTCACCCCGCAAGCCACCGCGCTTTCGATCAGAGCCCGGCTGGCGGCAGTGTTGTTGCGGTAGTATTTGAGCGGATCGCTCACCGACTCCGGTACCACGACCGAACCCGCGAAATGCATGATTGCACCGACCCGGTGATCGCGCAGCGCCGCGCGGACCTTCTCGTCATCGCTGATGTCGGCCTCGACGAAAGCGGCGCGTGCGTCCACCGCCCAAGAGAAGCCGGTAACAAGATTGTCGACCACTACAACGGGATAGCCTGCATCGAGCAGCGCTAGCACCGCATGGCTACCGATATAACCGGCACCGCCAGTCACCAAAACGCATGGCTTCGTCACGCCGCAATACCCCGCCGTTCGGATGCCTTGGCTTCGACCAGCGGACGCCACCAAGTCTCGTTGGCTAGGTACCAGGCAACGGTCTTCTCGATGCCCGTCTCAAATGTCTCGGCGGGGTGCCAACCGAGTTCTGTGTTGATGCGACGCGCATCGATCGCATAGCGTTTATCGTGGCCTGGACGATCGGCGACAGAGGTGATCTGGCCGGCATAAGGATTGCCGTCGGCCCGCGGGCGCAACCGATCGAGAATGGCGCAAATGGTTTGCACCACTTCGATGTTCTGCTTCTCGTTGAAGCCGCCAACGTTGTAGGTTCGACCGACTTCGCCACGTTCGAACACGGCTTGGAGGGCGCGGACATGGTCTTCGACATAGAGCCAGTCGCGTACCTGGTCGCCCGCACCGTAGACAGGGAGCGGTTCGCCGGCGAGCGCCTTTGCGATCATCAGCGGCACAAGCTTCTCGGGGAAGTGGTAGGGGCCGTAGTTGTTCGAACAATTGGTGATCAGCACCGGCAAGCCATAGGTGTGACCCCAGGCAGAAACGAGATGATCGGAGCCGGCCTTGGATGCCGAATACGGCGAGCGCGGATCATAGGGCGTATCTTCGGTGAACAGCCCCTCGGCCCCCAGCGAGCCGTAAACTTCGTCGGTCGAGATATGGTGGAAGCGGAAGGCGGGCTTGGCTGTTTCGTCGAGACCCTGCCAATAGCTACGCGCTTCTGAAAGCATCACGAAGGTGCCGACCATGTTGGTCTGGATGAAGGCGTCGGGGCCGTCGATCGAGCGGTCAACATGGCTTTCGGCTGCGAGGTGGGTAATGACGTCAGGCCGGAACTCGCAAATCGCCGCGCGTACCGCCTCTGCATCGCAGATATCACCCTGGACGAAGCGATACCGATTGGAGTTCGCCACGCGTTCCACGGTCGTCAGCGTGCCTGCATAGGTCAGCTTGTCAAAGTTCAGAACCTCGTGTTCGGTATTCTCAATAAGATGCCGAACCATCGCCGAGCCGATAAAGCCGGCACCGCCGGTAACAAAGATACGCATGAATGCTCTTTCAGGCGAGCGGCGCCAGCGGGCGGCCGTCATAGGGGAAGGGGCTGTCGAAATCGGCGAGCAGTGGCTGGACTGTGTCCTTGGCGCTGAGCTCAGGCAGAGCGCTAGCCGGTATCGGCCAAGCGATGCCAACCGCCGGATCGTTCCAGTGGATCCCGCCATCGCACTCGGGCGAATAGGTGTCTGAGCATTTGTAGGTCACCTCGCAATCCTCCTCGAGGGTTACGAAGCCATGCGCAAAGCCGATGGGAATAAACAACTGGTGACCATTCTCAGCCGACAACTCGGTGCCGACCCAGTGGCCGTAGGTTGGCGAGCCTTTGCGGACGTCAACGGCGACGTCAAAAATTCGGCCGCGAATGCAGCGGACCAATTTATCTTGGCCGCGTGGGGGCACTTGGAAGTGCAGGCCGCGCAGCGTAAACCGCGGCTGAGAGAGCGAATGATTATCCTGCACAAAGCGGCAGGTGATTCCGAGGGCGGCAAAGGTTGGTTCCGAATAAATTTCGGTGAACCAACCGCGGGCATCGCCATGGCGTTTGGGGCGTATGAGCTGGACGGAGGACAACGGGCGCCTTTCTGGCCGTACGGGAGGAGGCCCCCTTAGCAGTCAAGAACCAGCGACTGGTACAAAAAAGAGCTTTACCCGGCTTGATACTGATTGTGGCGCACAGGTGAATTTGTGGCGCACAGGTGAATATCGGTCGTTAGCACGGGAACGGGCGACTGGATGCCATGTTTGAAGCGCGGGCGCCGTCGACACCGGCGTTGCCGTAACTGATGGCGCGGTCGCGGCGTGGCGACCTACCTACCAAGCAAGGTCTGCACCGAGCTGGCCGTAGAGGGTTTGGCTGGTTTGTGCGCGCCTTGTTCCTGAGAATGAGCAATCAGATCCGTAATCACGATGCAGAAAAGCGCGAAGGCGCAGAATTGGTCGCGAAAGCGCTACATGGTCTTTCAAAAACAGGAAGCGCGCAGCTAATAGGTATAAGGCCGCACCGATGCCATTCGGTGGCAAACCCTTTTGGCCGTCTAGTTTTGGTCTCGCACAAGAAGCAAGCTTGAGCGAGTTTGGCAGGAACACGCTA
>Ga0265798_10010502_pt1 | contig 11410 bp, 9 predicted proteins | sample P3T30metagenome_FD_192430 | JGI IMG/M metagenome (GOLD analysis project Ga0265798, IMG submission 192430) | Plant litter microbial communities from East Loma Ridge, Irvine, California - P3 T30 | ecosystem: Environmental > Terrestrial > Plant litter > Unclassified | place: USA: California... | reverse complement strand
ACATAAACCGTCCGTGAGATTGCGCTACACTAATGCTTCCTCACCCTCTACCATCCTACTCCCTACATCCCTCTACTCAAACAACCCCCCAGCAACAATCCCCGCCCCCACAACCCACGCAGGAAACCACACCACCCAAACCACCACCTGCGTCCACAACCCCCACACACTCCACCCCACCGCCGCCAACCTCATGATCTCGCCCAAATCCCCGCCCAGCAGACGACTGCTCCACTGCGCGACCATGACTGGGTTAAGCACGGCTAGTACAACCAACTGCGCCATGGTTACCGGCGTACTCTTGGTCCTGCGAACAAACGACAGTGGCGCGGACAGGACGCCTACAATCACACTGAGACTGAAATTGAGCGTCGCTAGCGCCGCTAATCCCAGCCCCAATCCCAGCAGTGAAAAGCACTGGATTAGCGTCAAGGCCTGTGCAGACAGCGGCGATTCAAGCGCGTAGTAATTCACGAATGCGAGGCCAATGGGGAGTAGCGTCGTGATGTTTGCGGCGGTGTAGAAGATTCCGATGAGGTTGTCGGTGTCCCAGGTGTTGAAGTAGTAGAGGGGTATGAGCCCGAGGGTGTGGGAGGCGAGGACGAGGAGGAGGGGGATTAGGAGGGGGCGTTCGGTTATTGCGAGGGTGGAGGTGGGGATTATGGATAGGGAGGGGCCGGTGTGGATGAGGGTTGTGGCGGGCTCGGTTGAGGCATTGGTGTTGGTGGTGCTCTTGTCTTCAGTTGCAGTGGGCTTCGTCTTTGGCTCAGGCTTCGTGCCACCAATTTTTCCCTCCTCAATCGCTTTTCCGCTCTTGACCCACAGCGCCATAGCTGTGATACTGAAGTTCACCGCGATCAACATCGCACTGGGCAAATACGTGCCGATGCTAACGAATCGCTTGCCCTGCAGGAGCAAGTAAAAGAAGAAACTCTGATGCAAGTGCTCGAGCAGATTATTCAAGCTCCTGAACAAGCTCTCAACGGTCCGTCCGAGCGTCATTTCATCGTGCCAGCCATCGCCAATCGTGCTCAGCGTGATAGCATCGACGTGGTATGGGATGAAGCTTGAATGCGGGCCCGTTGCGTGTCCGAGACCCTGGGAAAGCATGCCTCGCAGCATGGTTGTGAGGCGAGATTTATATGTGTCGTCGTAGTCAAACATGCGCTGGATCACGCAGTCGATGCCCATTTGTCCCTGCGCGATTTGAATCGCCGTGTTGAATAGATCCAGATTTGGAAGCTGGCCGTTCACGCCATCGTACACGACATGCAACTTGTCGTACCGGTGGCCCCACGGTCCGGCAGGATAGTCAATCGCAACCGCGCCCTGCAGTGCCCCGCTCTTGATCTTCAGACTCTCCACTTCTTCCTCGTTGTGTCCGTTGTGGTATGCGTCGACCCATGCTTGCGGGCCTATCGTGCTATCGCCGGGTACGAGGAAGATGATGTCTTTGGACCAGAGGGACCAGCGCTTGAAGTAGCGGGCGAGCGTGAGCACGAGGGCTACGCCGCTGATGTTTGTTTCGTCGGCCATGTTTGTCCACGCGCCGATTAGGACGAGGGCTTCGGTCGCGTCGGCGCGGGGACCTTGGAGGATGGCGTAGACGTTTTCGTTCGCGAGGGTGTGGTTTGAGACAGTGTAGTTGTATTTCTGGGTCGAGACTTTGAGGTTTTGCTCTAGGAAGATGGACTCGAGGCCTTTGGAGCGGCTAGTGGGTTGTTAGCAACTCGTTTTGCGACCTCGTTCGAAGATTGTGTTTTACTCTTGGACAGACTTCCCAGTGAGGTCGTTAACCTCATGGCGGTATGCGCGAAAGACATCGTGTTCGCTGCCGGTGAAGTAGGTATGTACTTGGCCAGGTAGTAACGCGTTCTCTGAGACGTATGTTCTTCGGGAGTACTCGTCGAGGGGTAGTATAAGAAGCCATGCAATTCCAACGACAATGCAAAAGGCAGACAGATATGGCGGTATCTTCTCGAGGCGGGGGTCCTTGCGGAGAGCTAGAATTGAAGCTTGATTCACATGTTAGCGGTTGCTGTACATCAACAACGTGCTGAGACATACAAATCAGCGCCATATTTCTTCTCCATCAATCGGCCCCGTAGAGAAAAGAGTGTGGGAAGAGAGGTACCTCAAGCCAGATCTCGCGACCAAGCTTCCCCAAGCAACTGCGATGTCCGAACGGGCAGGTACGATAGGGCTGAATCACGCTAACGAAGCCGCGGTATCCACAGCTTACTTTCTCTTGACGCGCATCATCTCTCTGCCAGGCGCATACCAACATGGCGCCGTCACTTCCCCAGTTCAATCCCATGCGATTGCGCTCCTACATATTTCGACTCCCGTTATGCACACGAGTACTGGTGGCGGCCATACTGGGCCTATGGATTGCGACGATTCCGTTCCCGTGGATCAGGGAGTTTGGGCGGTTGGAGCCGGCTAAGATGGACTTTACACAGAGTACGTGGGTTTTCTGGGGGAGAGGTGAAGTGGAGGCAGCACGAAGTTTCGGGACATCTCTGACGAGGGCTGGTGTCATCATCTTCGGTGAAAGGCGCACGTTCTGAAGTTTACCGAGCAACTCGAGAAGGACTTGGAGAAGAGGCGCGCACGGGAGATTGGGGATATCCAGGCACATCAATCATGTTCAGAGGCTAACGATGCGTTCCATGTAGTGCACCGTCTCAACCTGTTCCCGCTCACGCACCTCAACTTCTTCCACATGATCTTTAACTTGGTCGCCGTAACACCACTCATCGAGCGCTTCGAATCCGAGTACGGAACACTGGTCACATTAGCTCTCTTCACTGGTCGTAAGAGCATCACCTCGTGAGATTGAGTTCATGGGTTGACGAGGATACAGCATTCGGTACAATACCAGGAGGCGTGTACACACTACTCGAGAAATTTGTTCTGCGGAGTAACACCATAGTCATGGGCGCGAGGTATATCAGACCATAATTCTGTCCTTCGCAATTCCGCTAACATAGCACAGTGTATGGGTGTTTCTCCTACTCTCCGCTGAAGTAATGAAGACACACAAAACGAACCCCAGCTTCAAGTACGTCTTCTCTCCCAACTCAATCTACCCTCCTACAAATCCTCACCATAAATCTAGCGTCGGCCCCTACAAAATCCCCACCTGGACCACCCCACTCATCCTCGTCCTCGTAACAAGCTTCCTCGTCCCCAACGTCAGTCTGCTCGGCCACCTCTGCGGCGCAGGCTTCGGCTACCTCTGGGCCACCGGCTGGATCAAGTTCCTCGTCCCCCACGAAAAGATCCTGCGGTGGATAGAAACGAAGCTGAATCTGCTGGGGCGGCTACCGCATTATGTCAGCGTGGATCAGAAGACGTATGGACGGTATGGCGTGCTGCCGAGTACGAATGCGCCGGTGCCGTTGGGCACGATGCCCAGGAGTCCGGAGCCGGGACATGTTTTGGGGCCTTAGATGTGGGATGTATGATGAGGAAAGTGTGTAGTTATAGATAGCGTCGGGCAATGGACTTGGAGGTTCATGATGCATCGGCGTTCGGGCGTCAGTGAGAGGGACTCGTATGCATATGGATGGAGAGCTTTATAGACCTTATCAACGTATAATTAATGACACAAAAGCAACCAAAGCACGCACTTCTCTCTTTCTTGACATTCTGTACTCCTGCAAGCTGGAACATACGAGCGAAGAATGCTCGAGCATTCGTCACTTAGATTAGCCGATGATGGCTACAACTATATTTCATTACGCAGACCAACGCTAAATAATCCAACAGCGCGCTCCTCGTACATATCTCGAGTTCCGCTCGTACATGATAACACGCAGTACGAAAATCCGTCGAAGTTCAAGGCACACGTCGCATTTTTTAGCGCGCACTTTACCCCTCACCCAAGGCCCAAAGATCATCCACCCACCCCACTCACGCCAACGCAAACATGTACCCGCACCAACATTTTTCTCCAGCTTCCCCTGTGCCTACCACAGATGAACGGAATATATTTTATGCAAATTGTAAGCTTCACATCAAATATCAGATCATCCAAATCTGAACACGCCTCCTTGGTCTAGTTGGTTATGACGTGGGTCTCATAGAGACTATGACTGCTCTCAAAGCAGGTTATCCCGAGGTCGGCAGTTCGATCCTGCCAGGGGGCATTCTTTTTGCGTTTGGGGACGTTTGGGTGTTGTTGGTGATGTTTTTCAGGTGCTGGAGTGTGTGTGCGAAAGGTTGAACCGAAGGCACAAGTCACGCATTGTTTTTAGTACATTCATGCATGACTTAATCAAGCAAGGCTGTTTTGATTGTACCTCGTGCGCGGTACTATATCCTTTTTTTTGGCACGCATAGGAGGCGGCGTGTTGGAGGCTGCATCTACCCATCATGTGTCGGCTGCCTTCACGTGCGTTGATGTGGCTCCAATGTGCAGGTATTCAGATTGTCGCTTTTAGTGCTACTTTGCTTTCTGTCCCTTTGCATTACTTCCATCTCTAGTACATGACTGGCATTTTTCTATCCAGTGTGTGCGGCATATTCGCAACGTCTAAATTCTTCAACAAATTTCACCAAATCTTATTTCTTCTGCAACAAGGACTCTACTCTACTTCCACACGATCGAGAAGACGATTCTCGGACAGCCGTTCCGGTCGATCAGTTGTGGTGGTAGTGCTGCTCGTACCTGCATCCGCACCCTACACTCGCGTGTCCAGATCGGCGGGGCAGCGCGACGATATTTCCACATCAGGAAAGTTGGTAGCAGCTGTGGATTGCAGAGCTATAGGAGGGGCAAGAGGGCATCGAGGGGCATTGAGGGGCAGGGCGCGGGGTGTTGATGGAGGGGCGTGTGGAGGGGCACGATGAGAAATTGGAAAGCTTTGAGTCTGCGCAGGTGGTTTGAGACATTTTGACGCCGCCACGGCTCGCGATGGAGACAAACGATCGTCATGAGAGCGAGTGACGCAAACAAGTCTTTCACTGTGTATGAGAACAACTGCATGTTGTTACCTACGTTTGGAAATCGAAATATGTACCAGGAGTGCGGTGTCGAGATAGCACGTTCATCTGCCTGATTGACTACAATTGTAGCCATATTTAGACACTTTCAGTGAACAAAGGATCTATCGATTTTCCTTGTATCTCCCAGAAGCACAGAACAACTCGAACATTTTGCTATTAATCTAACTAGACACAAAGCAAAGTGTGTTAAAGCCTAGGTACGATTTCAATAATACCTTTGCAACTTAGCGTCGTTAAAAAATACTCCCAACAGTCAGCGGAAGCGTTGTTGACAGTATCCTGTTTATCCTCTACAAGAACAATGGCATCTTCGTCAAGACCCTCCAACGCTTTTGGCTCTTGATCTGATCTAACCTTGGCAGCCTGGTTGTTTTCCTCGTCGTCCGACTCATCTTCCTTGTCTTCCTCGCTGCTTTCATCATCTTGTGCCATCTTGAACTTTGCCTCTGCTTCTTTGAGCTTGAGCATTTCGCACTTAAGCTCTTCTCTGATCTTCGCTCGGAGGTCGCGGCGCTTGCTTTTGCGGTAGCGCAACGTCGAGCTTGCGCAAAAGTTCCGATATTCCAACGAGTTGCTCGGCCGGGAGGTCTTGCTTGTCGACGGCCTGACTATTGTGGACAGCGTTTCTGCTTCAGAAACAATATCTAGATAGCTCCTGGTTGGTCTGAAGATTTCTAGAAGCCCTCGGGATCTTCCTTCGTATGCTCCGGTATGTAATAGACATCCTCCTCAGAATTAACCGTGAATTGTCTCGATAGATAGCTCAAATTGGCGGCTGCATGCACCAGCTCAAAGTTGGTACAGAGACTTAATGTGTGAATGGCAGTACGTAAGTGCGTACAGTGTGCCTTGTTTACAGCACACACTATCACTAGTGGTCATAGTACGAGCGGTGTAGAGGGCACGATACGAACTGAGATCGAATGCAGAGTGGGGTTGAAAGTGTTGACGCTAGACAATTAGAAAGATTTGCTGGAAGGTATGTGAAGTAGGTGGAAGGGCGCAAGGTACACGACATGAATTGAGAGGCGTGGGAACGGCATGGCAGGCATGTTTAGGCTATTAATGTACCGCATAGGAACATACACGTCCTGTAATAGATTCAAGAACTTTGCGTCAGCTAACTAATCAAACTTCATCAGAGCATGTTCTGGAACGCACTGTACACGCAAGTTGAAGTCGTAAGCAATTCTGTCTACCACCCAACACACACTAACACTAATGCTCATCCTCCCCTGATCTCCTGTTCCATGCCCTCCTCAACATTCCCCATCCAGTAGATACTCGTAGTCTCATCGATCGCAGCACTACGAAGGGCGCGCAGCAAAGGGCGCGCCCAGCCAATCACACGCAAAGAGCGAGACGCAACCGACGGCCCTCCTAACTTCTTCCGGACGGACGACATGTCGTTCCAGCGATATGGTGTGAGATTCTCGGGAAGGGCGCGCAGGAGCGTTTGGGCGTAGACAGGGCACGATACGGTTAGTCTCGATTTAACTTTATCTGGTGAAGGGCGCGTTTGTCAAGTGAAAGATATTACTGGGATAGGAAAGAGTGGTGGGAAGTGTTGATTGTAGTAGATGGAAAGGGCGCGAAGGAGTACTTGTACGTGTATTTGAAAGTGCTTGGAGCGGAATATTTGCTTGGGGGTATTGGTGAAGAAGTGAGATTTGCTCGGTCGGTGAACTTTTGGATAATTGTGCCGTAGCAGGCGCGGACTTGGATGAGGTGCTACTGGAAAGTGCCTTGGAGGAACTGGGTGAATTGACTGGGGAGAGAAGGGGAAAGGCTTGGATATTTCGTGTTCGAAGTCTGGTGATTGGGGCTTCTGCATGGCGAAATTGTGCGTCTATGCTGAATGGTGGATGGATGAATGTCTGGAGAGAGTGATTCAACTATAAGAATAGATATCAGGGATGGAAGACGGTGCTCAACAAAGCTGCACGTGCTTTGCGCGCTCGTAAAAGTGTGCCGGGACATTTGGGCTTATCATCTCTGCGACCTCTACACTAAACGCTAAAATCTATCCGGTCGTGCGCAACTTTGAACTTCACGGCGATACAATTGCATGGTAGTAGCATCTTTAATGTTCGCCAACACGTCGCATCGCCGTCGCTCAATTGCCCTTTCGATTTTCGACCATGTACGAAGATGGCGACACGACCCAGGTTGGGTCGCCTTTCGGAAGTCTTCTCTTCTTCAAGACCGCGTACATGAGATCGTCGACGAAGTCTGCGGGGAAGGACCTTGTGAATTCAAAGTCGTCCGGAATTGTTATGTGGCAGTGACAGAAGAAGTCAACGAGAAGCTTGCACGCTGGCGAATCAGTCGGGGTACCGGCGTAGATGTAATGAATGTGAGCTTCAGACGTGCCTCTATACCCGGCTTCGAGTTAGTTCATTAAGGCTGATAGCACCGCGTTTTGATATTCGAGATCGATGAGCATTTCGCCAAGGATGTATGATTTCGCCCACAGGTACGACTCAGGTTGAACATTCGGTTCCGCATTATGTGTGTATAGCCATCGGACGTATGCATCGAACACCTCGGTTTCAGTGTCTTGAAGTTCGATGGCCTTGTTCTCCTTCCGCATGAACCATGCTGGTTTGAGGGCGTTTGCGAAGAATGGAGACTGGATGAGTACATTCTTGTGGACACTGCGCTTCACGCCTCCCTTGAGGAGGACTTCGATGATCTCTCCGTCGATGCTGTGGAACATTAAGTGAGGCAATTTGGCATCAGTAGAGGGAAGCTCACCTTGGCAGGTAGTCTGCAGCTGTATTTGCAGTGGTCGAGATATCCGACTTGCCTCGTAGGGGCACGAGGTCCGACATCGTGCAAATTTTTGTCGATCGGTTGCGGAAGAGGAGGAAGAGTCTGGCAAGCTTGGTGGCGGTGAGACAGGAGCTACGTGACGTATTTGCACGGGTACGTGCAGCATTCCCACTCATCTCATGCCCGCAGGCCGAATGAGCGACATTGTTTCGTGGCTCTGAAGCTCTCGAGGATGGAGATTGTAAGGAAAGGTTGATGTATCGATGCTGTTGCCCAGAACATTTGTTTGCACCTAAGCCTCGAGGTTCATGTCATACATGGTCTCCAACCCCTCTGGTTCTTACTTTCCCATCTCTTACACAACACTGCTAAAATTATACGCCATAACATTAAACCCAAACGTCTCATCTCCATCCACACTCGCCAAACTTATATTCTGCACCTCCCTAAAGCCACGATGCAAATAGAAACCCTCAGCCGTCGGCTGCGAAAGCAGCGTAACATTCCGGCCAACCTTTCTACCAACCTCAATGCCCACATTCACAAGCCTCGTCCCAGCACCGTGGAGCTGGTAGTCAGGATGCACGACCAGCGTATCAAGATACAATTGCTCGGGCCCGAAGTAGTCGTCAAAGTACTTCTTTTTCAGGGATTGTGCTTTCTTCATCCAGTCAATCGCGCGCGTGACATTGAGGTCCTTGTGCGTGCATTTGGCTTCTTGGAGTTAGCTTTTGTGCATGCGTATGATCAGGCGGTGCGCGCTCGACGTACTGGACATTATGCTCCACATGTCTGAATACGCTAGATCATCTTCCCACGCCCAGATCGCTGCAGCCGCGACCGTGATGTTGCTATCTGCAGGCGCTTCAATAACTTGCACGGAGGTATTGTTGTAGGACAAGATGGTGGAAACTGTGTTGCGGTAACAGCGATGATGCTCCTCGGGGAAATCCTTGCGGAACTGGTATATGTAGCGCCAGTTGGGCATGGGCTCGAAAGCTGTTATGATCACGGTGGCGATGCTATCCACGTCGGACATGGTGGCATTGCGAAGGATGGGCTGGGGGTTGAGGACGTGTTGGAGGGGAGTGCATGATGTGGGGTGGAAAGGAAGGAGGGCGTGGAGCCAGATGGTGAAGGGGAGTATCATTGACTTCATCACGACTATGAGAGTGGGACTCGATGAGTTTGTTAGAGAGCGTGCAATGAAGTCGTGTGAGATGAGATGATGATAAGAGTCGCGAGAGATGCGTGACGTAGTAGGCTGTACGAAGGATTACCAGGGTCGCTCATTGGCCCCAAAGAGTGCACTTCCATCCTGGCAGAGGTATTGATGCTCGACGTTCTACATGCTCAGTTATATCGATGCTTCTAGGATGAGAAGCAGGCCAAGAGGATGGTACGGAGAGCGAAGTGGAAGTGGATAGTGTGAAGGTGGTTCGATGAGCGCGACCAATGAGAAGGCGAGCGACTCTGCTGATGAGCCTCGGCTTTACCCCAGTTTTAGCTTACACGCGACTCCACCACGGGGAGCGCGAACGCGGCGCGGATTAGTCTGCTCACCTGGACCGAGGCCAGACGTTCTCTAAGCAGAAAATGTAGTGAAAACTACTCCTTTCCTTCCGTCCCATCTTTCTTCGAACCGGCCCGCCACTCACGAGTCCTTCCACCATCATGCCTCACGAAACGCTCACGCGCGAGTCCGTCGCAAAGCACAACACGCCAGAAGACCTCTGGTGTATCATCGATCACAAGGTCTACGATCTCACCGACTTCGTCGATGCGCATCCCGGCGGCTCTGTCGTGCTGGAGCAAGTAGCCGGCACCGACGCCACCACAGCCTTCTACAACCTGCACCGACAGGAAGTCCTACAAAAGTATGATGACCTCGCCATCGGCACGATCGAAGGCGAGAAGTCTGAGGTCATTGTGCCCAAGTTCGGCGACTTGAGCCCCGTACCATACGCGGAACCATTGTGGCTGCGACCGGAGTTCAAGAGCCCCTACTTCAAGGAGAGCCATCGGGCGTTCCAGAAGGAGGTTCGGAAGTTCACTGAAGAGCACGTCAAGCCCGAGGCACAAGAAAAGGAGAAGAGTGGCGAATACATCAGCCAGGACCTGATCGACAAGATGGCTGCCAATGACCTTCTAGCCATGCGCCTTGGGCCTGGAAAGCACCTTCACGGTAAGAACCTGATGGGCGTCGTCAAGGGCGAAGAATTTGACTACCTCCACGATATGATTCAGGCCCAGGAGGGTGTACGTGCCAATGCACGTGGTTTTCAGGACGGCAACATGGCTGGCATGACGATCTCGTTGACGGCTGTGCTGCAGTGGATGCCAGAAGGCGAGTTGAAGAAGAAGGTCGTCAACGAGGTCTTGACTGGCAAGAAGAAGATCTGTCTGGCCATTACCGAAGCGTTCGCTGGATCTGATGTCGCTGGGCTGAGGACAACAGCTGAGTTGACTCCCGATGGCAAGCACTACATCATTCGCGGTACCAAGAAGTGGATCACCAACGGCATGTTCTGCGACTACTTTGTGACCGGCTGCAAGACCGACAAAGGCTTCTCCGTCATCCTTGTACCGCGCGACGATACCGTCGAGACGAAGCAAATCAAGACGAGCTACTCCACGACGGCGGGTACGGCGTTCGTTGAGTTCAACAACACCAAGGTGCCAGTCGAGGGTCTGCTGGGCAAGGAGCACCAAGGCTTCATGGTCATCAGTAAGTCATGACGAAGTCGCTCTTCATGACCATGTCTAACCAAGACAAGTGTCCAACTTCAACCACGAGCGCTTCATGATGGCCTGCGGCGTAATCCGCTCCATGCGCACCGTCGTCGAAGAGTGCCTGAAATGGTGCAACCAGCGCATCGTCTTTGGCAAAAAACTCATCGAGCAGCCCGCCATACGCCAGAAGTAAGTCTCTCTCCAAACTACCTTACGTCCTCGTCACTAACCCCGTTCCTCACAGACTCGCAAAAATGATCTCCCTCGCCGAAGCAAACCAAGCCTGGCTCGAATCCATCGCCTACCAAATGTGCCACATGAGCTACGCACAGCAATCCAAGCTCCTCGGCGGCCCCATCGGCCTGCTCAAATCATTCGCAACGCGCTCCGCACACGACATTGCCGACGAGGCGGTCAATATTTTCGGCGGTCGCGGCATAACGCAGTCTGGCATGGGCCGTGTGGTCGAGGAGTTCCATCGTACGTATAAGTTTGATGCTATTCTTGGTGGGACGGAGGAGATTTTGGGGGATTTGGGTGTTAGGCAGGCGATGAAGAATTTCCCGAAGAGTATGTTGTAGGTTGAGGTGGGGAGGGAGATGGTGTAGGATAGTAGGGTTGGTTAAGAAGATAGTTGTTAATACTTTCACATGCTTGAGAATATCACGCGATGACAACTTGCGAATTATCGTTCAGATAGCCTCGCACAGGTCCTGCGATGTCTCACATGTATACGAGCGAGCTGTCAGCTGCCTCGTTACCCAGCTGTGCCGCAGCTCAGCTACCCCACCACATATTAACCTCCCGTCCTCATTGCACACCAAAACCAATCACTCAATCAACATGTACCGCCTCGCCACCTCCAAAATCCCCATCGACAATCCCAGCA
>Ga0265798_10010501_pt1 | contig 11410 bp, 16 predicted proteins | sample P3T30metagenome_FD_192430 | JGI IMG/M metagenome (GOLD analysis project Ga0265798, IMG submission 192430) | Plant litter microbial communities from East Loma Ridge, Irvine, California - P3 T30 | ecosystem: Environmental > Terrestrial > Plant litter > Unclassified | place: USA: California... | reverse complement strand
ACTTGTATCACCTGCCTGCTGACTCAAGCAACATCAAAGAATGGTTGACCAATAATCCTGCATGGCATAAAAAATGGCTGGAATATGTAACTGAACTTATTGATCTCTATCACCCTGATCTGCTTTATTCTGATAGCAAAGTTCCTTTTGAAGAATATGGACGTAAAATGGTGGCACATTATTACAATCAGGATATAGTCAAAAATAAAGGTAAATTAGAAGCTGTTTACACGCCTAAAGAAGCTTCCGGAGGTAAGTGGGCCCAGGATGTAGAACGTGGTGTGCTGGATTCGATTAGCCCTTTTCCGTGGCAGACCGATACCTCAATTGGCGATTGGTATTACAGAACTGGACAACGCTACAAGAGTGCAAATGGAATTGCCCAGCTTTTAATTGATGTGGTGAGTAAAAATGGAAATTTACTGATTAATGTTGTACAGACTCCCGAAGGAGATTTAGAGCCTGATGTAATCAAAATAGTAACGGAAATAGGCGAATGGACCAGGACTTATGGCGAAGGAATTTATGCTACAAGGCCTTGGAAAGTCTACGGCGAAGGACCATCTACAATTAAATCGAACCAGAAAAAAGGCGTTTTCGGCGGATTGACAGACACCCGTGAATACGAGGCTACAGATATCCGTTATACAACAAAGGGACGCGATCTTTTTGCATTCTGTTTAGCTGTTCCTAAAGCAGATATCAAAATGGAATTATTGGGGAAAAATTCTAAATATCTGGATAAACCGATCAGTTCGGTTACCCTTTTGGGCAGTAAAGAAAAACTGGACTGGACACAAACAGATGGTTCACTGGTGATTAAAAAGCCGAAAAATTATCCAACCTGGGCGGTAACAGGATATAAAATAGAATTTAAGAAATAACACTATCCTATTAAATCCGCTTCGGTGGAAACTGAACGTCCATACTGGTGAGCTTGGAAGTAGTTTAATGATCATGTCAATAATCAACCTAATGAAAATTTTATAATTAGAAATGAAAAGATACTGTTTGGCCCTTGATCTGGTTGATGATGAAAAATTGATCGCAGAATATGAAGCGTACCATGTTAATGGATGGCCTGAAATTAAACGCAGTATAACTGACTCTGGAATACTGGATATGGAAATCTACCGCATTTCTAACCGCTTGTTTATGGTGATGGAAACGCAAGACGATTTCAGTTTCGAAAAAAAGGCACTTATGGACGCTTCCAACCCACGTGTTGAGGAGTGGGAAATGTTAATGTGGAAATATCAGCAGGCACTGCCTTTTGCAAAACCAGGAGAAAAATGGGTGTTGATGAAAAATATATTCCAGCTAAAAGGCTAACGATAATAAAAACGAACCGAGGGGCCTAATTTGCCCCTCTTTACTTTCGGAACCAGTAGTTTAAGGTCTCTATCAGGCGTTATGATTAAGGTGTTAACCTTTAGGTATTTCTACAAATGCCAAATCGAATCCAATAAATTTGATTTGGAGTAGGAGTAGGGTTTTAAGCATTAATTTCAAGCCTATATCCTTTAGACCGTATCACAACAATGTTGATCGCAGGATCGGCCTCCAGTTTTTTTCTAAGTTTTGATATAAACATATCCAGGCTACGCCCTACAATAACACCTTCGTCTTCCCATATTTCTTTCTGCAACCGGCTTCTCTCTATAAGTTCATTAGGAGACCGCGCGAAGATGAGCAGTAACCTGGTTTCAGTCCCGGTTAATTCTATCATCTTTTCGTTTATGCTGAGCTTACGGTTTTTCGCATCAAATAAAACCGAACCCAACGTAATCAAGTCTGGATGCTGATCACCACTGGGTAAAACTTTTCGAGGTTTAACAGACCTGAAAAAAATAAAACCAACAAACGCTAAAAATGGCAGGCTGCCCAAAAGATATTCATTCTTTGTGGTATTTATGCCTGTAGGTTTCAGTTTAATGTCGATCATGTAACGTGCTTTTGGCTGTTTTCTTCCTATGCAAGCTATAATTTCATCTTTTTTATTTTTGGATATCGCATACGCATAGGCTACGCTGGAGTCGCTAAAGTTCAAAACTTTAACAACATAATCATCCGCCAGAGGATCATTGGCCAACAAACGTTTAGTGGTATTCACCAGGGAGATGGGGTCGAAAGTAAACTCCTTCTCAAATATGATCAGGTACTCATTCTCAGCAACCTTTTTTATCGGAAGCACTCTTGATGTGCTGTCGCCCGACTGTAAAAGTAGTTCATGTCCGATCCGGCGGAGCAAAACTTCTCTTCTGGCGAAATCAAAGTCCTCGCTGCCGGTCATACTGAAAGCTGCACAGGTGACAGCGATAAACAAAACCAGCATGAATCCAAATAGATATTTACCTTTCGCGTAGAAGTGGTTTCGGCTATCAAGCATAGTGTCAGCTTTTTATTTACAAAGTTTACATTTTTATTTACAATTCAAATGTCTCAAGCCGGAAAATGTCAGCGTAATTTTGCTGCATCAACTTTGGTAGCATATGAAAAAATAAAAGTATGTTATCTGATTTGACTTATCAACAGAATCTACATGTTATTTAGTAAACCCCAAAAATGATGAAAAAATTAATTTATGCACTGATCTTACCACTGGTGGTGGTGAGCGGACTAGTATTTGCTAATCGTGAAATCAAGAATGAAACTGCTAAAAAGACGTCCTCAAAGCCGCTTTCTATTGCAGAAAGAAAAGCCGAAATGAAAAAATGGGAGGCTACCCCCGACGGCATAAGGTACAAAAAATGGGAGGCTTCTCCAGCAGGTGAAAAAGTGCTTGCTGGTGCCGCTAAAATAAGGAAGCATATAAATGCTTTCACCGATATGGATGCAGTCGTAACTTCTCTTTCTCTTCCGCCAGGATCAAGATTAGGTTTTGGTGTTATGGCCAGGATTAACGGTGAGGATTATATTTTAAAATTTGAGCCGGAAAAGTCTCAGCTCGAGCAATTGCATAGCCTGAAAGTTAACGACAAAATAATAATAAGAAGCCACAACGTATTGCATGCGCCTAAGTATTCATATTCAATAGTATCGTGCGAATATGTAGAACGTGATGGTAAAGTGATTTTTAAACGTGTTCCCCGAAAAGGAGGTTGCTGAGTAAAATATCTACATTGTTGTTAATGATTGCTTTTAATATTTCTTCTATGGGAAAGCTCAGCAAAAGCATCAGAATCCATAAAAAGTAAAGTCTATAAGATTTTGAACGGAATTGTTTTGGATTAAAGTTAACATCGTGTACATACCGGGAAGAATGTTTTGAAAAACTTTCTTCCTGGTTAACCTATCGAATGGACACATCTGTGCATTTTAGAGCACAATTATCTAAAATGCTTTGCTGTTTTCTGTTCTGTAGATGAAAAATAATCGTACCGGAAAATTGTCAAATCAATTTTAAATATTTTTATCTCATATTCGTGATATATTGTATATTTGTTCAGCCATATCGTGTATCCCAACATTTGGCTTCAGATTATTAACCAGACCATAAAAATATGAAAAAAGTAATTCCACTTACCGAATTATCTAGCGAAGAATTATACAAGAAAAAACAGAGCATAAAAGGTGCATTAATTGGGCTTGGTTTGGTAATGCTTGCCGCATTTATGGTTTTAATTTATCTTGTTATTACAGCTAAAACGCCAAAAGTTCTTGCAGCTATTCCCATATCCTGCATGCTGGCATTGTTACCAGCCTTTATTAGCCTTGGCCAGATTAATACTGAAATTAGAAACCGCAATTCAAAATAACGAATTCAATGTCATCCGATTGCCTGAATTGTACCGCTCCGGTAACACAGAATTTTTGCCCTAACTGTGGGCAAAAATCTTCTACGCATCGTTATTCCATCAAACATTTCGTCGCTCACGACTTTGTTCATGGTATATGGCATGTTGATAAAGGTATTTTATTTACCCTTAAAGCACTTTTTACCCGGCCTGGCCACAGTGTACGCGAGTTTATCCAGGGTAAAAGGGTTCCCTATTTTAGTTTTGTTACGCTCATCTTGCTTATCTTGACGGCATCAGGTCTAATTGCGCCATATTCCCATTTTAATATGTCTGATTTGATGCCGGAGGGAGGCAGGGCAGTGATGAGTAGTACTGAAAAATTTATCTCTGAACATCCAAAGCTGATATTGATCGTAACCATTCCCATTTATTCCCTTTTATCTTTTTTGTGGTTCAGGAAAGCGAAGCTTAATTATTCAGAACACCTGGTGCTAAATTCAAATCGTGTTATCGTAGAACTGATTATGGGCCTGCTTATTTCGGTGGTTACTATTTTTTATACCGATACCAAAATGATTGTTTTTTTTACTTATGGCCTGGGTTTGTTTTTAGGTCTTTTTTATAGCATCTGGTTTTATTACCAGTTTTTTTCTGCTTTTAACTATAGTAAAACAGCCTTGATTTTAAGAAGTATCCTTGTTCCGGTATCGTACAACTTATTAACATTTATAATTGGAATCATTTTAGCCATTATTTCAAAGCATTGAATTTATTTCAGCATCTTTCCTGCTAAATAGAACCTCTTTCAGGCTAATAATTGGTCCATATTTTGATAGCTTAATTTATGATTAATGTTAGCCCCGAAGTAAAGCAACAAGCGCAGTTATTTCTCTCAAGGAACCAGAAAATAGCTGCTGTTAAGGTAGTTAAAGATCACAGTGGCTGTGGTTTAAAAGAAGCAAAAGATTATGTAGATGCTTTGGAAGAAGGAGTACAGCAACCAATAAACAATCCGGCAGATCTGGATGCAGAGCTATTGGTTATTCTAAGTCAGGGCAATAAGTTAAATGCCATTAAACATTATAATGACGCAACGGGCGCAGGCTTGGCCGAAAGCAAAGATTATGTTGAAAAGCTAATGCAGTTTAAGCCTGGCAGCAATACGGCGCAACAAAGCAGGGACACCGATATTAAAAATATCATCTCTGATAATTCCGGGAATAACCAAAATCCACTCAAAAATTTTTTGATAAAACTGCTACTCATTATTTTGATTGCAGCAGCTTTAACCTATCTCATGTTTAAAATTTAGCAGCAACACAGTGCAATATTTCTGATAGAATTAAAATGTGTTGCTCAGAAATCTTATCTTGATTTCACACACACAAATAAATCTTAAGAATATGAAAATCACATTAGACACAAAATCCCTTTTGCTGGGATTCTTGGGCGCTGGCTTAATGTTTACGGCCATCAGTTTTAAAAACGGACAAGATCAAACCGGGGGTAGGTACCACACCGAAGTAAATGCCAATAATATGGTCGTGATCCTGGATAGCGAAACCGGAAATTACATTATTGCGCCTCCGATACAGCAAACTGGAAAAACGACTTGGATAAAAGGCGAGTTTAATAAAACATTTAGTACGGCGGTAGACAATAAAAGAGAGCCGAAACAGTAAAGTTTTATTGTCGCAATAAATCGTCATTGCGGGCGAACATTCAGCAATTCTTCATCTTAAAGTCGTCATTTCGACCGTAGCGGAGAAATCTATTTTCTAATAGCATAGATTTCTCCATTCCGCTGCGCTTCAGTCGAAAGGACGACTTTTTTTATTGGGATCCCATCCATGCGCTGTGGCTCGCGGACCAATTTTTTTATTTCACCATTTAAGAAACATAAGTTCATTAAGCTTATATTTTCTTAAATGTCTTATATGGTTAGCCTGTATTTGTTTTTTAGTAGATATTACTAAGGCGATCGTCATGCAGTTTAGAACACTACAGCAGGTGATAATGATCATCAAAAACCTCCATCACCGATGCTTTTATACCAAAGAATGCCAGTTTTTCACAAAACTCATTGCTGATATCTTTCGCAGAAACAATGCGGATTACCTTGTCGCAATCTTCCAGATCGATAGACCATTCTGAAATGTTCTGCAACCCTGCAACGGCCAAAGCAATTAAACTGGTATCGCTGCCCGATTCTATAATGGTAGAAATGATGGTAATGTATCTGGACATATTTTAGGAATGATTAAGGGTTTTAAGATCAATTCATAGCAGAAACTGATCTTTTGTAAATGCAAACGTAAGAATAATTTGCAAACAAACCAAACGTTCGGTATCTTTGTTTGATGGAAAATCCCTATAAAAGAAAAAAAGAGCCTGAGGTAAGCAAACAGCTTATTTTAGCAGCAGCTGCAGAAATCGGCGCGTCAGATTGGCATCGAGTTACGTTTCAGGCCATTGCTGATAAAACGGGTTTGAGCAAGGGGGGGATTATCCATCATTTCCGAAACAAAGAAGATCTGCTAAAAGAATTGATGAACCAAAGTTTGGCAGAGCTTACCGAGTGGATTATAGAAGAAAAAAAGTCATCGGGCAATGAGGTAGGAAGTTTGGCTTACCTACGTTTTATTATTGATAAAAGTAACGATTTACATTATCGGAGAACCATGAAAATTGTGATGCAGGTTGTACTCATTAACGAGGAGCATCGCAAAACATGGGATGAATGGTCTAATGTGTATATTGGAAACGGCGACGATACCGGACAGGGCATAAAACACCTGATTATGATGCTTGTTGCCGATGGATTATGGTATTCAGATAACCTTGGTATTTATAACATCAGCGATAAAAAGAAGCAACAAGTACTCGAAACCCTAATTAATCTTTAAACTTTAATGATGTCTTTGTTTGTTGATTATAGCAATTTCATTATCGTTAAATTTTATACTTTTGGCTTATTAACAAATGATAATATAGTCCCATATGTTTATGAAAATGCTTTTTAAAGCTTGCATACTTTCTGTTTTAATCTGTTCATCTATTCTGGCGAGCGCACAAACCGTTACTTTAGATTATTTCTTTAACCGGGAAACCCGTAAAGATAAAGAGGGTAAAGAAGTTCGTTTTCATTACCTGTGGAATGAGCAGGCAATGAGTGGTTTTTCCATTTTTGGTAATGCATTTAAAAAAGAAGGATTTAAATTGGATTCGCTTGAAACAGCACCAACAATAGCTAATTTAAAGGGAAGTGATGTTTACTTAATTGTAGATCCCGATCGTCCAAAAGAAAATCCTAAACCGAACTACATAGAAGCTGACCACATTGCTGCAATTTCTACCTGGGTTAAGCAGGGTGGGGTATTGGTGATGTTTGCTAACGATAGCGCAAACGTAGAGTTACCACACTTTAATAAATTAGCTAATGTATTTGGCTTGCACTTTACCAACGAAATGCAGAACCATGTAATTGATGATGCACATTTTGAAGATGGCGGCATTGTGATCAAAAATAATCCGGTCTTTAAAACGGCAAAAAAAATATTCATGAAAGATGTATGCTCGATCGACACCAAAAACGGGGCAAAACCGGTTTTGAAAAATGCGGCTGGTGCAACGGTTATTGCCACTAACAGATTTGGTAAAGGTAATGTAATTGCCATTGCTGATCCATGGTTATACGATGAATATGTTAATGGCCGTTTACCGAAAGAAATGGGCTTCGAAAACGATAAAGCTGCCTACGATCTGGTAGTTTGGTTAAAAAGCCTAACTAAAAAATAATCGCTTAAAGTTTATCCAGCTTAAAATAGCCTAAACGAATCTCATCTTCAGGTAATTCTGAAGATGGTTTTATCTCGATGTGGTATTTCTGTTTGGCCTCTTCACTTAAAATATCCTCAATTTTATAAATATCATCTACATCGATTCCATATTTTTCGTCGATGTGCGAATTGGCTCCTTTTATTGAATTGGTCTTAAAAAATACCGTTTTCTTGGCATCCTGTATGGCTTTGGCTCTTTCATCGTGAACCGATAGTACAATATGGTGCTGTTCGTATAATTTGTTAGATAAATAGCCCCCAAGGTTGATAAAGAACAATTTATGTAGCGATGGCAGCGTATGCTCATCCCTTAATTTAATACTGATTCCGTAATCATCAACTTTGGTTACTTCGCGCCAGCCATCAATATGCAGGCTGGTACCTGTTCCTGGCCAAAATGCTTTAATTTCCGGTACGAGATCTTTGAGTGATTGGGCAATGCCGAAGAAATAATCGTGCTGCTCTACGTTTCTTTTTGGGGCTTTTGAGCCCAATAAAATCATATATAGTTTTAAATCGTTCATAAGGTTTAATTGTTCACTGGTATATTAGCTCGATTAGTCATTCATTTAACATTGGTTGATTGACTCTAAACTCGTAATTCACTCACCTTTTAACAGCATTAATCAAAATAGGTTCTTGGAGTTTTGATATTTTCTTTATTTTTTAACCACAGAGAACACAAAGAAAGGCACAGAGGGCAAAGAGTTGAAGACGAACTCCAATAGACTGGTCGTCATCTCGACTGTAGCGCAGCGAAACGGAGAGATCTATCTAGACAGATTTCTCGACTGCGCTGCACTCCGCTCGAAATGACGGTAACCCGAGGGGGGGTACGAGGAGAAAATAAATTATCCCTCAGGATGACAACCGGAAACGAGTATTCCCTCGCGTTTGGTGCCTCCATGGCAATCAATTCCATCATTCCTCTTACATTTTCCATCGATTTAAAACAATTTCCCTTTTTTAGGATTGTATAAATTATAAATGGATATAAAAACAGCAAAAAAGAAAATTGCCATTATTGGTGGCGGCCCTAGTGGTTTGTTCATGTATAAAAGATTAATTGAATCTAAAGCTCTCAATTTCGAAATAGAGATATTCGAACGTAAAGATTATTTAGGAGCGGGTATGCCTTATAGTGCTGAAGGAGCAAATGTAGAACACATTACTAATGTGTCTGACAATGAAATTCCAATCATATATAACTCCATTGAAGAGTGGGTGAAAATAGCACCGAAAGAAATTTTAGAAAAATTTAATATTAATGCCGATAAATTTAACGAGTATAAGGTATTACCCAGATTGTTTTTTGGCGAATATCTTTCCGCTCAGTTTAAGTTATTAAAAGAGGTTGCAGAAACTAACGGGATTAAGACCAATGTGCATTTAAATTGTATCGTTGAGGATATTATCGATTTACCTGCAGATAATCAGGTAGGGGTAAGTGTTAAAGGACATGAGCAAGCTCATTTCGACCAGGTAATCATCTGTACCGGTCATAATTGGCCAAAAAAATATGAAGGTAAAATTCCTCATTATTTCGATTCACCATATCCTCCCCAAAAAATTGCTTTAGAACTGAACCACGCCGTTGGCATTATGGGCTCTTCGTTAACTGCCATTGATGCATTAAGAACCCTGGCGCGACAAAACGGAAATTTTTCCGATAATGAAGATGGTACCTATTCGTACCACCTAAAGAATAAAGGTTTTAAAATCGTGATGCACTCCAGAAGCGGGCTATTACCAGCGATCAGGTTTCACCTGGAAGATTCGCATTTAGGAAAGGACGAAACGCTAAGTAAAACCGAAATCCAAAAAAGCATCAAGGTAAATGAGGGCTTTTTGCCTTTAGATTTTGTATTTGAGAAGAATTTTAAAGAAATGTTCATTGAAAAAGATCCTGCTTTTTATGAAAAGATCAAAAACATGAATCTTGAGCAGTTCGTCAGTACAATGATGGACTACCGCGAAAAAATGGAACCATTTGATCTTTTCAAAAAGGAATATGAGGAAGCAGAAAAATCGATTGAGAAGAGAAAATCGATCTATTGGAAGGAGGCACTTGCCATTTTAAGTTTTGCGATGAACTATCCGGCAAAATACCTTTCAGCAGAAGATATGGAACGCTTGCAAAAAGTGTTAATGCCACTTATATCCATTGTAATTGCATTTGTACCCCAAAGTTCGTGCAGGGAACTGTTGGCCCTGCATGATGCTGGAGTATTAAGTATTGTAGCTGTTGGCGATGATGCAGAAGTAAAACCCTTAAAAACCGGGGGTGCAGATTACCATTACAAAGTAGATGATAAAAAGGTTAATGTCCATTTCGATACATTTATTGATTGTATTGGTCAACCGCATCTTTCTTTTGATGATTTTCCTTTTAAAAGTTTAATTAAAAATGGCACGATAAGTCCGGCAAGATTAAAATTCCATTCGGCTTTTATTGGAAAGGAAGAAATGAAGCATAATGATTTAGTGATCAAGAAAGGCGATAATTACCTTTTAACTGTTCCAGGTATCACCATCAACGATTATTTTCAGGTGGTTGATGAAGCTGGGCAGGCGAATAAAAGAATCTATATCATGGCCGTTCCATACATTGGTGGTTATAATCCGGATTATTCGGGTATTGATTTCTCTGAAGCAGCATCTGGAGCGGTGTTGGATCGTATTTTGAGCTAAAAATCCTTATTATTTGATGTGTTCTTTTATAAATGCCTGAGGATTATAAAACCTTTCGTTAAGTTGTTTATTATTAAAGGTTAACCAGCTTGCGCAACCATAATCATCAAATTTTTTCCTGATTTCTAAATGGAGGTGGTGATAATCGCCGCCATACTTTTTACTTTCCTGCGGTGTAAATAATCTGGCGAGTTTAGTGTTTTGATCAACATTTTGTCCGTTGCTAACATAAACCTCTTTAAGGTGTTTGTAGGAGGTAAACATCGTTTGGCCATTAGGGAGTTTATGCTTAACGACCACAGTACGTTGATTTTCGCCTAAATGTACAGAGCAAACTATTCCGTTTGCCATAGCGTAAACATTAACCAGTTTCGCTTTTGGCTGGGCAGGATTAATATCAATAGCCGTGTGGATGTGCCCTTTAACATAACTATCCCGATGATCGCCAAAAATGCTGATGATCTTGATGTTATTTGCTTTTTTTCGGTTAGTCACATCAAAAGGTAGAAACCATTGATCGGCTGTTTTTGCAGGAGCAGTATCGGTATAATAGGGTTTCCAGCGATCGCGATCTTTTTCAATGGTTGGCGTTTCGAATAAAAAGGTTGATAAAAAGATAAATAACAATGTTTTCATACCAGGAATAATTTAGGGCAAGATACTGATTTTATTAAAATAAACTATTTTTATAGTTTAAAAATAAGTTCGTCATTGCGAGGAGGAACGACGAAGCAATCTTAATGCTGTCGCTAGTAGCGATAGTTGTAAGATTGCTTCATCGGCTGAAAAAGCCTTCTCGCAATGACGAACTTTTGTAGTGGTGGCAGATGTTACCATCTGCCACGGAAAGGAATTTATTTGATTGTCTGGGTTTACTCAAACTCAGATGGAAACCTCTGACTTCACATTACGCCAAAACATTCTCTTTCAAAGCTTCTGCCGCCGGGTTAACTAACGTACCAATCAATTCAGGAACCGGAACATCGGTGCTTTCGCTATAACCGTGGGTGAGCAACCTTACACGGTTAATGCACACCCTGATAAATTCGGGTACAAACAAATTGAATTTTTGAAATTTAGGGGCAAGCTCCGGGTTTTCCTCTTGAAATGCTAAAATTACATCTGCCACCTGGCGCCAGA
>Ga0265798_10010500_pt1 | contig 11411 bp, 6 predicted proteins | sample P3T30metagenome_FD_192430 | JGI IMG/M metagenome (GOLD analysis project Ga0265798, IMG submission 192430) | Plant litter microbial communities from East Loma Ridge, Irvine, California - P3 T30 | ecosystem: Environmental > Terrestrial > Plant litter > Unclassified | place: USA: California... | reverse complement strand
CACCTCACGCACCTCTACGAGCGCGACTGCTCGGTGCAGCGCCGCTTCCAGAAGGTGGTGGAGGTAGCCCCGGCCGTGGACCTGACCGAGTCGCTGCGCCAGCGGCTGTATGCGTACGCTCTGAAAATTGGCCAGGCCGTGGGCTACGACAACGTGGGCACGGTAGAGTTCCTGGTAAATCCCGAGCTGGACCGCATCTACTTTATCGAAGTTAACCCCCGCATCCAGGTCGAGCACACGGTGACCGAGATGATAACGGGCGTCGATTTGATTAAAACCCAGATTTACATCGCCGCCGGCTACCCGCTGGAGTCGCCCGAAATCGGGCTGGGGCCGGAAGTGGTGGTGCCGCGCATGGGTGTGGCCGTGCAGTGCCGCATCACGACCGAAGACGCCACCAACGACTTCAAGCCCGACTACGGCACCATCGTGGCCTACCGCTCGGCGGGCGGCTTCGGCATCCGGCTCGACCAGGGCTCGGTGTACCAAGGCGCGATTATCTCGCCTTTTTTTGATTCGCTCCTTGTGAAGGTGTCGGCCCACGCGCCCACGCTGGCCGGCGCGGCCCAGAAAATGCTGCGTACGCTCGATGAATTTCGGGTGCGCGGGGTGAAGACGAATATGCAGTTCTTGCAGAATATCGTGCGCCACCCCGAGTTTCAGGCGGGCCACGCCACGGTCGATTTTATCAAGGACAACCCCGACCTGCTGCAATTCAAAACCCGCCTCGACCGCGCCACCCGCCTGCTGCACTACATCGGCGAAGTGGTGGTGAATGGCAACCCCGACGTGGCCGGCCGCGTGGACGAGCGCCGCCAGCCCCGCCGCGTGCCCCTGCCCCCGGCCGACCTCACCCAGCCCGCCGCCCCCGGCACCCGCCAGAAGCTAGCGGAACTCGGCCCCGAAAAATTTGGTCAGTGGCTGCGTGCCGAGCCGCTCATCCACTACACCGACACCACGCTGCGCGACGCCCACCAGAGCCTGCTGGCCACCCGCATGCGCACCATCGACATGCTGAAGGTGGCCGACCGCTACGCCCGCCAGCATCCCCAAACCTTCTCGCTCGAAGTGTGGGGTGGCGCCACGTTTGACGTGGCGCTGCGCTTTTTGCACGAAGACCCGTGGGCGCGCCTCACCCGGCTGCGGGCGGCGGTGCCCAATATCCTGCTCCAGATGCTTATTCGCGGGGCTAATGGCGTGGGCTACAAGGCATATCCGGATAACCTGACCGAGCGCTTCGTGGCCGAGGCGGGCGCCAAGGGTGTGGACGTATTCCGCATTTTTGACTCGCTGAACTGGATGAAAGGCATGGAATCCTGCATCCAGTTCGTGCGCAAGCAAACCACCGGGCTCGCCGAGGGCAGCATCTGCTACACCGGCGACATCCTCGACCCCAGCCGCCCCAAGTACAACCTCGACTACTACCTCACCCTGGCTAAGCAGCTCGAAGACGCCGGCGCGCACATCCTCTGCATCAAGGATATGGCGGGCTTGCTCAAGCCCTACGCCGCGCAGGAGCTGATTCCGGCGCTGCGCGAAACCGTGAAGCTGCCCATCCACCTGCACACCCACGACACGAGCAGCCTGCAAGCCGCTACCTATCTCAAGGCCGTGGAAGCGGGCGTCAACGTGATTGATGTGGCGCTGGGCGGCCTCTCGGGCCTCACCTCGCAGCCCAACTTCAACGCGGTGGTCGAAATGCTGCGCCACTCGCCGCGCCACCGCGAGTTCGACCAGGCTAGCCTCAACCAGTTTAGCGACTACTGGGAGGCGCTGCGCGAGCAGTACTACCCCTTCGAGTCGGGCCTGCTGGCGGGCACGGCCGAGGTGTACGAGCACGAGATTCCGGGCGGGCAGTACTCCAACCTGCGCCCGCAGGCAGCGGCGCTGGGCCTGCTCGATAAGTTTGAGGAAGTAAAGCACCGCTTTGCTGATGCCAACCAGCTGCTGGGCGACATTCCGAAGGTCACGCCTTCTTCCAAAGTCGTGGGCGACCTCGCCTTGTTCATGGTTTCCAATAAGCTCACGCCCGAGGAAGTGATTAGCAAAGGCGCCAGCCTGAGCTTCCCCGAGTCGGTGCGCGAACTGCTGCGCGGCGACATCGGCCAGCCGCTGGGTGGCTGGCCCGCCGACGTGCAAAAGGCCGTGCTCAAGGACGAAGCTCCCTTCACCGACCGGCCCAACGAGCACCTTGCGCCCATCAACTTTGAGAAGGAATGGGCCGAGTTTGAGAAAGCGCACCCCTACGCGCAGTTTACCGATTTGCTGTCTAGCCTGCTCTACCCCAAGGTGTTTGCCGATTACTGGAAGCTGCGCCAGGACTACGGCGACGTGAGCCGCATCCAAACGCCGGTGTTCTTCTTTGGCCTGAAAGAAGGCGAGGAAACCATCATCGAAATCGCGCGCGGCAAGTCCATCATTATCCGGCTCCAGTCCATTGGCCCAGTCAACGAGGAAGGCATGCGCACCGTGTTTTTCACCCTCAACGGCCAAACCCGCAACCTCGAAGTGCGCGACCAGCATGTGGAGGTAAAAACGGTGCACAACGCCAAAGCCGACCGCGCCAACCCCAAGCAAGTAGCCGCCCCGCTGCAAGGCCTGCTTAGCAAGGTGCTAGTCGAAGCCGGCCAGCAGGTGGCCAAAAATACGCCGCTGTTCGTTATTGAGGCCATGAAGATGGAAACCACCATCACGGCCCCCGATAACTTGACTGTCAGCACAGTAGCGCTCGCGCAGGGTGCCCGCGTACAGGCCGACGACCTCGTGCTGACCCTGGCCTAGCTGATTCGGGCCGGGGGAAAGCCCGGGCCGAAATATCTTGCGTTACCTAACTCAACTACCGATGACTACCCGTTTTTTTCTGCCGGCCCTGCTAGCCCTGCCTTTGCTGGGCAAGGCCCAAATGAGTGAGCTAAGCCGGGGCTCGAATGGCGTTTTTAACAACGGCTATTCCCTGGTTACAGCTAATGCAGGGCAGGTGAAGGGCAACCCTTTTCTGGTGGTGGGCTGGCTGCCGGCTAGCCTGCAACTGGTGGGCAATACTACGCCCACGCCGGCCAAGCTGCGCTACGACGTTTACCGCCAGGAGCTGCGGGTGCAGCGCCCACAGGGCGATTCGGTGGTAGTGCCGCTCAACCGGGTCAAGGAATTTTCGCTCGTTGGCCTCAACCGCCGCTTTGTGTGCTACCCGGCGGCTACGCTGCCCGCCGAGGTAGCCGGGGCCTGCGCCGAGGTGCTAGCCGATGGTGCTAACCTTCAGTTGCTTAAATTTTGGCGTAAAAAGCTGGTCAAGCAGCCCTCGGAGCAGGGTTCTTACGCATCAAATACCATGATAGACGCGCTGGAAGAAGCCACTTCTTACTACCTGCGCTGGCCCGCCGATGGGCACCTCACGGCGGTGCGCCTCAAACGTAGCAGCCTAGAGCAGGCCCTGAGTGGCCAGCCCGCCGCCTTGGCTGCCCTCAAGGCGCGCAAAGGTGGCCTCAGCTCGGAGGCCGAAATGGCGGCGGCCGTAACGGCGTTCGACCCCACTGTGGGCGCCGGCAAATAATTTTTACCTGAGAATAGCTTAAACGTGATGCGTAAAGTATTGTTGATGAGTTTGCTGGCTGCTGCTAGCATGCCAGCGGTGGCCCAGCGCCACGTATCGGAGTCTACCGTAAAACGGGTGCTGACTACCCTAGCCGCCGACGATATGCAGGGCCGGGCTACCGGCCAGCCCGGCCAGCTAAAGGCAGCCGAGTTTCTGGCCAGTGAGTTTCAGCGCATTGGCTTGCAGCCTTTGCCGGGTGCCACGGGCTACCTCCAGGAGTTTCCGGCGTACCAAACGATACTGACGAGCGCCCAGGCCACCCTCAATGGTGCGGCCCTGCCGGCCGACCACGTATTTGCCCGCACCACGCAGCCTGCGCTGAGCTGGACCGAAAAGGACGAGGTAACGGTGCTGGTGCTCGGACCCAATGATAAGGTGCAGCCGCATTTCCGGGAGCTATTCCGGCCCGAGAAGAACCTGCTGGTGGTGTTTGACCCCGTGCATGCGGCCACTTTTAAGTCACTGGTCGAGCAGTTGGGTAAGCCGCAGTTGCGAGCCGAGCAGGGCAGCGGCGCCGCGTCGAGCGTGTGGGTGCTGGCGCCCGCCCCGGCTAGCCCCGTCACCTACCGTGTGGCGGCGACCACCACCACTACCACCCAAATGCTGCGCAACGTGGCGGGCTACCTACCCGGCCGCGACGCGGCCCGCGTCACTGAGAAGGTGATTTTCTCCGGTCATTACGACCACCTGGGCATCCTAAAGCCTGTGGCGGGCGACTCCATCGCCAACGGCGCCGACGATGATGCCAGTGGTACCACGGCGGTAGTAGCGCTGGCCGAGTACTTCAAGAAGCGCAATGACAATGCGCGTTCCCTGATTTTTGTGGCCTTTACGGCGGAGGAAATCGGCGGCTTCGGGGCAAAGTACTTCTCTAAGCAGCTAGAGCCCAGAGAACTGACGGCCATGTTCAATATTGAGATGATAGGTAAGCCCGCCAAGTTTGGGCCTAATACCGCGTTCATCACGGGCTACGAAAAATCGAATTTTGGCCAGTTGCTGCAAGCCAACCTTAAGGGCACCAAGTTTAAGTTTGAGCCCGACCCATACCCCGAGCAAAACCTGTTTTACCGTTCCGATAATGCTACGCTGGCCCTGCTGGGCGTGCCGGCCCACACCATCAGCACCGACCAGATACCGACTGACAAGCTCTACCACTCCGTTGACGATGAGGTAAGTAGCCTCGATGTGAAGAACATGACTGCCGTGATAGAGGCCATCGCGCAAAGCGCCAGCGGTATTGTAGCCGGCCAGCAAACGCCTACGCGCGTGGCTCCTGAGCCAGAAAAGTAGCCGGCTAGGGTAGGGGCACGGCCTCCAATTGGGCCAGGGGCGTGCCGGTGCGCTCCGCATCGCCATACAGTAGCAGCAGCTTGCCGGTAATGCGGTAAGCGCGGGTAGCATCGAGGGCCTGGGTAAATGCCTGCTCGGTCACGAGTTCGGGGCAAGCCATGCGCGTACTCATGAGGGGGGCAAATTGCAGCTCTCCATCGTCGGTGGCGGGCTTCAGGCCACCGCGAAAGCGATTGCAGCCGCCTTGGCCCTCGGCCGTGCCCGCCGCGCTGATAAACATGTACGGCTCTTGGCCGGGCGAGGTAGCCTCCGGCACGGGCTGGCCACCTATCTGGCGTAGCACCCAGCGGGTTTCGCGCAAGGACGCGTCGGGGGCGATGGAGCTAGCGAGCGGAGTGGTATTAGCGCGTTCGGTGACGCGCTGGCAGGCTGAACCAGCTAAAAGCAGACAAGGCAGAAGAAAGGCAGTGAATTTCATAGCATGAGCGGCTGAAGATAACCAGCCCGCTCCTATACGTGGCAGGCCAGCTTTGAGTGGCATAGATAGCGCCGGAAAGGCGAGTCGCTCGGCTAGCCCGCCGCTGCACTACCACCGCTACCCGGGGTGGCGGAGCCACCCCAGTAGCCCCAGGCCAGGATACGCACGCTAACCCCAGCGCCCGAAGAAAAAAAAGCAGGCAGTAAGCCCAGTGAGTAACTATCAGTAGATAAATTGATTGTTCAGGGAGCAGCCCAGCTACGCCGGCCCCGGGCCGTATGGGCAAGTAGCGGGCTAGTGCCGCCCGCTCGGGCCAGGCGAGCCTCCGGCTGGGAGGATAAAAAAGAAGGGCGGCCCAGTGCAAACTGGGCCGCCCTCACGGCAAAAACGGGAGTGGCAGCGCGGCTAATTGCCGCCCAGGCGCAAGGCCATACCCACGCCCACTGTGTTGGCGCCCGCATTTAGGCCGCCCAGCACCCGGCCCACCGTAGCATCGAAGCGCAGGCCAGTCCAGGGGCGGTAGTAGAGGCCTGCGGTAGCACCGGAGGTCAGCTGCGCCCGGCCCCGGCCGTAGCCTTCCACAAAGTAGCCGGCCTTGTTGCCGATAGGCGCGGTGAGGGCTAGCGAGCCGATGTACTGGCCGGCAATCTCGCCATTGAAAAGGTCGGCCCGGGTGAGGCCCGTTTGCACAAAGCCGAAGTTGGCCTCCAGCGCGGCGCGGCGGCCTAGCTGCTGGCTCACCAGCAGGCGGCCGGCGGGTGCCCAGGTGGTGCGGCGCAGGCCGTTCTGGCCGGTGTTGGGCAGGCTAGCCTCGGCCAGCAGCGATACCTGAAAGCGGCTGGCGCGGTCCGGCGTCAGCATGAGCTTCACGCCCACTGTCAGCGGGGCCCAGCCCACCGAGTCGGCGCGTAGGCCAGGGTTTTCGCGCACGCTGCCCGTGGCCGCGCCGGGCGTGCCGAAGACGTAAGGCTGCGTCACCCGAAATTCCATGCTGTTCCAGAAGCCGATGCGCAACGTATTCACATTGCTGCTGACGCCCACGCCCGCACGGGGCGTGAAGCGCTGAATACCGGTTTCGAGCTGAAACTCGCCGGCCCGCAGCACGCCCGCCGAAATGGTTTGGCCGGGGCGGTCGGGCCGAATGTGCCGCACGAAGGGCGCATCGGCGTTGTCGTTGTTTTCTTCCGGCGAATTTTGGGCCAGGGCGGGGGTGAGGCTACCTGCGAGCAGAGCAGCCAGCACCAACGGAGTGGTCTTGCGCATAGCTTACCCGACGCGAAACCCGCCGGGATAGTTCAACGTAGAGCCCTGTCCTTGTGGGCTACCTATTATAAATGAGGGGTTAAAGACTGCCGATGGCAGCCCTTAACCCCTCATTGCTACGCCGCTAAAGCATGCGTGCCGTAGGCTTAGTTAAAATTTATTTGCTGGCCTGAATCGCCTGAATGGCGGCCGCGGCCGTGGCTTGGTTTTGGGCGGCGTTGGGCTTGCCAGCTTGGGCATCGGCGCCTTTCTGAATGGCTTCTGCCATGCGCTTGTCGAAGCCGTAGGCCTTGAGCTGGGGCACCATCGCTAGCTCTTGCAGGCGCTTCACATCCTCCGAAAAGGCCGTGGGGTCGTTGAGGCGACCCAGTATCTGCACCATCGGCTGAATGAAATTGTAGCGGTTGCGGCCTTCGGCCTTGTCGTAGGCTGTGCGGATGAAATTCCACTGCTCGGTGCCGCCTTGTTGCGCGTATACGCCCGTCACGGCCGAGGCCAGGTGCTCGTCGTTTTCATACGTCTTGGCGCGGGCCAGTGCGGCGGTGGGGTTCAGCTCGCCCAGCGCCTCCAGGCCGGCACCCTGCACCTCGTACGACTGACTACCCAGCGCCGAAGCCACAATTTTCTCGTCCTTCTTGTCTTTTAGCTGCGCCAGGGCGGCCACGGCGGCGGCGCGCACGTGGTTTTCTTTTTCACTGCTGGCGAGCTGGCGCAGGGTGGGCGCGGTGGCTTTGGCCACGTCCTTGTTATCGAGCTTCAGCCCTTGAATAGCCGCGATGCGCAGGCCGTAAAACTTGTCTTTGAGGGCGGCCAGCACCACGGCGCGGGCGGCAGGATTAGTAGTTTGGGCGGCTAAGGCGGCGGTCAGGGCCTCGCGGCGGTCTACGTACAGCGGGGCGTGGCTGTACTGGTAAAGGCTCTCGGTCAAGGGCTTGTTATCCGTCTTCTGCCAGAGGGTAAACTTCTCGGCGTCCACGTTTACCAGCTCGGGCTTGCCGGCCAGGGGCATGATGAACGTCTGGGTGGCTTCGGTCATGGTCACGCGCTGGCGCTGGGCCTTGCCATTCACATAGTAGTCAATGGCTAGCGGCAGGCGAAACACCGTGCCCGGCTGCGTTTGCTTGATGGTTACGCTCTGGGTTTTGGTGCCCGCGTCCCAGCCGTAGTCGATGCTTACCACGGGGTGGCCTGCGCCGTAGTACCACTGGTTGTAAAACCAGTTGAGGTCCTGGCCCGAGACGGCTTCCATCGCCAGGCGCATCTGGTGCGCCTCGCCGTTGCCGAATTTGTTATCGGTCAAGTACTTCTGCAAGCCGGCGAAGAATACGTCGTCGCCCAGGTAAGTACGCAGCATCTGCACGATGGCGCCGCCCTTCTGGTAGCTCACGAGGTCGAATACGTCCTCGCGGTTGTTGTAGTGGAAGCGCACCAGGTTCTTGGCCGCGTCGCGGGGGCTGCGCAGGTACGCCTGCACGTAGCGGTAGTTGTGGGCGTCCGAGGCGTCCTGGCCATACTTGTGCTGGGCATAAAGCGCCTCCGAAAAGTCGGCCATCGACTCATTTACGGTGATGTTCGACCATGATTCGGCCGTCACGTAGTCGCCAAACCACTGGTGAAACAGCTCGTGCGCAATCACCGACTCGCTGCTGTACTCGCGGTCGAGTAGCTCGCGCCCGTCCATCTGCACCTGCTCGCCGTGCAGGGTGGCGCTGGTATTTTCCATGGCGCCGCTCACGTAGTCGCGGGCCACAATCTGGGCGTATTTATTCCACGGAAACTCCACGCCCAGCCGCTGGCTAAAAAACTCCAGCATGTCGGGCGTGTTGCCAAAAATTTCCTTGGCGAAGGGTGCGTACTTGGGCTCCAGGTAGTACGTCACATCCTTGCCGCGCCACTTGTCCTTGTAGACTTTAAAGTCGCCCACCGCCATCATAAACAGGTAGGGCGAGTGGGGCAGGTCCATCTTCCAGGTATCGGTGCGCAGGCCAGGGCCGGCGGGCACCTGGCTCACGAGCTGGCCGTTGCTGAGCGTGGTGTACTTGGCCGGCACGGTCATGGCGATTTCCTCGGTCGTCTTCTGGTTGGGCCGGTCGATGGTCGGAAACCAGGCCGACGAGCTTTGCGTCTCGCCCTGCGTCCAGATTTGCACCGGCTTGCCCTTGGTCGTGCTGTCGGGGTTGATGAAATACAAGCCCTTGGCATCAGTAATGGCCTGCGAGCCTTTTACTTGCAGCTCATCGGGCTTGGCCGTGTACTCGATGTACACCACGTACTGCTCGCCCGGCTTAAAAAGCTTGCCCAGGTTGATGCGCAGGTTATTCTTATCCGAATAATCAAACTTGAGCGGCTGCTGGCTGCTGCCGTTCATGAGCGCTACCGTCTTGATATCCATACCCTGCGCGTCGAGGCGCAACGTATCAGTGGCTACGGCGTGCGGCTTGAGCGTCACCCACTCCTGGCCGTAAAGGTAGCGCTTGGCATAGTCAAAACGCACGGCTAGCTTGGTGTGCACCAAGTCGTTGGTTTTGGTAGCTGAAGGTTGGTAGGGCGCGTTGGCGGCGGCCGCAGGCGTAGTAGGCGCTTGCGCCTGGGCCGTGCCTGCAAGCAGCAGGCAGCCGGGCAGCAGCGCGGCGAGTAGCGTGGGTTTCATGAAACTAAACAGGGGAGGGTAGCAGAATGAGGCCAAAGATGCAGGCCGCCCCGCAAAGTTGCCTCGCCCCACCGCTCCCAAACGCAACGAGCCGACCGCTGGGTAGCGGCCGGCTCGAAAATAGAAGCGGAAAGCAGAGCAGGTTATTTAGCTACTAGGTTGGCACGAATCTCGCCGCCAGGGTTGGCCGCCGTGTGAATATTGGTATAGATGCGCCCGGCCAGCAGCGAGTCGGCCTGCATCTGCGTCAGCGTGGCCGTGCCTGTAAGCAGGCCCCTGGTAGCCGCCGGCACATTGGAGAAAGGCACCGTAACCGGCCCCGAGTGCCGGGCATCGCCGAAATGCAGGTGGCCGGCCGCTGCGTTGCCCGTGAGCCCCGAGAAGATGATAGTGTAGGTCAGCACTCGGGTGCTGGGAGTAAACGTGCCCATCACCGAGCCCGTAGCGTTGGAAGCCACCGTCACGGCTGGCCGCTCATTAGTGGGCGCCAGCAGCCCCAACACGGGCACCGTGGGGGCCGTAGCCGTCACTAGGTTGGCCCGAATCTCGCCGCCCGTGTTGGCCGCGGTATGGATGTTGGCATAAATGCGGCCCGCAGCGAGCGAGTCGGCCTGCATTTGTGTTAGCGTGACCGTGCCCGTAAACGTGCCGCTAGTGGCGGTTGGCACGCTCGTAAAAGGCACCGTAACCGGCCCCGAGTGGCGCACATCACCAAAGTGCAGGTGGCCGGCCGCCGCGTTGCCCGTGAGCCCCGAGAAGACGATAGTGTAGGTCAGCGCCTTTGTATTGGGGTCATACATGCCCGACATGGTGCCCGTGGCAGTAGAAGCCGTCGTGACAGCTGGCACCTCGCTGGCTGCCGTCAGGATGCCTCCTACTTGCGCCTTAGCCAGCGTGGGAGCGGGGGGCGCGGGTTCGCTGTTCTTTTTGCAGGCGGTAGTCAGTGCCAAGGCGGCTAGGGCAGTGAGGAAAATGTTTTTCATCAAGCTAGAAAAGAGGAGAGAAAGAAAGCCGACAGTTGACGGCCGCCGCCATAAACGGCTTAGCAAAGGTGAGCGGATTGCTCAGCAGCTAATAAATTTTTAGCTCAACAGCGCGTGGGCGTCGGTGAATGGCAGCTTGGCGCGGGCGGCTGCAACTTCGGCAGGGTGGCCGGGGTAGAGATGAGTGCCGTCCGCCGGGCTGGCAGCCCATCCGGCCGCTAGCCCCCTTGGCCCGCCAAAGTGGCAGAAAAAAGCGCTTGGTACGCGGCTTGTAACAGGGCTGCCAGCGGCTTCGTGGCTGCTACCCCAACCCAGACACCATCTCACTTTAAAATTTCAGCACCCACACTATCATGGGCAAAATCATTGGTATTGACTTAGGCACCACCAACTCGTGCGTCGCCGTAATGGAAGGCAACGAGCCGGTTGTAATCCCTAACTCCGAAGGCCGCCGCACCACGCCCTCGATTGTCGCTTTCCTGGACAATGGTAAGGGCGAGCGCAAGGTGGGTGACCCGGCCAAGCGCCAGGCCGTGACCAACCCAAAGAACACCATCGCCAGCATCAAGCGCTTCATGGGCCGTAATTTCTCGGAGGTTTCCTCGGAGAGCAAGTACGTGGCCTACGACCTGACGCCCGGCTCCAACAGCACGATTGCCGTTAAAATCGGCGACCGCAACTACACGCCCCAGGAAATCTCGGCCATGGTGCTTCAGAAAATGAAGCAGACCGCCGAAGATTACCTGGGCCAGCCCGTAACCGAAGCCGTTATCACGGTGCCGGCTTACTTCAACGATGCCCAGCGCCAGGCTACCAAAGAAGCCGGTGCCATCGCGGGCCTCGATGTGAAGCGTATCATCAACGAGCCCACGGCCGCTGCGCTGGCCTACGGCTTGGATAAGAAGCACAAGGACCAGAAAATCGCCGTGTATGACCTCGGCGGTGGTACGTTCGATATCTCCATTCTAGAGCTGGGCGATGGTGTGTTTGAAGTATTGAGCACCAACGGTGACACCCACCTCGGTGGCGACGACTTCGACCAGGTTATCATCAACTTCCTCTCCGACCAGTTCAAGAGCGAAAACGAAGGCCTCGACCTGCGCAACGACCCGATGGCCCTCCAGCGCCTCAAGGAAGCTGCCGAAAAGGCTAAGA
>Ga0265798_10010499_pt1 | contig 11412 bp, 13 predicted proteins | sample P3T30metagenome_FD_192430 | JGI IMG/M metagenome (GOLD analysis project Ga0265798, IMG submission 192430) | Plant litter microbial communities from East Loma Ridge, Irvine, California - P3 T30 | ecosystem: Environmental > Terrestrial > Plant litter > Unclassified | place: USA: California... | reverse complement strand
CATCCTCCTCTTCTTCCTCGTCGGAAACTTCCTCCAATTTGGGTTTGGTAGATTGCCAATTCATATCCCCCAATATCTGTCCCAAGGAACCTTGCCTGGCTGGCTCATCGTCGGAATCATAATCTGAATCTTCGACTACACCATCATATTCTTGAGGTTCGAACACTGGAGGACGCATTTTGACTGGTTTGACATCGTCTTTAGGGTCTACAATCGTGACTTTTCTGCCGAAACCGTTGATGCCAGTATTGACGCCAGAGTGAGGTTTTCGACCCCATTCCTCGGCTGGTAGGGGAGCGACGAGATTCCTCATTTTCTCTTCACGGACTTCTGGCGAGTCTTCCTCTTCGTCCGAGTCGTCCATATCTTCATCAGACAGCTCACTAATTGTCAGCGCATTGATGTGCACTTGCGAAGAAATGACTCACTCTGCGAAAGTAGCACCATCCACATTGCCTTTACCGCCAACAAAGCTCTCTACCTTCTTTGCTAGATCAGACAAAGCCTGTCCGCGCTCGTCGCCCTCGGTCATTTCCTCCATCGTAGGAACAGTCTCGCTAGATTCCATACCAGCAGAGCGGCCGGACCGTTCTGCAAGTAAAGCATCAACATCATCAGGCGAGACTTCAAGCCATGATTCGTCGTCTTCTTTATAGGATAGACCTGCTTCCAAGTCGGAGGATGATGCGGTCGAGTTCGAGATAGCTTGATCGACTTGGAATGCGAACGCTGGTCTTTCCGGTGCTGAGCTAGAGGGTCAGCTTACGTTTCGCCACATGGAGGTAGATCTTACTCTGATGATCTAGCTGATTTCCAGCCTTTGAAAGCCTCTGCCTCCCTCTCGATCCATTTTGCACTGCCCTCGATCTCTCCGTGGAAGTATCCCGCTTTCTTCAGACTAGCCAGGAAGTTCTTGTATTCTGCAGTATCCTTCTCAGCTGTATTGTTCCCCTGTCGAATTAGCTTATCGAAACCTCAAGTCTCGAGAAGCTTACTGTTCCACCCCTCCTCTTTCCACCTTCCCTGTACATGATCTCGAATCCAGTACTGATCTTGACTCCAATATCCCTCCACCTCCTCTCATCTTCACCATTATCCTCGCCCTCAGCCACATGCCATTCAGGTCCAAACACTCGTGGTGGGTGAAAGACTTGTCCTTGTAATTGAGCGTATGCGACCCGAGTGAGAAGGACAGGTGAGAGGACAGATGGAGAGGGAGGGAAGTGTGTCATGCGCGATGCAGCCTAAATTTCAGCTTGTATACTGGCAGCGCAATCATAAAGCTTACTCGGAGTTGAGATGGATCTCTAACGTAGAAACCCTCTACTGCCCTTTGAACCAATTCCGGCGAGGCCTTCAATGCCTTGGCAATGGGAACAGGTAACCAAGCTTTCGTATGATGTAAATGAGTCTTCAAAGCATCAGGATAGCTATATGATCAGCTCATGTCTAACTCTATCGGGGCGAACTAGCTTACCCAGATATCCTCTTCCAAACCACCTTCTCCAGCTCCTCCGCCCTGAACTTCCCACTCCTCACAGCTTTCAAAGCATCACCCTCTGAAATCCAAGCGTCAGGATCAAACGTATCTTCATCCTCCACATCAGGCATCTGTCTTGCTTTTGGCGGTGTAGACCTGATTGATAGGGGTATTAAATGAAGGTTGCCATTATTGAGCCATAATCGATTTGTAGAGTTCTCGGGGGTCACCCAAGAGGGTAGGACATTGGCGGCTTCTATCAAGAGGAATTCTCCATCCGTATCGCGTATTCTATCATCAGCTATGCTTACTACAAAGGCGAAATAAGCTTACCCAATGATTAGATCTGGCCATCGTTTCGAGACTTGTCGAAGTAGATAGACGACTAGCCATTCATCATCTACCGCATCTCCTACTCTCATCCTCCCTTCCAATCTCCCCTCTAAATCACCAGCTTGTGAGATGACCTTAAGTTCCCAAGAGTCTCGGTTCCATAACCAAGGTTGTATAAGGAGTGATTCGACATATTCAGTGATTAGGAGAGCTAGAGCTGATGTATCTTCATTGCTTCCGTTCGCAGGTAGGTGGACAGTGTAGTGGAGTGTATCTTCTGGTATTGATGGTAATGGGAATGGTTGTGGTGTATGTGATAGTGAAGGAAATGCGTTCGACATTATGGTACAGATAGACAGGTAATTGACAAGTTGACGGTTCACAAGTTCTGAACTTTTGAGTGGCGATTTTACACTTCAACTATCGAGACATCATACATCAGTCATCTAGCTTAACCAATCCGTGAAATGCTCTACAACTAGCCTATAACAAGCTCACATCTACTACCCGGTACCACAACACTCTAAAGAGCCAGGCTAACCCTGCTCATATGTCGAGTTGTACGTTTCCTGCTGCCCATTATACCCATAAGACTGGTGAGGGGTATATGGATGTTGCTCATGCCCATGACTTGTCCCAAACCCGTAATCTTCTCCCTCTCCTTCTGCTCCATGCATCTGCATCTCGATAGGCAATTGAATACCCATGTCCAGCTCGTCCATATTTCCAACTCCGGCAGCTTGCATCGCTTGATGAACCATGTTCATATCGACTTGATCGTCTTCGGTATTGATATGATCGCCCACCGAGGCGTCGTGGGCAGACATGAGTGTTGGATCGATAGCGGAAGAATCGTGATGTGATGGACCGGCTGATGGAGGTTCGCTACCGATGTTTTGGTCGTCGAGATAAGGTGAAGGTTCAGTCTGGTAATATTGTTGGTGCTCGACATTCTCAAGTGGGATACCTTCCTTCTTCATATTCTTTCTCCTTGCAACTCCGCTCGCTCTGATCCTCTGTCGCTTGGCCGCAGGTGAATTATCGTTATATCCAGGAGCACTCATCGAGACCTTGATTCCAGGATGTCCAGCAGCAAGAGCTTCAGCGGCAGCGGCTTTATGGGCGGCAGTAAGGGCCATGTCGTTGTTCTTTTGAGCATTGGCGATTGCTTCTTCCTGCTTCATTCCTCGTCCTTGGAATCCACCTCCTTCGAATCGCCATAGATGGTTTTGACGGATTCTCCAGCCGGCTATGCTCCCTTGATTGAGCTTTTCATAGTACATGTCGGCACCTTTTCGGGCAAGGTAAGTTCGGACTCGATGGGCAGAGCATCGACCTTCGTCTCCGTCCCATTCTTCTGCGTAATGTCTACGGATCCAAGTGACGATGTCGTTTGGTTTCTGTTGAGCAAAAGCGGGGTACGAGGGATATGATGAAGGTGAAGAAGATGTGCACAGAGGGACAAAGGGAGGCATTGGTCAGCATGTTGATTTATACAGCGAAAGCGAGAAAAACTTACCAGTGGCCAGTTATCATTTCCATCCGCAAGCAATGCACGACCAATAAACAAGTTGACACTCGCATTTGGAGGTGGCTATAGTTATATTAGCAAAAAGTCATTTCACCCAAAACCACATTCGAGGCAGTCTCCAAGAATGGCACTGCCACCACCCACCATCCTCGTCGCGCATCTAATCTTATCTTTCGAGGCAGATGTGTATACCCCTGGATATTGATGAATGAATGACTTACAGGTGGCCATTTGGGTTCTGCCTGAGCAGCATTGTGTGGTACGACAGCTTTCATGATTTTCGTAGTTGGACTACCTGGTGTATCGTTATTCATGATTGTATCGAAATCCAATCTATTTTCTTGTGCGAGGGGGACATCGGCAAGTTGGTTATAATTAAAGTCTGATGGACGTGGATTGGGTGCTTGGGCGATTGATTCAGTGATACCGAGGGGAATGTGATCTGTATCGAAGCTATAGAGGGTTGATACTGGCGCAGCTTGTAAACCGTTTGAATGGTCATTATTGGCAGCATCCTCTGGTTGAGCTGATGCAGACGCGTGGCGTGATGGAGCAGGTAGGTCGGCTAATTCCGGATCAATCATTCCTTCCGTATGAGGTACTGGGGTGCCCTCGTGGGATGCCTCTGCCGTCTTGGGTTCAGACATGGGTGTGAGGGCGGATGTGATGTGAGGAAGGTCGGAGGTTTTTCGCGGGACGTTTTTGATGGCTGAGTGAAATGGTCGTCGTGGGAGCTCGAGTGTACGCGTGATGAGTCTCTTGGGAGTTTATAGAGGTGTCTATCTAGGTAGAGAAGTGATAGCTATAGGTGATATAGGATGATTGTTATGTGTACCCTCCCTGTAATATTAGTATAGAGTATCCTTTGTCAATGTAACGTAGAATTACTATATACAGTAATAATCATTGCTCTCTACCCACGTGTCACATCATACGTAATCATCGGAAACGGATGATGAACTTGGGATTTTCTAGATTCAACCGATTGTTCCATCTATACATATACAGTACAATAATGTCCCGCTCATTATCATCACTACAACCACTACGTAATATTGTCAGTCGACAGGCTAGACCATCAAGCTCAGTAGCTTCCAGAGTCTTGGCGGCTAGACGGACGTATTCAACTGAGAAAGAGGCTCCTAAGGAGGGAGAGGCAAAAGATGAGAATGCGGAAAAGATCGCTGGATTAGAAAGCAAGATCAAGGAGCTTGAAGTGAGTCTTTGGTTCACTTGAAGCATCGAGATCCATCCGAGATCGCCACTATGAATCTTGGAAATAAGAATTAGGCTGATAGACCAGAAAGAAATCATGTACGGTCGAGCAGAGGTCCAGACGATGAACCGAAGAGTAACGGATGAACGTAACAAAGCATCTGAGTTCGCCATCACTTCATTCGCCCGATCCCTCCTCGCCACCTCCGACGTCCTTACAACAGCCTTATCATTAGTCAAACAACCCATCGATACCTCCAACACCGCCCTCAAAGAATTACATTCCGGTGTCGAGATGACACAAAAGCAAATGCTAAACACATTCAACCATCACGGTGTCAAGCGATTCGAGAACACCATAGGGGAGAAATTCGATCCCAACATGCACGAGGCTGTTTTCCAGGTTCCCAAGGAACATGTCGGCAAGAAACCTGATGGAAGCGATTATGAGGCTGGAGAGGTGTTTGAGGTTCAGAAAGAAGGGTGGATGATTGGAAACAGGGTCTTGAGGCCTGCACAGGTCGGTGTTACTCAGATGGAGTAGGGTAGGAGGTATGAAGGACGTAGTCAGCACAAAGCAATAATAGAGCACATCAGTCTCAACCACAATGCATACACTTCTCACTTTCCTTGTTGTCGGAGATCATCATTCCGGACAGTGTTCACTCTATTGAGTTGCAGCCGATACACGGTAGAGCAATGCATAAAGAGGAGCATGTGCATATATACAACTAGCCAACCCTTACTTCTGTCGCTTCGACTTCATCTCATACCTGTTCCTCGCACTCCGATCGATCGTCTGGATAAAGTACCGCCCAGAATCACCTTTCCAGCTAACCCACCCTTGAGCATAGTGATGCGTCTCAAGTTTCACGATAGCAGCAAATGAGTCGCACTGCCTCATCAGCCTATATCAATTGAGAAAAATAGTAATGACTTACGTTAGACTCGTTCATCCGTACTACCTCGGGTTCGAAGGGTTTCAAGCTGACTATCTTTGCTCCATCCTTCATATCTAGGAACATGTACGTGAGTTCAATATTCAGAGACGAAGGGAAAACCTCATTGTTGACCAGCTATCTCGTCAGTCTCGATCAAGATTAACAAATGTGACATACGACGACATCAGCTTCTTGCAGTCGCTTGGCGACATCTTTCGCTGTTCTGAAATCACCCTCATGCGCTTCGATGTCGGTATTGCCATTCAAACACCACATTGCCCATCGCTTTTTGGTTTCCTCGAGTTGCAGACGAGCACAGTGAGCGGGAACTGGTAACAATTCGTAGCCATAACTGATCGTCAGCTTGAGCAAACGAGGTGTATATAAGCTTACCTTCTTGCTCCGGCTTGAAGGGCTACTTGAGTTACACAATTGCCCACACCACTTCCGAGATCGACGCTATGCGTCAGCTCAGATAAGTTGTAGATCGATATGAGAACTTACAAGACGGAGTCTGGTCCTAGCCCAGTCTGTTCAATGACTTTGGTCATGAAACTGTATATCAGCACGGGTTCTGTCCGCTTAGTGACAACATACTCGTGACGCAGCTCCCCATACGCATCCTCCTTTGCAGTGATCGCACCGGCAACCTCGTCAGGGTGTTTGGGGTGATGCTACCCATCAGCCTCCCATCACTTCAGTGATACTTAGACATACCTCCAATTCATGCGAGTAAGGTCCAACCACCCTCGCATACGCTTGATCATGTACGACGTCCACCAATTTCGCCCATTCCCTACTCCTCATCTCCTTTCCTCTGATTTCAAGCCAGCTTGCCAAAGTTCCATCATTCTGTATATCCTGCATGGCAGCATTGAATCTCTCCATTGCTTTCATGAACCCTGGTCCGTCTCGGCGATTGGGAGCTAGGGCTTTTCGGATTGCATCGCCAACCGTCTCTGTCACGACGGATGGAGCGGGAGAATCACCAGTGATTGGAGGAGTACCCAATGCTGGCGTAGGCGATTGAAAGCGGGATATAGTGGGACTATCGAGATCGAGAGAGTCAGAAAGTGTTCCAAATATGTGTCGGTGCGAAGGGGGGATGTAGACTGAGTATCAGCTCTGCGCCCGAGTATCTGGGGACTTTTAGCTCACATTCAAGAATCTGCTGTATCGTTGTCCTGAGTTCTCTCAGTGGAGCGTACTCTCGCGCAGCGGTCGGGTTTAGGAGGTAGAACCTATTTATCAGCTCACATGTCAGAATGCATGATCTAGCTCACCTCTCACGACATCCTTTAGCGGGATACTGCAGCTCCACAAAGGGAAGTGGATCTTGCTTCTCAAAGCCTTCTTGTGGGAAGTCTACTTCATCAGCTCATACTTCCAACGTGTAATTCAGAGGAATGAAACGTACAAGCAGCATATTTATCAAGTAGACTCCTGACTCGTCCTTCATCATCCCCTTTATTCTCCCATCCTTTCCTCACGCCCCTAACAATCTCTTCCCCAGGTGTAAATCCTTCCCATTCCCCAGCACCACTATCGTCTCTATAGCGAAACAATACTCTGTCCTTGCCCACATATTCCTCGCCCGCCAGGGGTCTTGGCGTCGATGACAATCCTGTACGCTTGGCTTTCTTCGTAGATCCAAATAGCGCAGTAGCGTCTTCTCCACTTGATTCGGCATCTGACTCAGATTCGGATTCAATCCTGGTAGATTCGATTTTACGTTTCACAGGTCGCTTGACTGGCGACGAAGCAGGACGCGGTGGAGGAAGGGATGCCTTCTCCTTACCTTTGCTCGATGATGTGTAAGGTTTCGGTCTAGCCTGTGTAGAGCTTGATCCATTCTTGTACGATGATGAGATCAGTGGACGCGAAGGTGTAGATGGATTGATATTGGTGGTAGGTTTAGGTGGGATCGGTTTCTTTGTAATGACCCTCCGTACGACCGGTCCGCCGGAACCGGGTTTCTTTTGATCGCCTTTCCCAAAGAATGAGAGCATTTTCGATGTGTACAAGGAACCGCTTGACAGGAGACAGGAGGCAGCAGCAACAGGAGGGTACAGGCAACAAGGTATAATACAAAAGTACAAAGTCACCTTTCGGATAGATGGATGAGCTATTTCCACTCCCGTACACAATCGAACCCAGAATTGCTTCCGTTTGCCACTAAGATTAGATAGTAAGTATGTTTACGTGTGTATGTACCCGGAGTACCTATATCGTGATGCATGTACTGTTTAAGCCGTAGCCATCTCAACATCCCCACCAGCGACCTCATCATCATCCCCTTCCTCCGCATCCAAAGCAGCTTGAGCAGCAATGACCATTCTATCCTCTTCCAACTGCTCGATAGCTGCCAACCTGCTTCTCCTCTCATCGTTCAATTCAGCATATCTAGCCTGTAAATCCCTCTCTCTACGTTCGAGGATAGCGACCTCTTCCCTCTTCTTCTCTAATCGACCAGGAGCAGCGGACTCTTCCATCGTCTTGAGCATCATGTATGATTCCAATTCCCTATTTGTATTTTGAATTTCCTCCATCGCGTCGATGATACTCTGCTTGGCCTTTGTGTTGATGGCTTGATATCCTCCCAATTGCTTGTTGAGCTTCTTGGCGGCTTTTGAAGCTTTGGTAGACTCGGCAACTAATCGTTCTCGGGATGAATCGATCATTGCACGATAGGCGACATCAAGGTCTTTGGCGGAAAGCGAAGATGGCTCGACCCAAGTTTGGGTAGATGGTGAGAAGACCAAAGAAGCCTTCTCTTCAGCCCATGTAGTCGTGAATGCAGACGAGTCGTCCTGGACTTGAGCATTGATGGCGAGTCGTAGCTGTTCATCCGAAGCACCAGGTAAAGATAATCCCTTTGCCAATTCATCGTGCACAGCAGACTTGGCGAGTGCAACGAACTCGTCTTCGGGCATATCGTAATCGGAAGGTGTACCTCCGGGTAGAGCAGTTCCGGGAAGGGGATGAGCGATGGAATCGTGCTTCATAAGCGAGGCAACCTCGAAATTGACAAGCATCAGCGCTGACGCAAGCTCGTCCTCGGCATCGGTAGCGGCCCGGAGTTGATCGAAGAGAGCGTTGAAATCGACATTGACTGGTCGAGGTAGAGACTTTTTAACGACACTACTCCTTCTTTCGAGTTCGCGGCGTTCTTCCTCTTCTCGAGCAGCTTTCATCTTGGCATCACGCTCAGCGGCATCCTCTTCAGTCAAAATCACTTCCTCCTCCTCGACCTCTTCCTCTTCTTCCTCAGCCAACTCAAAGTTGTTCTCAGGTTTTGGTAGACTGGCGAATCCAGCTTTAAGTGATCGTCGAGCAGCATGAAGACGGCGTCGTTCATCGATAGGTGTCTCGCCGTAAGGGGTAGCAGCGTCGTTGATGGACAAGTTATCTCGAGCGGGTGTCCGCATAGGGGTAGCGCCCATACCAGGTCCAGAGCGTGGAGTCATACCGCCGTGAGAGGGAGTAGCCAATGGGTTAGGTGTAGCGGCAATACCACGTCGAGGAGTAGCACCTTCGTATCCGGTTCCAGCATCGTCCTCTGATCGGAGAGGAGTGTTTTCCTCGCCGTACAATGGAGTCTGAACACTGGACATGGTTCGTAGATTCCGAGCTTCAGCCATGATATTGTCGGCTAAATATCAGCCAGTTTCTGCTTCGCATAACCATCGTGTGCTTACTGGTAGGAGCGGTCCTAGGAGTTCTGGCCATAGCAGCCTTGTTCAATCCCTCGTATTCACCCAACAACCTGCCTGTAGCTCCATCGGCCTCTCCAACGAGTTCACGGGCCGTCTCTCCAGCCTGACCAATCTTGACGATATCTTCCAACTCCTTCTCACCAACCTGAGGAGTAGGCAGGTTCAACTTTCTTCGCCTTATGACTTGTTCCTGCTCTTTGAGCTTTTTGATCTGGGCTTCTCGAGCAGCTACGAATTGTTGAGTTTGGTTGGATTTGCCTCCATCATCATTTCCCTTGCGCTTCTTTCGTTTCTCTTCTTGCTCTTCGATTTCTTGCGCTCGCTTTCCTTCGGCTGCTCGGAGCGTGGAGCCGATTGGGGCAGCAAAGACTTTAGCGGCTTCTTCGGTTGTGTCGTAGAAACCAGGAGCTGGGCGGTGTTCAAAGGGAATGTCGGCGTTGTACTACAAATCAGCGTGGGCCCTACAAGGTACAGCAGCAGACTTACATCCATACCCTTCTTGTTCTTCTTTGGTCGAAGACTGGTCATTAGTATAATCCATTAACTCCAGTGTCCACTCACTTGATACCGGCTGCCTTGAGCTCTCGCTTCTTTTGCAGGAAAGCAAGTCGCCTAGCCTCCTCCAGCTGCCTCTCTCTAGCCTTCCTCTTTGCCTTCTTTCCCTGAGTGTTCGCCAATCTAGCACGAGCCTCGGACAACATCTCCTTCTCATCATCATCCATATCAACAGGATCAGGCCTTGCAGGTCTCGTCTCGGGATCGGTATCAATCTCTCCAGGTCGTAATCCCCTAGCGTCGGCGGCGGGTTGAGCGGCTGGATCATCTCCTCCTCCTAATCCCAGATCATCTCCTTCTTTGTCTTCAGCGTCATCTAGGAGTTTCTGATATCGCTCAAGACACTGAGTAGCGGTTCGACCAACGATAGGAGCGATAGTACGCCATTGTGTCGGCATGAGCTTGGCCAGGTGGAGGAGTTTCTCATCTTCCGTCTGATTGTTAGTGTGATCCCGCTTCACGACAAGAAAAGGTATTCACCTTTGACCACTCGACCTTTTTGATGGAAGGATCTAGCCATTCGTACCATCTCGCCTTACATTGCTTAGGCGTTTTCCTGACTAGCAAAGACGATATACGGGCCCATTGCTATATTATCAGTACCGTCCATTTGTTTGAAATGAGGATACAAACATTCTTTCCGTATTTCGAGATGGCAGCTTTCAAGATCTCATCCTCTGTATTTGTCAGCTTCAAAGAACCAAGTCGGTGCAGTGCTAGCTTACCTGTGTTACGCCATACACCACCTTTGATAATGATTCGGACCTGTTTCTACGTCAGCTGGGCGTTCTACGAATGTTGGAATACACGTACCATCTTTTCGTATTACCTCCAAAGTGAATTCTGAAAATTCTATCCAAGCTTCAGTATCCTTAGCGCTCCTGCTTGAATCGGTGCAAGGTAAACAGGCGGTAGTATGGTAGGTATATAGGCGACAAGTGAATACAACTGCTAGCGAAGAGCAGGGAGACACGCGCGCCTACTGTTCCACTGAAACCTCCTCGAGCCTATGAGAAGAAGGAACGTGGCACTTTCATGTTGGACAAGATCTTGCATTCGTAACATCGTTAAAGCAGACCTAGGCAAGATATCAAGAAGAATAAAGAAGATCTATGAGATAAGACGCTAGGAAAAGAGACCTTGGGGACTATAGAAACATATCAATGGTCACACTAACTATGATTGCTAATACCGAATAGAACTCGGTAAGTGAACAGAACCAGTTTCAAAGCGTGATGTATGTGGTACGACGGGAGAATTGGGGGCGCTGACTGCTTGACGACCTGCTGGGACTGAGAGGTTCTGTGGGGCGGGTTTACGGTCGTATGATCGTTGTTGCGATTGGAGGATACCTGCTGGGGCAGGCTGGGGTGGGCCGCCTTCAAAAGATGTCTTCAACTGGTTGAAGATTGCTACTTTGTCAGCCGAAAGTCGGGAAGACGAGGAGGAGGCTTACATCTGAAAGTGGACTGAGCGCCTTTCTCTTGTGTAAGAGAGACAAGAGTATTGTAGCCACCACTTGACATTGGTGTTGATCGGGTGAACTCGATCCTGAATCGGACACCCTTGGTGAGAGTAGTACCACTGTTGAAGTCTAATTGTCAGCTCTGATTTTCATATTCGACTGAAATACTTGACTTA
>Ga0265798_10010498_pt1 | contig 11413 bp, 11 predicted proteins | sample P3T30metagenome_FD_192430 | JGI IMG/M metagenome (GOLD analysis project Ga0265798, IMG submission 192430) | Plant litter microbial communities from East Loma Ridge, Irvine, California - P3 T30 | ecosystem: Environmental > Terrestrial > Plant litter > Unclassified | place: USA: California... | reverse complement strand
ATGGAACTGCAAGTATGCTCTTGTGCGGGTGATGTTTGGGTTCACCGTGAGTGGTCTCGGTATTACCTTGTGTCCACCCTCTTTTGTCGCAGGACCATGGTATGCTTCAAACGATAACTTTTCATCACTTTCAGATTCATATAAAAGATGTGCGAAGATGCTTTCTGCTCTACAACCTCTTGTCATCCCAAAACACATTCACATCCAAATCTACATTCACACAAAAAGCCCTTCATCTCCAAACCCATCCAGCACCCCTGGAGTACACAAAGCCACCACACACACACAACCCACCACCACCCACTACAACGTAGCCATGGGCTCAACAGCAACATCGCACTGCTGGCGCAGCCGCAGCACCTCCATCTACGCCAACCTCCCTTTTGCGGAGTCATCTGAAGATATGTTCGACTTTGTATTTGGCGACCAAACATTTCCATCGAATGTATCTTCACGGGAGAGTATGGACGTGGTCTCCGGGCTACCGCGTAAGGAGGCGTGCGGAGGGGAGAGTGGTGATGTAGTCGGTAAACCGGGATTTGCGTCGGGTATATCTGGAGCGGAGAGTATGGAGGTGGTCGACAGGCTACCGCGTAAGGAGTTAGTTGAAGCGGAAATTGGCAACGTAGTCCGCAAACCCCAAAACGATATATCCATCTTCGCTACGCCGCTTCCTGAGTTCGTCTTGGAACAACGCCAACGCAAGCTTTCGAGAGAGTCAGGGGGAAGTACGCGATCAAGCGAGCCACCTCAACCGCCCACATTCACGATCATAGAAGAAGGGCGGGAGTGGTATGGCTACAGAGACGAAGGCATTCGTCAAGCAGCCGAGATGTTCGGTGTGACGGGGCCTTGGATTCGTCCGAGCTGCGGCATGAAAGACGTGGATGGGATGAAGGGGATGAAGGGGGCTAATGGAGAAGGGGAGGTGAAGAAAGAGAAGCCGTTTTGGCATGGGAATGGGCGGAAGGTTAGGGTCAAGGAGGTTGAGCAGAGGTGGATGTGTGTTGGATGTGATGAGTTTGGTATTGTTGATGAGTTGGTTATTGTTGGTGAGGGTGCGGAGGAGGATGGTGAGGGGAGTGAGGAGAGTGATGGTAGTGTGGATAACGAAGATAGTACACAGGGAGGTGGCGGAGACGGTGGGGAGAGGAAGTGGTGGAGTGTTAGGTGGAAGAACGTTTTTATGATGTTGGGGTGTGGTGTTTTAGCATAGACATATGAAAACTACTGGGGGTACCAGCAATGACTGTCCTGCTACAACTATCTCTCTTTTCCCTGCGTGTAGACATATGAAAGCCATTGGGCGTGCCAACAATGATTGTCCGAATGGAACCAACCCTCTTGTTTTCCTCCAATTCTATCGTCAGTGACATGATGGCGTCAGTCTATTCCTTCTATCCAGGTCCATCTCTTTGAAGTATTGAATGTATGGTCCGCACTGAGGGGCCACAGGCCTTGATTGAAGACACGGTATCACTCTATCCGTGGTCGCAAATGCTTGTCTAAGTGCATTGTGTCGCCTTGCGATTGAGGATAGCCCACTACCGTGGGTCACAGTCTCTGACATTGCTTCTTTTCTACGGACGTTAGACCAGTACAACTAAGTGCGATACATTGACGTACTAAATTGTGCTTCCCTCCGATGACCCAATGGAGGTAAGTGATTGATGCCCAGGTACATGGGCAAGACCTGGTTGAGTGACCAGGAGGTCAACCGGGCTGTCGACGAGGACATTCATGGTTGACTGCGCAGGGAGATTGACCAGTTCGACATCTGAGTGGTGTTAGTCGGAAGTCGCGATGCAGAAGCTTAGCCAGGATCTACATACCAGTCGGATCGGGCTGATTATTGCGACGAGCCCGTCTGACGTAGTGAACGACAAGCGCAATCGAAGGGGGACATGTCACCACGAGGGTGACGATAGCGATTATCTCGCCGCTGGATAGCGAGAATGACATGATTTCTTGTTTTCGTAAGGACGTGGGGAGTGGAGCATAGACTGCACCGGGAAGTGTTGTGTAGACACAGTCGATGCGCGATGTCGATGCCGTAATATACGCAGCTAGAATGGGTTCGTGTGGTTCGTGATAGATCTTGAGGACGGAGGAAAGAGTGTGTATTATAGACATGTGCCGCGCGAGAAGGGGCTGTGGCGCATGCCAGCTCTCGGGCTAGCATTGCCGGATTCTAGACTTGAGTGGTCAGCTTCGTGTGTGTCCCATTCCACGCAGGTTGTGATATGAATGTGTTTGATCTCATACCAAGAGCGAGGCGAGGGCACCCTGCCAGCCTTGAGAAATTGACTGCATCTCTGGTTTGATCTCTACCAAACGTTTATGCAGGGATGTGGAGCGTGTGCATGGCCAAGATCTGACAAGCTTTCTCTAGAGACCATATTGTTCTTTTTGACGCAGGGCAGTGCAACGCATAGCTCGCGCAGAAGCTGACAAGCTCCACCTACCACGCAAACCTTTAACCTGACGCAGTGCAGGACCACTCACGGCTCGCTCAGAAGCTCATAAGCTCCACCTACCACGCAACCTTTGTCCTGACGCAGTGCAGGACCACTCACGGCTCGCTCAGAAGTTTAAAAGCTCCACCTACTACGCAACTTCTTTCCTAACGCAGCGCAGTGCGACCGCGGCCTCGCGCGCGCGGTCAGCCCAACAGTCCATCTTGATCGCCACGTCCGCATCTGTGTCGCTACTTTATCCATCATCTGGGTCTCCTATTTCAGGCACGCAATTACCGTTGTATAAGCGATGCAGCCTTCTTGACTGACAGCAACTGTGTTTCGTCCCATGAGGTCATCTCAGGATACTAATATATCGCTTTGCTTCGAGCTTCATGTAGTCTTTCCAACTCGAATCACTACGCGACGTGATGCATATGTGTGGTAGTACATGCCCAAAGACGCTGATGGGCAAAAGGCGTTGGCCGCCTGTGTGAATCGCTAGAGGCTGCCGGTCAACGCCCCGGGAAGAAGCGTCGTCCGCCACGCCGCCGTCGATTATCGGACGCAATAGCGCGTATCTGCACCCACGTGTATAGTTGCGAAGCCCAGGATTTTTTCCTTTTTGACTAGAATTCCATGCTTGTTGAAATGGTTGTTTTGAAGTGTTAGCGCAAGCCGCTGACGATGGGGTAGCGTAAGGCGTACGACAGCCCACATACAGCCGTTCAGACATGCGAAGAGTTCGCTCCACATATATCGTAGGCCTGCAGCTACAATTTTCCAGGTTTCAGCCGTAAGTTCGATGATGAGGTAGTAAATGAGTTAGACGAGCAGACGAGGGTTGGGCAAGTCGCAACATGAAGTAGAGACGAGTTGGCAGCTAAGTGGGGCCGAGATCACCGCAACGGCCCGCTTGGCGCCAGTTGCTTGTCGACGGGCACTCCGCGACCGAACCACCTTTCCTCCTGAACCTCAATCTCCATCACGACAACACTGGACGGCATCCTCATCGCAGTGTTTTGGTGGAATTTCACTCGCGGTTATAGTATACTGTTCGATCACAGAGCGATATACAGGATGCACCTTGCACTGCCTTCTCCGGGCGCGCATGACACGATCGCACTGTCTTAAGCGATTCCCAGGCTGAGATCGATGAGGCCGTATCGCGTAGATTGCCTGGGTGAAGTCAATCAGCAGCATAACTTGATAAGAGAGGCTCGTTGAGGGGTGTAGTGTAAGTATTTTGGTGGCATGATCATTATGCATCTCTATTATACGTCGCTCTTCCTGTATCTCATCGTCATCAACATCTCTTTGCAAGGTAAGACCCCTCTGCCTGCGTTAGATGTCTATATCCATTAACGTCCGCGCATGCAGACTGTTCGGTTTGGGGATACAGAGTACAATGTATTATGTTGAAGGGAATGGCTGAAGTGCTCGTGGGTATCGGTACAGGTTTGTAGTTCGCGATGCGTGCTGTGCAAGAGGTTAGAATATCGTTTTATGATAAAACTTGAGGCTTGTTCTCGCCTTCGTGTTGAGGCTTGGTGCTAGAATGAGTAGATGGGTATCATCGTCTCGAGCAGTGTGCTATGACAGGTCGGAGTACTGTATTCTTCACATGCTTAATGACTTCAAGGTCTATGTTGGAGCGAGAGGTGCGCTCAAGGTCTAGCAGGATGTTAGTGATGGACTTCAATCATCGACACGTATATATCGGACATACCCTGCATTTCGCGCTGAACGTCAAGATTCTTACGTCTGAGAAGATGCCAAATCAGGACTACTGAAGGCGGGCAAGTCGCGATAAGGGTAACTATCGCGATGATGGACTCATTGGACAATAATGACATGGTATCTGATTGTTCCAGCAATGTAGCGGCTATTGGCGGTGGCCTGCACGCTCAATGTCTTGGAAGGTGCAGGTTATGTAAAGAGTGAAGGTGTAATTGTGTAATTGTATATTCGCGCTGGATCTTGCGTCAAATGTCTTCACAATGTCATGATATTGGCGGGGAAGGGCCATCTTATGCGCAACGGAAGTGTACTTGCGCCCTCTCAGATGAACGGCCTTAGGATGCTAGGTGATTGTTGTGGCGCTCGATACAGCCCGAGCCTGAATATCATCACCGTGCGCTGCATCCTCTTCTTGCTACCGCCCGTCTTCAGTCTGCTACATTAGCGACCAGCAGTAAGGCGCAGCAACATACGGCTCTTCAATGTAGCAGGTAAAAATGCTTGGGCTGTGAGATAGAACGACTGCGGACGCATCACGACGCCAAGGTCGCTACACTAGTTGTGGACGCAAGAAAATAGGTGCTCAACGATTGAGGATAGCATAGTGTATGCGATCAGCCTGCCATAAAGTTATGTAAAATTCCCTTGCTTGACAACTGCGTACGGTTAAGGCTTTGTAGGCTGGTGTGTTCGCCGAGCGACAGCCACTCAGCGGCCGCCATACTCAGGATTCTAGGTTACTCGATGTCCTCGAGTAAAACGTCAGGCTGCTTAGAACATACCTTCTTTGTTTTCGATCACAACATGATAGAGTTGTGGCAGATGTACCCAAGGGTGTGGAGTGGCGATCGTCAAAGCGGCCGTCACCTGCCACGTGCTGCCCACTTGCTTATCATCAAGTCCTCCGGCGCCACTACCATCTCTCCAGACAACCCCGAGGCACCATCACAGCGACACTGCGCGAATCCCAGATATGAGACCTCTTTCGCGATTCAATCCGCTGCCGTCCGGCATCGAACCATCGCATAGACATGTACGCGACGCGACGGGCTTTGTTCTTCATTTCTCACAAAACGATTGCTCTGTCGCAAACTTGTAAGACGCGGACAGACTGAGCTGTATCGCTGTTGTCTTCCGTTATCAAATGACCAAGGTTGAACCCCGATTCAATACCCCTCGTTATTCAGCTATGTCAAGCTGTATCGATCTCTGCGCTTCCACCGCCATCGGCTACCAGGCTGGCCTCGCATTACTTGTCCGACAACGTCGCGAAATCGCTACCTAGATATCAGGTCACATGTAACACGTATGAAACATCATATCGTAGCGTCGAGCGTAGGCCGAAGATCGACACGATGGAACGCTAGAAGAGGAATATAAGAGTTGGAAAAGGAACAGAGGCTCATGACTACCGGAGAGTGGACCGAAGTAACCGCTTGATATTATTCTCTTGGTCCTACACCTGGCTTCGCCGTTGTTTTATCTCAACACCCACATTCTCTCCTGAATTACAACCTTTTCCAGCGCACAATGCTCAACTTGACTCGGTATACTGCTACCTAGACGATTACTGGGCTTGCTGCGTAACACAACAGGCTACATCCGCTGTTTTGCGGGTATGGAAGGCCTTGGTGGAATTGTTCTTGCGCCCATGTTGGCGGGCTGAGTGCTGGTTACCGTCGAGAGAGGTACGTGGGTGTGGGTTTGAGTAAAGTACTGTCAACGTGCTTGATAATCTTGCGATCGATGGCTGAACGAAAGAACTCGTCATCTAGGAAGCTGTCAGCGGCGAACGGTGAGCGTTGACACGTATCAACGAACCATTGAAGTCTTGATGGACACGACCCTTACGCCTGAGCAGGTGCCAGATGAGAACTAGGGAGGGCGGACATGTTGCGACGAGACCAACGATTGCAATGATGGATTCGTTGGATATGGCCGACATGTCGGTCTCTGACTGTGCTGCGCAACGGACACCGATCGATACCTCTGGTCTTGCTTTGGAAATGATGGAAGTAATTGCGTACAAAACCTTCGTTATTTTGGTGAGATACTAATGAAAGATCATGGACGAAGGCCCAAGATAAAGTCGCCATGCTTTATGCTCCTACCACATATCGACTTTTGGCGCGTCCGCGTATACAGCCTTACGCTGATTTCTTGGGTCGCTCACCACATGTTCCAGGGCCATCATTGGCCAGATTCGATACAGTACATCTAGATATGTCTTAGCGAGGGAAAAAGTCATCGGTCAAGGTTCACCACGAATGGAATGTCGCGACGAACTGCGTCTCCATACTATCGTACATATGCATCGGCCTTGATGCAGCCTCTGCCGCGTGAAATACCCCACCTCCGCAGCTCGGGATTCCGTGACAATTGGTCAAGACCGATCATTGGCTAAACCGAACATGTTCCTCCCAATCATCGTGTTTTGAAAACATGATGGAGGCTCAGCTCCTGCACACTACGCAGGCCCGCGCCGCACAGCTCAAGGAAACCTGCAATTGGCTCGCTTGAACCGCGGCTTCCAATCAAAAGATACCACAGATCCGTCACCCCCTCGTAGGATTTACCAAGCCTCAATGACAACCAATCGCTAGAGGCCACACCCGCGAACATCACGTTCCGCATGGGTGCTCTGCTGTGGTAGTTGTCCGGGGCCAGCATTCGTCTATACTTGCGTATTTATGGAACCAACTGGCTTTTTTTACTGAACGGGGATGTTTAGTAAGCCCGGATGACTGTCTAATGAATGCGTCCAGAGTGGAGGCGTTTCGTCAGTCCACATGATGGCGCAGAGGAAGACTCACGTGATCATGTGGTGAACGCAGCCAGAGCAGAAGGCTCCTCGTGAGTCCACGTGATAGCGCATGGGCAGTCCTGCCAGGTGACTTCTCATTTTGGCTTTTACGTTTGTCACTACACGTTTACGTCCTTGTCTATGAGTGCGCATGCAAAGTCAACCACAAATCCAGCTCTTCATACCGACGCCACTGTATTGTGCGTCTGTCAGTCTTCAGATTGATAGGGGTTGTTCGTTGTTCCTCGAATCCAGGTTTCGTCCGATTGGTGGTTGTGCCGCGGGAGGCATTGCACCGCCTCTTCGAGTGTTCACCGGTGATGGGTTTTGCTGATCCTTGTAGGGTCTCGCTTCCGTACTGCGAATTCCAGGTTCTGCTCATTGGAGAAGGATATGCAGGCTCTCAAAACTGCATGACCTAGGTCATCTCGCATTCCAGGTTTTGTTTGATTGGTTCATCTGGATGAAAGTGGAAGTGCATTTATGTTGCCAGACCTCTCCTCTTGTCGGTGTACTGGTTAATTCCTTCGCAGCTCTTTCTTCTTCTCTTGTTCCAATCTACTTTTTCGTCATGCCAAAAGACGCCAAAGTCTACGCGCCACGGATCCCTCCCAGAACGTGGAAGCAGCATAAATGCAGAATCAAAACGCTGTTCGTTGACCAAAACAAGACCCTGAGCAAGGTGGCTGAGATGATGAAATTGTACGGTCTCCACGCAAGGTTAGGCTCAGAGTACGAGACCTAGAATACAGAGCTGAGCTTACGTATCTTAGTGAATCGCAATACGAGCACCAACTGAAGATATGGGGAATTCGCAAAAATCTCAAGCGTACGGACTGGTGTCGCATAGCGCGCGATCTTGAAGAACGAGCCGCCGACGGACTCAAGAAGGTCGTTTATGTTGATGGAAAAGAACAGCCTGAGGAGAAGTTAGCTCGCGAATTTGCAAGAAGCAAGTACATCAGTCACAAAGGTCTGTCCCTTTGGCATCTCACTGTTCTTAACGAGCGACGTTGACAGTGCTCAGGTCTTGCTCCTGGCCTACCATCTGGCGTTAGGATTGGGCTCCAGCTCTGTTACCGTATCAGGGATATCTGTCCCACGCTACGAGAAATCTCATCTAGAATAGCACAATACGCAGAGTGCCACTTATCCAGTACGTACCTTTCCAATCGTTACCGTACATCACTGACCCGCTCAGACGGCGCGCGTGCGTTATCGAGATTGGCTGTCAGAGTAACATTACCCGTGACTCTACAAAAAGAAAAGTTCCACACTCATGGAATGGAAGATATGAGTCATGATATTGCGCATGACGACGCCTACAGCTCTTCCCCCATGGAACCTTGGAGTACGTCCATGTGGGAATCTGTAGGCGTAACGTCGGAAGAATGGGTCTCGCGTGGATGGAACGTCTTCTTCGGCGGCTGGGGGTGATGATCTTTTTACCTTTAGCTACGTTGCTACATACATGAAAAGGAAATAAAGTTGTCAACTAGCTTAGTAAATATTCGGCCCGTGTTCACTAGGTATTTCACCGCGGGGAAGCGCCCGCTATGACATGTGAACTCCTCGCGTCTGTCTCTACAATTGCCTCCTCCATTTAGCATGTAGTAGCACCACAAGATACGCTTCACTATCAAAAACCCAAGCACTGTCCTCTGACGGTTGTCAAGACGATGTTGCCGCGATCTTTTCCGTGTACACCAACTTACGAGACCAAAAAAAGTGCAAAAAAGAAGGTACTGGACGCTGTGGGAATTGAACCCACGACCTTTCACAAGTACGCACATTTGATAATGCGAAGCGACTTTGATGATGTTAGTGTCATATCCCAAACATCTTGACGTTTGTTGGTGGTGTCTTACAAATCATACCCCTAGACTGAGGGTTATTAGTTTAACTGTAGTGGCGGAATGGTTGTGCGGTGAAGCTTACCCAAGCGCCCGAGTTTGTGTATCGATGGCAAAATGTTGGAATCTATGGTACTAGTACTTGGGCAGTGTTGTAATGGGAGCGAAGAGCGGCGGGATATCGCGATGCTTACGATGGAAGATGGGTTGGTCGATTGGCGGGGTCGCATCACGAGGACCGCGGTTGGTGAGGCTAGTATGGCGGGGCAATTGGTAACGAATGTCTGCGGAACGTGGAGGCTTCACTCACAATTATTTATCGCTAGTTCTCTCTAGGAGAATTTGTGAAGTCGTCAACTTTAAAGATGAATACGTTGTACGAACGAAATGATATAGATGTCGACTCTGTGCTTATGCAACCTGTTCGAGAATGGAAGCAAGGAACAGCGCGTCAGAGAAGCAGGCGTGCTTTGAGAAATGCAAACACTCTACATGTTTGATACGAAGCGTCCATCAGCGGATATCAATCACACAATCGGAACAGAGAGACAGGCACAGATGCATCGAAACATATCATATCATGACAATAGTCGTTCATGTATTCATTTCATTCCATCCTCAGACTGCCTCTGAATTCATAGGTCTTACATCCGTTCATCCCCATCAGTCATCCATCCATTCATCCTCTCATACCATCATCATCATCCCCATCTCCCTAGACCTTCTTGCTCGTAGTCTCCTCAGCATGCTTCTCAAGCGTGTGCTGGGGGTTGCTGCTCAGGCTGTCCTTGGTGTTGTCGCTCGCCTTCTCAGCGCCCTCCTTGGGTCCTGCGCCTTGGCTGTTGACGTTGTCGGAGGTCTGGCCGGCTTGCGCTCCGGATTGGCGCTCGGGCTCGGGGGACTGGCGGCCGGCGTTGGGGGCGGACATGGTTGTGGTTTGGGGGGTTGTGTGGGTTTAGTTGGGAGGCTGGAGCGGTATGTTAGTGAGGTGCGGGAGGATGTTGGGGGAGTGGATGGGTAGGGAGGGAGGTGGTGCGATGGCTGGGTGAGTGCAAGCTCGCTGCCATGGAGCTCGCATCGCCAGCTCCTTCTCCCATGACCAGCTCAGGTACAACGTACAGGTTTGTAGGTTTCCTAGTAGTCTGTTCGTCAATTAGCCAACGCCCCATCAAGCCTCTCTCATCCATCGAACATACCTGTAGGATAGAGCTTGTGAGAAGTGGTGTGTATGAAGATGTCTCGAGAAAGGCCCCCTCTATGTGTTTTCATGGGCGAACCACCTGCCCCACCAGGCCTGACGTCACAACGCGAACGCGCCTGCATCGGGCAACATCGACGTCAACCTTCAATCAAACGGCTCGTCGCGCATGGCGCGTTATTGCGGGTCCAGAGTGTGATGCATGCTTAGCAAGCGCGGGTGGGCGGGCGGCTTGCTCACGCCAACGAGTTCATTTGGCGTTCATGCAGCGATACCCGGTGGCTATCTAATACTTGACGCGTTGGGCGCTACCTCTTTGTGATGCTGAGTGGTGATGGTATTCGCCGAGGTGGTCCGCAAATATCGGTGGACGCGCCGAAGATGTGGGTTATGGATGCAGGTTTCGTATGGGATTTGTTATCGGTCCTTTTATTCCTGATGAGAGACTGTAGTTGATGCTTAAGCAAGCTCTTGAGTCAACGCGGCAGCTGAAAATCAGCATGAGGTAGGTAGACCTTACAACTCTACACCAACATTCTCGACAGAAGCCTGAAATGCTTCATTCCTAGCAGCCCAGTACATTATTGCTCTCGTTTACGGTAACTCTCTTATCTATGACTTGTAGTGTATGATTAATTGAACGAGACGATATTTGAAACATTGTATACACAGCTTTGAACGTAAAGAATCCGAGATTTTACAGGCCTTTCGCTTTCTGCGGTCACGGGTCGTAGTGTGTGGTAGAAGATCAAGTATTGTTTTTGTTGCAAACCTTTTTCCCGACTTTCGTCTTCACACGAAAAGAAGAGCTCACAAAGATAGGCAGTAGACGCGCCAAAGGTATCAGCGCCTATGCTCAGTACTGTAGGCTCTTTCATGTGATAATTAGATCAAGTATATATAGAAAAGCTAAGAAGCTAAATAGAGTCAGGTACCTACATTCTTTAAGCTATACTTTAGCTTGAACCTGTTAGGGGAGGAACACGACCAAGTACCAGAATTCGTCAAAGTTGACGGAACTAGATCTGTTAATGTCGAACCTTCGGATCATTATACAGACGATGTAGGGATCGAAAGGTGTCTAGTCTCTATTAACGAGTGCTGTTCGCAGCTCGGCCTCTGCGAGCTTTGCTAAAAGACAGATTGCAGGAACGCTTTATGCCGTCATTTGTAACGTCGACGTGCGACATTGGGGCGACATGGTATAAGAACCATACGTAGGGACACAGACTCGCGATAGATTCATGATAGTGGTGATCAATGCATACATAACATAACCCTACATCCATCTACGTACTCCTCTTCCCCATCTCAACATCCCCCTCACCCCCCTCACAATCATCATCCCACTCCCCACCCTTCA
>Ga0265798_10010497_pt1 | contig 11413 bp, 13 predicted proteins | sample P3T30metagenome_FD_192430 | JGI IMG/M metagenome (GOLD analysis project Ga0265798, IMG submission 192430) | Plant litter microbial communities from East Loma Ridge, Irvine, California - P3 T30 | ecosystem: Environmental > Terrestrial > Plant litter > Unclassified | place: USA: California... | reverse complement strand
TGCGTGTTAAAGTATTGGAAAGCGTGTCAACCCCGGGTGGCCATGGCTACGCTTGAAGTGCCATAACAGATAACTTGATAGGCACTCATCGCGAATGTTCAACGAAGCTACGAGATCTTTCTTTGCAAGATCATCAACGCAGCATTCGAGCGCCTTATCTCACAGCAAACACCCGCACACATTATATCTCATGTTTTGTCCTAGGCTTGATCAACTGATCACAACACCCTCGCGCACTTCAAACAGTCGCGTCGCCTGCATCTATAGATCTCAATTATTACACCAACACGCCTCCGGAATCCACTCCACGTACCATGTCCAACCCCAATGCGTCTCTCGTCTTAGTTCCGAGCCGAACCATTCCTTATGAGCCGTCTTTCATCGTCAAGTTTCTCTCGTGTTTCGCTGTCGTCGCTTTCGTAAAGTGCGTATGGACAGCCCTGCTCCGGTGTCTCCAGAGGATCAGACAAGCCCGTCCTACTAGAGTTCGTCAGCGTGATCGCAGCGCAGTCATGCTCGTCCAAGAAGCTGAGAGGTCTTACAACGAGGCGCACATCGACGATGCGGAGAGATTTGAAGATGCCGAGGACAGCAACGACGAAGATGATGAAGAAGATGAATATGAAGAGCACGGCGAGCAGCCGGAAGAAGTGGAGGTCGAGGAGGGAGCCGCTTACGAAATTCGTTCAACGCAGATCAACATTCACATACACCGGGGTGGAAGCATGTACATCAACATGATACAGGGTGGAACGTTGCATGTCAATGTTATCGGGGAGGTGGAAGCTTTGGGGTGAGAATGACGGTAGAGGGGGTAGAATAGGATAGATGAAGGGGATAATAAGATAGAAGTGGACGGGAAGGACAGTAGATATAATCGCGCTTTAATCTGTAAAGCCCGGGACTACTCTTACAAGTGCCCGCTCTTCGGTTAGTTCTAAAAGCTATATAGGTGACATGTACATGTAAATAACGTTCTTAGGCGCCTTAGCTGTTCAAACAACCGCCGTCTAATAAAGCTTCTACTAATGTACTAGGCGATCGTGTTAACTTCGAGAGACTATAACCACGCATCGGCTGCTTTTATCCCAAGGCCTGGTAGCAGACGACTTGATGGATCCAAAGCGCGAAACAATAATAAAGTTACCATGCTTATCCATCTGCGTGCAACAAAGAGATATCCAAGACATATCTCTCGCAGCAAACAACTGCGAAGGCCGTATATTATCTTGCCAGCCATTAATCATGTTCAACTGCCTCTTCAACATCTACGACCTTAAACATACTATCAAATCAGATGTCTCAACGATACAATTTCCGAACGATGCCCAAACGAAACGTGCACCGCCAAACACTCGCCACCCGGACAGAGGCGGAGCTTGAGATGGGATTACTGGGTTGTTTCTGGGTCTGCTGGCTTATATTCGATGCTCTCACCTTGGTGTCCTGGGCGCTCAACCCGTTTGTAGACGCAAATTAGGACTTCCTAGGATGCGTGGCTATTATTGCAATGAGCTTGTTCATCCCGGTCCTTATCACCTTTATTGTGGTGGCAAGAGACCCACGAGGCTATGTGGCGGCTTTGATGAAAGCTCCGCAAGCTGCCGAAGGCGACGACGAAGAGCAAGACGACGAGGACTACGAACTGGATGGCGAAGAAGAAGAGGATGACGATCTTGAGTATGATACAGGAGACGACCAGGATACAGACGACGAAGACGCAGAGGAGCAGGATGCACTCAGGATAGGAAGAGCTCGAAGGAATATGGACGCGAAGCGGTGCATGGTCATGTGATGAAGGTCGCGAGGAAGGAATACAAATAGGTGACGGGCCAAATTGAAATGAGTAAAGAATGTTTGTTGGAGTTGCTTAGTGTTTGGTCTTGTATATGGAGGCCGTCCGCTCTTTAATCGATCGGGGGATTTGCATAGGTAGCATACACACACGGGAAGTATCTGTACTTGAGTTATCCGTCCGTCCAGTTGCCGTGCTGTACCCATGCTACCCCCTTCTCATTACTGGCGTCGCAACTTTGCAACTGCCCTAAGCAACGGCAGTTACCTCCGTAGGAACAATGCTGAAGTTCACCGCCGGGCCCAATCCAGTATGCTTAACAGTCTCGTTGCCCGTGTACGTGTACCTCACTTCACCCCTACCACATGTCAGCTCTTACCATTCCTAAACACCCCACCTCCTCCCATAGGGGTATACTCACAGCGTAAACGTATACTGCACACTAACAGTCGCGCCGACATTACTCCCGCGGTTGAACTCCTGCGTCTGCACATCGCCTGGTACATCAATCCCAACTACACCGCAAGATTTGTAGCCACCCTGGAGACTAGTGCCGGAGCAGAACTCCGCATTGAAGGCTGGTTGGCCGGAGGGACCGGTGGGCGCGGTGACGTTGAAGGAGTAGCGGCAGGCGGATGCGCTGCAGACGCTGCTGAAGTCGGTGACGTCCCAGGTCCAGTCTGCGCTACGGGGGAGGGCCGTTGCGGATGCGCCGGTGGCGAGAAGAGCGAGGGCGGTGATCTTGAACAGCATGTTGAGTGTTTGGGATGGGTGGATGCGAAGTCTGTTGGTCTTGTCGGTGTTGGTTTCCTCTCCCACTATGCGACGAGGCGGCTTTATAGGTCTACTCATCGTGTATCGGGCGATCGTGGCAACATCAAGCGTATGTCGCTTTCATGATGGTGCAGCCGATGTGACGTCGCATAGCTACGATGCGTGGAGGTGTCTGAGGCGACTGATTGAGGATGAGACCGGGTTTCGTGCTTCACGACGCCACTCGTATGCGCAAGGCTCCGCTGCAAGGGCACCTAAGTCATCGCTGTACCACGACTACGGCGTTGCGGCATTACATCTAACAATTGCCGCTTTGAGATGGTTGATGATCGTTCCACAGTGCTTACTGATGGTGACAAGCGTGGCAGCGGGTGCCAAGAAGGGAAACATGCAAGAATAGATCAACTGCAGGACCCCAGTGACGCGTCCGTGGCTCGTATTCAGTCCCGATGAGAGTAGACCATCATAGCCGACGGTGATGAGGTCGTCCTCGTATCCAGTATTGGCACCTCGCACAACACCTCACGTAGGCACTGTCAACGTCTCGCCCGTAGTAACTCTTTTCTTGCTCACTGGTGATCCCGTATAAACATGGCTATCGGTAACAGATCTCATCATGCCAGGACGTCGTTGTGTGCTAGGCAAGTCGAATGGGCTGGCATGGCCATGTGTGGATCCAGGAATCACGAATCTGGGTCTACTACCGGGTGTGGCGACTGGGTCCGCGGGTATCTCGGGGGGCGGAGGCTCCGCAAGCGGGTCGGAGAGAAAGAGGGCGAGGAGCTTCTCGACGATGTCGCGCATTCTATCGGGCGTGGCGTGTAGCGGTTTCTCGGACATGTGCTTTCTCTGTAACATCGTCAGCGAAGGTCTCAGATGCGGGCATATGCGTCTTACCAGTGCCAATTGTGCACCCTTGAAGGTTTGGTGGTATATCAGCTTGTACTCGTCGTCCTTCGCAGCCTCTTCAGCGGCTGCTTCTTCACTGCGCTGCTGACTCTCCTCGGCACCAGCCAAGGAGGCGCGGCGAGACCTGTTCTGTTTCCGCTGCTGCAAGCCATGCATGCGCATCGCTGCCATGACCACCTTGACCAGTGCGTCCTTGTTGCGCGACTCGGTTGTTGGCTCTTCGGGCTGTATGGGTACCGTAGCGACCTGAGACAGGTTCGATCGTCTCGCATGCGCGTCGGGTTGACCCTTTCGGCTGAGGGGTCGTGAATCGGAGGTTATGCTCGGTGATCGCGAGAGTGGGCGCGAAGAAGGGCGGGCTAGATGGTCGGAAGCAGACGTTGGTCTGGAGTCGGAGAAAGACGAGGCTTTCAAATCGATAGAGAGCGACGACTTTCGGTGGCTGTATGCCTGCTGAGACTCACTCACGCGGGCTGCTGCTGCCGACACTGCTCTTCCACCCCTTCCTCGCGCCTTCTTGTTTGCGATGGTAGCCTCTTCAAATATGTCTCTCGTTCGCTTTGGTGATGTTAGGGGGTTGTGGAACTCGTGCTGCGGCGGAAGGAATTGAGGCTCGGCGTCCATGGGAAGGTCGATGCTGGTGGCATTTAGAAGATCAGACGAAAGTGGCAGTGCGTGAACTCGGAGCTCAGGAAGTATCACGGCGTGCGCATTGTCGACGTATGGGGACGAGGACGGTGGTGTAGATAGCCCAGCGGTCGCAGGGGTCCCGATGGTGCCATAGAAGAGGATCTCGGTCACACTGGGCTTTCGCGCATCTTCTCCAGCCCATTGGACTTGCACGAGAAAACCAATTGGCGACTGTGCTCGCGCCAGGTCCCACCACTGCCTCGTAGCATTGCTGGGCGCGTCCGCCAACATGGGCTCACTCAGCAGTACTGCTTCGAACCAAGCCTGAGTAGCTTCTTCTGTCGTCCAGACATCTAGACTGGGGCCGGCGGCAAGGTATAAGGGTATCTTGGCGGTATCGACGGTGGTGAGGAAGCGCAGGGCCGTCGCGGGGAGGGCTGGGGAAGACGCGACATTTTGCGACGTGAGACCGACGTCTGTGGAGAATTAGCGACTGTATACTTCGTGTAGATGATATTCGGTACCTCTAATAACATTTCCATTGGGTAGGAGAATATCTCCGCTCCATACGTCCGTCATTGCAGAGGTTCATGCGAGTGTTCGGGTCACATAACGCGGGATGCAAGTCGCTATGACGCGCCATTCGCGCTAACAATACGCGAGGGCACGTGCAAGATGGCAGCATTGACCCTCATCGTGACCATTCTTCTACATGGCAGGCTACGTTTCTCGTACTTTCATGAAAGTCTTCAAATGATCTAATGTTTTCATACGCCATCTCCAAGCCACCGCCGAATTCTAACATTGTGTGGCGAGATGCCTCCATCGCGTCACCTTCGCACTACTCCAACAGCCATCTCCATACACTCCACCCTCCACTCCCACTACTCTCCCTTCTCCACCTTTCCTTCCTGCCCAACGGCACAAACGTCTTTCCTTATCTGTTCCTTCATACCACTTACTATCTTATCTATCCACTGCACGCTTTCCCCGTCCACGTTGTCACGCCCATTGCACTCCTTCTCGATCCGTCTTAGCACATCCCTCTCTCTTAGACATTCACCTAGATTAGCTTCTAGAGCAGCCATGTGATGACTGTGTCTGTGCGCTTGTACTACCCCTCCCTGTAGGGTCATATTAAGAGCGTGATTGCATGTCTGGAGGTCGTGGCTGTAAGCAATGAGGGCTTGGTCGTTTGTAAAGATCTCGATGGCGGTAAGTGCGGTGATGATGGGGAGGCTGGATAAGAGGAGCCGGTTGAGTTCGAAGTGGTGGGGGATGAAGAGTGTGATCAAGAGGGTAAGAGTTATGAGCCCGGCTATTACGAGTCGTAGTGACATGATGAGGTGGTTTTTGTTGCGTGATGGGGTTTCTTCCCTTCTTGTTCTTCTGTTGATATAGACACACTTGTGAATTTGGGTTTGCTACACCAATTCCAAACCGCAGAGACCAAAGCGAACAATTCATTGTTACAGCTTTCTAGAACGGTTTCAGCCTCACTGGGACATTCTTCGCATCTCCACACTTCCCCAACATCTGATTCATTCTCTACTTCTCCTCGTGATCCTCTGCCTGCTCCCTCTTCTCGTCTCTCCTCTTCTTCTCAGCCGATAAAATCGAGTCCTTCATCTGCCCAAGGATTGTATCTATCATCCTCCCTCTCCACTCATCGTCATCGTCTTCCCCGTTCTCTTCAACATGCACCCGCCAAGCATCATCGAACCACCCCAGCATACTCTTCTCCGTCTGACATTTGCTTAGCTCGGCCCTCAGAACTGGCACTCCTTTCATGGGGTGATTGTCCATCAGTGCGGCATTCTGTTGCGTGGCGTTTTGGAGATTGTTTTTGCATGTTTGGAAGTCATGACTGCATGCATGAAGACCATGGCTACATGCTTGCACGGCTTGATTGCTCGTCTGCAGCTGGTAGGCTGCGACGAGGGCGAGGGCGGATATGCCTAGCGATAGTAACCTGGCCCATTTCGGATAGACGACGATAAGTAGCGGGGTGTGGATAATATTGTTGACGAGGAAGTTGGAGGAATAGATTGCAAGGACTATTAGTCCTGTGACAACGTACCATGACATATTGAGATGTGGTATGCGTTGCGCGATGGGTCCTTCTCCGTGCCTTTATCTGATATAGCTATGCTTGATGAGATTGGGTTTGCTGCATACGATAGTCAAGCTGCAGAGATCAAAGAGCGTAACTTGTCACTACAGCATTCTAGACGAGTTTCTGCGTTACTAGGGCTCTCTTTCCGTTCGCACACAGAACGGAACGGAAGTCCGCTCAGCCTCGTCGCATCCTCATCGCATTTCTTCATCATCCCTCTCCCGTTCCTCTTTGGACTCTTCTTCCACTTCCACTTCCTCTTCCTCTCCCTCCTCTACCCCCTCCCCCTTCCGCTTCTCAGTCTCCCAGGTCTTCTTCCCCATACGCTCCGCCAAGCAATCCATCAACCCCTTTGTCCATTCAGAATCGTCGTCGTGGTCTGTGAATCGGGCCCATCGACCCTCGTCCATGCTCTCTTTGAGGCGGGTCTCTAATTCAAGAATACGCTGTGCAAGGACATCGAGACTGTGTTTGCATCTTTCGAGAGCCGGGTCGGTTTTGTACGACTTAAAGTCGTCGCATCTGGCGAGTGTGCATGCGGTACCGAATATAAACCGCGCTGCTTCCGGAACATGTTCACTGAAGAGGGCGTAGCAGTAGATTGCCAAGATGGTGAATTTGAGGATGATGGACATCATGGCTGGATGTGGTATGCTGTAGGTGGTATTGATAAGTCTGTGGCGATCATGTTGATATATCCACACCTTAGGTGATTCGTTGCGCTTGCTATCTCCTTTGATCAAGTAGACGAGACGTAAAGCGTGATAGCTAACGCCAGCAATCCGAGTTTGACGATCGTCTCTTTCTACCTTTTCTCGGTAGCACTTCAGAGTTGCTAGCAGCTTCTCTGCTTTCGAAAGTAGTCCTTGCAAAGCACAGGCCACAAGGTACGTGCAGCCAAATGACGTCGTGGGATTACACATGTACGTTAGGCTTTTAACATGTTGGTACAGTACAAAAGCCTAAGCGAGGCACGCATTCTACGAAAATAGTAAACCGCGCTATCCATCGGGCCGTTGCACGCCATTCGATTATCTAGCCAAGTCATTCTACCTCATCCATTTTCCAGTATTCTGCCCTAGGTTCTTTCCATTCCTCGTGCTTCATCAACCATCCACACGCGACCATCTCCCCCCTCCCCCTTTCATCTTACAACCAACGCATTAGTCTTGTGTTTTTTCACTCAAGACGCCCTCCACAATAACTGCCAAGAAGTAACCCGCAATGCACACCGGGAAGCATCCCGCAATAACGCGCAGGTCATTCTGAAGGCGGTCCATAGTCTGCTCGAAGTTATGGCCGCGGGGGATGCCGTCTATAACGGTATGGAACAGCACGCACAGAGCGCATCAGAAGTAGTACCCCAAGAACTCAAGGATTGTGTCTGACATGTCGGGTGAGTCTTTGGTGTGGTTGAATAGATGGGATGAGCGTGTGAGTGTGTACTTGGCTTCGCTAGGCTAGGGAGTCGTGAACAAATTAGGAGTCTACACGGGCACTGACACGGTGATATATTTCAGCATCAGGCCAAAGCTTGCTATCTCCTGTTGCCTGTTCTTCGCAAACAACTTCAGTTCAAACAACTACTGTCTCAATGGCCCTTGGAGAGCATTCTGGCGCGCGTTGTTGCGCTGGAAAACGGTTGCGGCTAGCGGGAGAACTTTGATCTCTTGTTCTCGTCAAAGAAAAACGCTCAATGTGCAAGATCGGATGATTGCTGGATCTAACATTGATGAAGCTGAACAGGACCTTACACCACTGCGAAAGAAACGCTAGCAAACCCCTTCCACCGTCGTCGCATTCATAAAGACCGCCTAATGCGAACCAATTATCTTCATCCTAACTATTCCCACGAACATCCATCCATCCATCCGACCATCCCCTACACCCATTCAAACCAGCAGCCTTCCCACTACCCACCCAGCCAACCAAAAACAAGATGCCCACCACACACCTCCTCTGGCAGCTCCTCCAATGCATCGTCCTCCTCTGCCTTTTCTTCGTCTTCATCAATCTCATTTCAGAATGCGAAGAAGCTATTCGGGAACGTGATGCAGTTTGGGTCATCGCTACTGTTGCATCCGCTCTCGCTATCATCGTTTTTGTAGTTCTCTTATCGGAAATTACGGAGCTACGGCATCAGTTGGCGTGGGCGGACAGAGAAATCTGGAGATGTCATCACAAGTATGAGAATGTGTGATTCGGCTTTTAGAAGGGGAAGATGGGGGAAGGGGAACTTAGTAGGGGTGATGGAAGGGAGGTTTTAGGTATGAGATGTGCGAAAATACGCGGCGAAAGATTTCAATCTCTTGTTTACTTTGAAGATCGAGCCGCAAACTAGAATAATGAACGGAATGCCAGAAGATGTTGTCCCAATACTAACGGTACCTGACCTTATCACGCGGACAAAGGTCTAACAAACCCCTCTACCATCGCATCTATAAAACCCGCTCAATACGCACACGTCCTCTCCCATCGACTATCACCGCCGATATCCACACCCCAGCTCCGCACCCACCTCAGTCAACCATACCAGTAATCTTGCTCTTACCTAGAAAGCCATCGCCACGCCGTCGATCAACAACGCAATGCAATCAACACTCCTCCACCGCATCGTCCTTCGATGCATCGCCCTCTTCTGTCAAATCTTCTTCTTCTTCATGTTCATCTACCTCTACTTCAATGCGAACGCGGGAGTTACGCTGAACTCGCTCTTTGTCCTCGCTGTATTTGCTCTCACCATCTACGCCCTAGTTAGTGCCACGTTGGAGATTGAGGAACTGCGTGGTCAGTTTCTAGACCTGTTGGACACAATCCGGGAAGTGACGGCGGAGAGAGATAAGGGATGAAATTAAGAGATGTGTGCTAGTAGCGACGTGGGATGTGTGAGAATCACGGGAAGAGGAACACCTGCGCGGAGACGAGATACGTGGTTGTGGTGGTGTTGAGACAAACTCGACCTTTTGGAGTGAGAAAGATTTTTTTATCTTCTACAGGTAAACCTGCCCATTTCCTGTAAAGCCATGTCCTTGAGATAGCTCTTCCAGTCTTTCCTTCATTCCCCTCTGCCTATTCTTCCCTCCACACCCTTTCGTACACATTTTCAACACCTCTTCGACCCCCGCTATCTGGACCTTCCCCAAACATACCTACACTACCTCTGCTACATCCACCTCCCCAATATGCCCTCCATCTCCAGCCGATCCTGCATCTCCGCTACCATCACCACATTCCTACCGACGATATACAGGAGAAAGATGATACCAACATTAGCCGCAACGACCTTGACAGCGAACCTGCGCTTCCTAGCAGTGTTGAGGTACTTGTAGAAGATCTTGCGGAAGATCAAGGCGAGGAGGATGGTTGCAAGGAGTGAGGGGAGTTGTTGGACGATGCGGTAGTGATAGAATGGCATTTCGTACTCGTCTTTGGTTGATGTTGAGGAGGGTGTTTTCGGGGATGTGTGTTGATCTTCAAAGCTGCGTTGATTGGATGTGCAGGATGAAGACACCCGGTCGAGCGCTTGCTTTTGTAGTTGCTATCTTGTTAGTATCGCTTGCTCACGGTGAGGTAAAACATTGTTTGAGATTGTCTCGACAAGTCGCAAAACCGGACGGTTGTGTCTGGGTCGAGAAGTGGGAAGAGGTAAGACATGCTAAGCAACGATGTATACGGTGAGATGGCTCGTTTCCATACTATTGTTCCGCGGTACAGATTAATAGCGGCACATCATCGCCGCAGCTCGCCGTCTTCCCTGTCATTCCATCCCCATCTCTCCCTCACTCAACCCATCAACACCGTCACCATCCCAACACCGTCACCATTCCAAAACCAACACCAACCACCCCGTACCAGCCCTTACTGACTCTTGCACCCGCGCCCGTCGTCGTTGAAGCCGGAGCCTCAGTCGCATCAGTTGCTTCGGACGCATCAGTCGACGCCGTCAGCTCCGCGCTGGTAGTCGATGTTGTCAATTCCACACCACTCGACTCCGCACTCGAACCAGCACTCTGCGCAGCACTCTCGAACAACGTGCTAGTTGGCGTAGTAGCACCACTCGCGGCACCGATCTGCGTCTCAGACACCGTGACCTGCGTTGACGTCGACGTCGTGGTAGCAAAACCCGTGCTGACCACCAGCGTTAATGTTGAATTGATAGCGTAAGCAACAGAGCAAAGCGCCTGATTATTCTCGTCTGTCATGCAGATTTCGTCGCCGGTACAGCAGAGTTGGGCAGCGTAACCGCATGCTGTGCCACCGTCGGGGCATCCTTGGGCTGATGCGACGCTGAGATAAGTGAGGAGGAGAGGGATTGGGATGGTGGAGCGCATGGTCGTTGGTGCTGGAAGAGGGGATTTGGATGAGAGGTTGGTGATGGGTGAAGAGCTGGAGAGCTGGAAAGACATGCGGGAAGGGCCGTTTTGTTGTCGTGTTAATCTCGCGTCTCAGCCACAGTACGCGGTTCGCGTCAGCCACGGCTGGGTGGACGCCTTATCGTGAGACTGCATGCGAGAATAGCAGGGTGAAGCTAAACTGGATGATAGAGGAAGCGGTAGAGGTAGAAACGGCATTAAGCCTGATAATATTATGATTAAAGTCTATTCGCCAGTACCACCACAACTACCTCTAATGCACCACCACCATCTCACGCCAACGCCGCCTCCTTCCTCTGCGCCTTCCTCTCCTCAATCCCCTCCCTCCACTCCCTTCCCTTCACAGCAGTCAACCACGTCGCGCCCGCTCCAGCAACAAGGAATCCCGCGCTGATCGTACTAAACCAACCCACCCCAATTGCCCTCACCGCAGGAAGACAAACCGCCGACCCACCTGCAGCAAACATATACCGCATAAAATAATTCCCCGCCACAACCTCCGCACTCCTGCCCTGCATAACATCAAGACAATACGTATTCAGACTCGGAAAACAAAACAGTTGCGCCACACCCTGGAGAAACATCATTACAACCGGCAGCGCGATGCCGCCAACACGCTTTTCGACGCTCCACCCGTAGACGAGCATGCAGGCGGGAATGACGCCGCCGAGGAAGAAGACGCAAGACCGGAGCCGGTCTTCGGAGACGCGGTGGCCGCGGCGCTGGATGTATTTTTTGACTATGTGGTCGGCGTAGCGGCCGCCGAAGAAGGTTCCCAGGAGGTAGCCGCAGCCGGGGGCGATGTAGAAGAGGCCG
>Ga0265798_10010495_pt1 | contig 11414 bp, 9 predicted proteins | sample P3T30metagenome_FD_192430 | JGI IMG/M metagenome (GOLD analysis project Ga0265798, IMG submission 192430) | Plant litter microbial communities from East Loma Ridge, Irvine, California - P3 T30 | ecosystem: Environmental > Terrestrial > Plant litter > Unclassified | place: USA: California... | reverse complement strand
GTCTTACCGAGGCCATGGACAACCCAGACAGTCTCGTGGCATCCATATACAGCTACGAACACTGCGACAAGGTCTTCCGGAATATACAGCGCTTAGAGAGGGGCTCAGCCATCTTCACTCAGCCTTACGGTTTAGTGAAATGTGCGGGTGCGCCACAGAAGATCATGTGGCTCGCTTTGGATCACTGGAGACGAGCGGGCCTGTACAATAATGACTCGAAGAAGTCTGCGATCAAGACCATCTTCGCTACTGGACTTCCCACTATGTTCGGCGTACCGAAGTACAGCGCTAAGCTCAATGAATTGCGAGAAGAAAGAGGCGTCACAGGACTCTTTGAGCATAATCTTATTGCTATCGATGGAAATGTAGCGACGTTTGATCGACCAAAGGGCCAGCAGCCGGTGAAGCAGCATTTCGACTTTCTTCATGTTGCGCCTAGGAATGTACCGTACTCGTTCGTCGAAGAAAGTGGACTCGGTAATGAAGCAGGCTTCGTGGATGTTGACCAGCACTCTCTTCAGCACAAGACATTCAAGAATATATGGTCCCTCGGTGATGCGGCGAGTCTGCCGACGTCGAAGACTGTAGCTGCAATCACGTCTCAGGCGCCCATCCTTACGCAGAACCTCTTGCTCGGTCTGGAAGGCAAAGAACCGCAGTCTGCGTATGACGGCTATACATCATGTCCGCTTTTAACAGGCGAAAAGAAGGTGCTTCTTGCTGAGTTCAAGTACGGCGGGGTGCCGAAGGAGACGTTCAAGAGTTGGTTTGGGATTGACCAAGGGGCTCCTCGACGTGCATTCTATCACTTGAAGAAAGACTTCTTCCCCTGGGTCTACGATAGATACCACGTGAAGGGACAATGGGGTGGACCGAAGGGCTGGATCAATTAGCTTGCGCAAACTCGTCTTGGATTAACCCGCTTGTTGAGCCTTCTGATGATGGGTCATCCCCAAGAAAGCACCGAGATACCTACTTTAGGCGTTGATATGCTTTTGTTGATATCAAAAGCGGTGGCGCTAACTCTTGTTTCGGTGGTTCGCGGTGTAAGCACGTCGCAAAAGCCCGATAGTTCGTTGGAAACCCGACATATACGAGTGCAGGGATGTCTGAACCTGACTATGACAGATTTTGAAATGCATACTGCATATTTCATAATAAAGCGCGTAGTGTTTGATTAGCCTCGTTATTCAAAATCTCAGCGTACATCATGTTTGCCAGGTTCACAGGTGACTGTAGTAAGAGGCGTAAAGGTCACCGACATTACGACAGCTATGTCAACGGCAGCGTAAACAAGTCCATCGAGAAAGAGCTCATCGCCAAGCTTTCGGAGAATTACGGAAGGAACAAATGCGTCTCAGTTCTTCTCATGCTTGTCATGTTGAGCCTTATTGACGCTGGTGTGGGTGCGAAGGCGAACTTCGCAGTAGCTGTCCTGATGTCAGTTCGCGTCAAAACACTGGCGGCCTACCTTTTTTCTAGTGAATGGGAAATGGAACCATAGTGTCAGTAGATGATTCCTGGCATTGGATGTACACGTCGCGAATTTCCCATGGTTGGGGTGGACATGTACGCTAATTCTTGAAATAGCGTAGCGCACATCATGACGTAGCTGCATGCCTCACAGTGGGGATCAGAAGTACAATAGGGCGCGCGACAGTGATATATGTATACCTCGAGGGATCTCTTCCGCGTTATCGCAAAGGACATGATCTATCCCACTCCTGAAATTATGAAACGATCCCGTTACTCAAAGTCATGACTACGAAATCCCTCGGATCTTTTGCCGGGCTTTCATCGGTCATGCTTTTGTTATTTGGAAGGCCTCTTATCACGGCACGTCCGAGTCTTGGAGAACAGGAACGAGCGGCACATGGTGCTCAGCGCTTGTGTTCCCTTGCTTCTGTTCGGCAGGGTTCCGAGATGGATTTCTCTTGGCCGTTCGGAATCACAGAAGCGCGACGAACTCGTCAAAACCTGAGCCACGGCTTTGGGCCGGATTGACGCACCGGCGATGAACTCGTCTGCGTGTTTACATTCCTCTATCTTGTACCCACCTCGACATGCCCAGTGAGGATCCACCCAAGCTGAAAAAGACTCTGTATCAGGACGTGGAGGTGCCGTTTCATCCGATCTTATCTTGGCAGCCAAGGCGCGCCTCCGCCCCCATGGGACATCTCCACCTACCAAGTCCCTGAACAGATGCCCGGATGTTGGTATTAGGAGCTGCAGACGGGTATCATGCCGGGAATGTTGTCCTGGCACGCGACATGCCTATCAAGAAGGCGTCGAGTCGTTGCTATCGGTGGCTGCGCAGTGACGCGCGCCGCGAGTATGATCTAAGATCAAGAGTACAGGGGGATGCGACGACATCATTAGAAGGCTGAGTGCTACCCAGATTGTTGTGCTTCCACTGCTCCCAATTCTAGCTTTGTCTTCCTGTCCTCTCTATGCAGACTTCTATATCGATCTACTTCACTACCTCATCTCATTGAGTGCTTCAACATAGTTGCCCACGATGAACGCCGTCCGCAAAGCTGTTCGGGCAATGTTCCCCCCACCTCGCGTCGCTCCTGATGGTCGCGCAGAGTGGCCTTCTCGAACACCATACGTACTGGCGTCCATGGGCGGAGCCATGGGATTCGGAAACCTGCTGCGTTTCCCCTCGCAGGTCTTCAACAACAATGGTATACAATGGTTCATTCCATACTTGATGGCCGTCTGCCTCCTTGCAATTCCAGTGCTTATCTTGGAAGTGGCCATCGGACAGGCCTACCGTAGTGGCTGTGTCATAGCTTACAACGGCCTTGATCGGCGCTTCACTGGTGTTGGTCTCGGCATGGTCTGTGTTGGCTACGCTGTGGCTATCTATTACATCCCCATCCTTTCCTGGGTGATGGTGTACTTTCGCAGCTCATTCCGGTCGGCAGACGACTTTCCTTGGAGAGAGAATCCACAGGATTACTTCGCGCACGTGGTGAACCAGGTTCCTGCCATCCCCGCGGTCTACAGCGATGACGGTAGTAAGGTCCTCCAATATGCTTCTTATCCCGGTGTTAACCTCGATGGGGAGCTCGTTGGCTGGGTTCTGTTTTCTTGGTTCATTGTTTGGATCTGCTTGTACAAAGGCATCGCCATCACAGCTCGCGTTGTCTACATTACCATCGTCTTACCCATCCTCATGACCGTCATCCTAGTCGGTCGTGGTGCTTCGCTACCCAACGCTGGCCGAGGAATCAAACTATACTTTGGCGAGTTCAATGGTGATCAGCTCGCTGCTGGCAAGATTTGGCAAGCTGCGACTAGTCAAGTCTTCTACTCTACAGGCGTCGGTTTTGGCTACTATACTGCCTACGCCTCCTACAATTCAAGTTCTCCGATGCGGTCCAGGATGCCATGATGATTTGCAGTGCAAATGCCTTGTTCGAGTCCTTCGCTGCCTTTGCAGTTTTCGGTGTTGTTGGATACCTTGGTTTACAGCCTGGTGTTGGCGACCCAGTCGGAACCTACACCCTTGGTTTCTACACCCTTCCCAGCGCCATCCAGGAAATGCCCGGCGCCCCATTTTGGGCAGTCTTGTTCTTCTTGACTCTCTTCCTGCTCGGTATCAGTTCATCTTACGCGCTCCTCGATGCCATGATCACAACGATCTGCGACACTCACTGGGGAAGAAAATACAAGCACTCGACCATCGCCACTATCATCACTGTCATCTCGGCATTGACCTCGTTGTTCTACTCTACCGGGTTTGGTTACGAAGCCACCAATGCTGTCGACGCACAGATCAGTAACATCTCTCTGATCTTCGTTGTATGGGCTGAATGCGTCTGTGCTACTTCCTTCTATCGCTTTGTCGATGTAATTGGTCAAGTAGGCGCACCGTCATTTTGGCTTTACCAGTGCTCGTACATTGGCGCTCAGATCATTGGTAATGCCATTGCACATAGCGTCTCTGACAAAATTGGTGCTGGTGTTGGTTTCGGAGTTTACATTGCAGGCACAGTCATTGCTGTCGCTCTCGCAAAAGACCCTACTGTTCCAGCGCCACGCTTCTGGGGCCGTAACAAGCTTTTGAACCGTATCTGGTGGTTCGCCCTTTACTCTGTAAGTAAACTGCTTCACCTCGAACGTATATATCTGCTAATATCACATAGGGCAACCAACTTGCGCGCGACCTCAACTACGTTGTATGCGTCGGCAAGCAATGGCGACTACCTGTCTTCTGGGCTCCTATCCTGCGATACTTTGCCGCCCCCGTCTTGTCTATCGTCTTTTGCTTCGCATATCCCACTTTCTACGCTACACGTGGCGACCCACTACAAATCTTCGCTTTCATGGTTGCCCATCTCATCGTTTTGGTTGTTCTCGTTGGCTTCATCATACCGAAGAGCTTGAATGTCTTCGTACCTCCAGAGCGACGCGATGAGGGAAATAGGCAGTACGCTCCGATGACCGTTCTTGGGAAAGACGATACAAACGTTGTCGGTGGTGTTGCGCCGGGGCAGGAATACGAAGCTGGTTTGCCGCCGGCTTACGAAACTGACAAGGCAGCAGACAAGAAGTGAGTATCGTCAGAGTGGCATCTGAAGGTATTAGATGTGCGTTATCAGTGGAGTGGCCCATTGCGACACCGCCTACACATTTAGCCTAGCAACAAATGTCTGTGTACATGATCACAGGATATTTCCATTGCGCCGGATTTGCCCATCGCACTTTCATTCTCCCATGTCGCCCTTCCTCTTCCATGATCATCAGAGAAGTCTATCGCATATGTTATTAACATCTCGTTTCAGATAGCTTGTTTCTTCGCTCAATTTTGAATTTCGAGACCTAATCACACAAGTCGCGGCTTCAACAATATTCAACAGCCTGCGTACTAGCTTTCGTCGCTATGTAATTGAATAACTACTCCGATGCAGATCTGCTCGAAGTAAAAAAATTAGTATCTATAGCACACCTTCACTTCGATGCTCAAAATCCCCAAGCCGCTCCACCAATAGCTGCCGCTCCGCCGACCATCAGCATCGCGCCAGTAGGCATCGATGCACCTGACGCCCTTCCCTCACTCACTGAAGTCTCTTTCGCCGATTCTCCAGCCCCACTCATGTCTTCCGTGTTTGCTGGTGTGGGTGTGGGTGTGGGTGTGGGTGTGAGTGCCGGTGTAGCCTCCACAATCGTAGCAACAGCATATCTCAGCGACGTCCATGCCCTCAATTCCGATTGCGAAAAGATAGTCGGATTACCACTAGGAAGAGTGTAACCCTCGCCGATAGCGTCAGCATCGCAGGTGATTGGAACCTCGCTGAACACACCAGTCCATGTACAAGCACCGTTTCTAGTCTGCACACCAGAAGCGGTCAGGTGGAACTCCCATGTCTCGGGACCTTGTAACATAGTGAATGGAGTACAACCTTTTGGTTCTATAGTCGGAGTCTCAACAGGTAGAGCAGTCTCATAGAAAGACCAGAACGCGGCAAGGGCGCTTGAGTATGACGCAGATAACGAAGACCGCTCGTCTGGAGCTGTCAAATAGAGATAAGCAACTTGTTTAGCGAGCAGTAGGTACACTGAACATACAGGCATAGTACCATGCCACATCGGTCGACGAAGGTGCTGGAGTCGTAGTCGCAGTTTCGGGGCAGATCTTTTCGTACGTGGTGGCTGTTTCGTCGGAACCCATCAATGTAAGGGTTGGCTCCATCTCCCACATCAAATGTAGATAGGTGAGGTTGTACTGCGCATTAACCGCGCTCGCTAATAGCGACGCTACCAGAAACCTGTTCATCATCACTCACGCGAGGCGACTTTATCGTCTGAAGTGTTGCTTGAAATGCTTCAGCACCACGTAGGACGCGTGCAGTCGCAAGGCCTTCATTCTATCATATTTCTACAATTAAGGCCAAAGCCAGAGTAGGCAGCTGCCAAGGTGTTCTCGACCGGTTGGATGATGGAAGGATGCAGTCTAACCAGAAACTTGACAAGCTTATTTTTGAGGCGCAGGTAAGAATAAGGACAATGGAGTTTTGGAGCTAGCGCGCAGTTGTTCCTACGTACCTGGTAGGCCTAAGCGGAACAACAACTGACAGACCGCGTGCCAGCCTTATCCATCGCTTGTAATCATTTCGGCTATCAACATCGTAAATGGACCCATCCCCGTAATCTCTGATAGCGTACTTGTTTGTAATCATCAACAGTAGTATACGCGCGCACTTTTCCTGAACTTTTCTATCAGCCCTCAATTCGGCGGCTACCTTCTGGCGGGAACCTAGAGAGCAGCAACACGACGAAGCCAAGCAATGCGACAGCTGCATTACACACGAAAGTTAGATGACTTTGACCAATCTCAGCGAGTGAAGCGAAAGCCAGTCCGAACACTGCTGTAGTTGACAAACGCGCAATATTTTCAACGAGCGTGATGCCGCTCAGCGCATCGACGCGCTCGCTATTCGGTAGCATCTGGAGGATCGATCCTTTGGACGCAGCACCCGTACCTGCAGCAAAAGGTAGCAGCACAGCAACAAGGTACATTTGCCAACCTTTTGATACGAATACGGCCAGCCCAGTAAGTATGCCATCGAGCAAGAGACTGAAGCGCGCATAGAACAGATCAAATGCAAACGTCTCCTGCTCGTTCCTCGGCTCCGGGTTTGGCGGCTCTTCATTTTCCAGAGGATCGACAGTTTCCGTTACTGCGGGTGTTGGTGGTATGATATGAACCTGCACGGGTGGCTCTCTTTCTTCTTCCTCCATCTTCCTCTTCTCGCCGTCATCAAGCCACTTTCGCCCAGCAGTGATGATACGAGGGAATATCAGCGAGAGGAAGCCACCTCTCAACGATGAATACAGGAAAATCAATGCTCCATTCTCCTTGGTCCCAAAGTTGAACTCAGCGGTCGCGTACATCTGGAGGAGTACGGGAATATAACCAGTCGCGAGAATACCTAGGAAAACGCCGATACCAAGAGTTAAGGCCCCAAATTGCATGCGCGGGCGACCATCGGGTAGTGTCCATCTTTGTGGTGCAAATATACGAAGAGGGCCGAAGAATCGCGCGATGCCAGTGCTCTTGCGAGGTTTCGCATCTTCGTCTTCTTCCGGTGGTGCCATGGCCGGGAGCGAGACTGCAACGTACACGCAGCATAGCAGGAACAATGCCAAAGTCATACGGAAGGGTGCAAGTATGCCGAAGTAATCGCCAACAACACCTCCGATCAGGAAACCAATGGCACTCCCGAAGTACATGCAGCCCTGGAGTCGGCCCAACGCACCTGTCCTCCCTTCATGCTCAACCACATCCGCCACCAAAGAGTTGAGACAAAGAACGTAGCCATTGGGGCCACCAACTACTGTGATAATCTGCGAGCATTGTACGATCATGATACCCACTTTGCCGACGTGCATAATACCGATGTTCTGAACAAGCAGACGAACAGCAGGCCAAAAGATCTGTATGATTAGAGCCGACTTGACACCCAGACGTTTGATGGCCCATCCAGCTACAAGTAAATTGACGAGGCCAAATATTGTTGTTGATGATGCAAGAAGGGCAAAAGCTCGAGCCGCTCCAGCCTCGATTTCCCGTCTGGCACATATATCGGTAGCGTTGGGATCCGGCTCATGGTGTTCGTAATACGCATCGCAAGTCAAGATTCGAAAAGCGTACAACAAGGGAACTTGGGTGATGCCGAATGTTAACGATACGAGGAATGCGCATAGTAAAGCGCGGAATAGCACCGGGACGCTCTGCTTTCCTTCTCTTTCTTTTGGCTCGTCGTGTGGCAGAAGGGGTGTCGTCTCTTCAATGGCAGCGGTAGGCCTCATAACTTGCGTAACAGCCATCTTGACATCTGCTTGGAACTGTGAAGGAAAAGCTTGGTGTTGAGAAAAGTCTTATCGTGATGCGCAAGGCGAATTGACTAACGCACTGCGGAAGCTGCATCCGGGTATTGGCGGTATCGCCGCCACGCGCATCTCCAGAAATCCCTCTCCACACCGACATTATGAAGTGGGGAATGTTGCATGCCTATCGCAACGAAAAGCAGCGCGTTTTAAGAGCTCAAAGTTTGATGTCGCTGTAGATTAACATTGGACAGGTATAGGAATCAGCAATGACGTCAGCCCACGGAATATTTCCATTCCATCCTGGATACGTCCTTATATCCAAGAAACCTACCTAACGTCGCGCGCGAACGGTACTCTTTGACGTCTCTATCATCAAAGCAGATTGATGGTACTATTTGATACCTTCCTGGTTGCTCTTCTCATCGATGCTTCTCTACCATCCTCCCTCCTTTGACAACCTTGACCGAGAAACGTACCTAGGTAGCCTTTTATCTGCCGTGGTGGAGTGATAAGATCGGGGGAGATCAGAGGCATCAGAGCGCTGTGTATTCAGACTATCTGTTCGCGTGTATAGTCTGGTCTCCGAAGAGATGGTTCCTAATGATAGCGAGGGCATAGTAGTCATGGTTGGGAGATTTTCATGAGGTCACTCGAAATGTGAAATCGCGATAGTAAAGATTCGATTGAGATGCGATATAATGCATCTTGCATGTTGGTATACATCGCTCAAAGTGGGGTATGCCGATGCTAGTTGTGTCCTCCATTTCCAAACAAAACGCCGCCTATGCCGTTCATATATACACCCAGTTCCATGCCGAAAAATGTGAAAGTCGTAGCCCCTGTCCTGGCACGCTAGCAGCTGCCGACGACCTAGACGAGGGTTCTGATAAAGGCCGGTGCGAGAAAGTATTCCCATCTTCGGCAACAGTATCGTTGTTGCAGTGCGCTTAAGCGAATTCGAAGCGCTCGTTGCAGTGAGACATCTCACGGAAGCAGTGAGGGCAGAGGTCCAAGCCTTGCGAGGTCAAGCCAAGTGCGGCTGATGCGGCGTGGAGAGTCTCGCGGGTTGATGTGGGTGCCGCGGAAGAGGCTGGGGTAGGGGCGCCTGAGGCACCAGCTGGGGTGGAAGAGACGGAGTCTGGGGATGTTGTTAATACGGATCGGTAGATTGAGTTTAGAGGGGAGACATACCCTTGAAAGAAGGCATTTTGATGTTATTGATGGATTGAAGCTGGGAATGTGGAAGAATGACGTGTGTTGTACTGTTGGTGTTGGATGTGGTATGAGATGGATGCAGATGTGGATGATGGATCAGATCCCCCAGAGCCACACATTCCTCTTATACAGCTCCGCCTTCGCCATCCCTTCCCAACATGACCCTGAAAACAGTCACCAAAGAAAAATTGGCGAGCAAAAATCGTGTGCAACAAGCACCATCCCGACTTGTCCCGGGCACGTTTCGAGAATTTGCGTCGAACGACATCAAGATGATGCGCCACGCTCGCCTCACGCGCTAAGTGGAGTGATGATAACGCGTGTGACCCACTATTAGCCGCTAGCGCGGCTGAGATTTTCAGGGCCGCAAGCTTGAGGCTCGCCATAGTGCATTTAGACATCGGCTAGAATGTAATTTTGCTTCGAAAGGGCTTCTTGTTGACCGGTCTGGTGCTGGCTGAGGCACGCTTGCGAAATCTTTGACTCTCGCGATACAGCGATTAGTGGCCCGGACAGATGGAAGATGAAGTTTTGCTGTCAACAGAAGTGCACCGGGAGATAGTCGGTGTAGCCACACTGGGCCTGCCGGATATTCACATGTCAGACATCTGCTATGGGTCGCTACGGTTTCAGACGACGTCATCGCGTTATCGTCATCGGCTGTCGCGATCTTCAGGTGCGATGCATCCACCAGCCTCGCCAACCTCTGACACTTCACATCGCAACTAGATCACGTTAAGGTCGTATGCTACGGGCGGACCCGCTAATGTGTCGTTCCGACTTCTTTATTACACGTACTGCTTCAGGGGCTTCCCTGATTGGATGAGCGCTGTGCAGTTTCCAGTCTGTTGAAGCCGGAACTGACAACGTTGGATGTTTCGCATACGGCGCAGATAGTCCCACGCCTATAACGTGGCATATGTGGGCTGTGTGTCAAGAAGAAGCTGAAGATTATGCTTGTTAAGGCTGCAGAAGTTTTTGAAAAGAGACTTTGATGGACAGGTATGGCCGAGCGAATGTTGCATCCAAGAAAGTCTTCCGCATGATAATGCATGTGGTCAAAGATGATCGTGGACTTGACGAGTGTTGAAATTAAGGTCGAGTTTGTTTACTTGAAGTGGTGGTTGTTCAGGCGCAGAGTGATGGCCGCTCCGCTCTTCTGGATTTCGGTCATTCGGTATAATGATACAGCGAGAAATACACCGCGCCCCGAGGTTAAGAACACATGTGTAGGTAAACACGAATGCTGCTCAAGTCACAGTATACATCCTTACACACAATGATTCCTTCCAATCCTCTTAACGCAGATTACGCATGGCCACTTTGGGACAATGAACCGATTGAAGACGCCTTTGAACTCGATACCTCTGGTGGCATTGACAAAGCCGTCGCGAAGAGCGTTGCGCGACCCTGGCTTTTCGGCTTCAAGCCCACTAATGTCTCTTCGAACGATAGAGCTATCCTGATTCTGGGTGGAGGAGGATATGTGGAGCTCATGGTCGGAAGAGAAGGCGTTCAGGTGGCGAGGTGGTTAGCAGGCTTAGGATTTCACGCTTTCGTGCTGATCCACCGCTTCCCCAACAAGGAGACGAAGAGTCAGGCGCCGGTAGATGATGCAAGGCGGGCGTTGAGTCTGATCGAAGAGAAGAACCTTGCGCGAGGAGGTCTGGCTGTATGCGGTCTTTCTTCTGGAGGCCATCTCGCTGCGTCTTTACTTTCGGAATACCCTAGAAGTTGGAACAATCCCGATGCGAAGAACGATCTACCCAAAGTCGAATTTGCCATTATTGGTTATGCGCCAATCTCCACGAATGCGAAGGGTCGTCAGATCATTCCGAACAAACCAGCTCTTGAGCCACCGGAGAAGCAGACGCTGTATGATGAGATGCAGCCAGATGAGCTTTTAAGACATCCCGCACCACCGACATTCGTTGTATATGCTGGAAACGATCCCGTTGTGCCTGTGACCAATGCGTACCGGCTTGCTGAAGCTATGACGAAAGGTGGTGCGGCTGTTGAACTTCATGTCTTCTCAGACGCGCCGCATGGATTTGCATTGGACACACCAGGGATGCCGGTGAGCGAGTGGCCGACCATGTGTGAGAAATGGATGAAGCAGTGCGGATTTCTTATGTAACCAACCGAGACTGCGTAGATGGCTTCGTGTCTTGTTCATCAGCTCTTATTGAGATTACATCGTATTCCTTCTTCCAGGATGCTTAGTAGAAGCCCTGGCACGGACTTTCGGGGCATGGTCATTGGAAAAGCGGTAGCTGCTATCGAGCAAGACGAATATCCAAGTCCCAAGATCGGGCGTAGCTGTTGGATACCTTCCAAGATTCTGCCATGTCCACTTC
>Ga0265798_10010494_pt1 | contig 11414 bp, 8 predicted proteins | sample P3T30metagenome_FD_192430 | JGI IMG/M metagenome (GOLD analysis project Ga0265798, IMG submission 192430) | Plant litter microbial communities from East Loma Ridge, Irvine, California - P3 T30 | ecosystem: Environmental > Terrestrial > Plant litter > Unclassified | place: USA: California... | reverse complement strand
CGGCCGATCCGGCCAATGCGCCCCGCTACCAGTCCAACCTGGCGGCGTTCACCCAACGCCTGAATGCACTGGACACCCGCCTGACAGCGCGGGTCGCGGGTATCAAGGGCAAGCCGTATTTTGTCTTCCACGAAGCCTTCGACTATTTCGAGGAGGCCTACGGCCTGAAGCATACAGGGGTGTTTGCCGTCGCCGCCGAAGTGCAACCGGGCGCGCAGCACGTTGCCGCAATGCGCCAGCGGCTGCAGGAAGTGGGCAAGACGTGCGTGTTCAGCGAGCCGCCGATGCGGCCGAAGCTGGCGCAGACCCTGACAGCCGGCCTGCCGGTGACCCTGGCCGAACTGGACGCCCTGGGCGGTTTCGACGAGGCCACAGCGACCGGTTATGAGACCCTGCTCGACAACCTGGCCGACAACCTGGCCGGCTGCCTGGAAAAGCTTTGACACTTCATCTCAAGCCCTAAAAAGCAAACGGCAACGCCACCCCAACCTTCTGCCGCAACCCCAAGCGATCCTGAAACTCCTTGGGGTCGTGAATCAACACGTCCATCCCGGCAAACGACTGTGCCGCGATCAGGCGTGACAGCCAGAAGCGCACACAGGCCACGCGCAACATCAGCGGCCAGAGCTGCGCTTCGGCTGCGGTGAACGGCCGCAGCGCCGCATAGGCACCCAGCAACGCCCGCGCCCGTGGCGCATCCAGCGCACCCTGCTCGTCCGAGCACCAGTCGTTCACGGTGATCGCCAGGTCGTAGAGCATCGGCCCCGAGCATGCGTTATAGAAGTCGATCACGCCGGTCAGGTGCGTGCCTTCGAACATCACGTTGTCACGGAACAGATCACCGTGCAGGTTGGCCTGCGGCAGCGCCAGGATCTGCGCGTGATGCGCCTGGATTTCGGCCAGGGCCGGACGCAGCAATGCGGCAGCCGCCGCGTCGAGGCCAGTGACCAGCTTCTCACCCTCCTCCAGCATCCAGTCCAGGCCACGGTCGGTCCGACGTACCAGCGGTGCGTCCAGGGTCGCCGTGTGAATGTGCCCCAGCAGCTCGCCCACCTGCACGCAGTGCTGGTTGTTCGGCGCCTGCACGTGGCGGCCGTCCAGACGCGGTTGCAACAGGGCCGGCTTGCCGGCAAGGGTACGCAACGCTACCCCGTCGGTGGTGCGCAGGGCATAGGGCACCGACAGCTGCGCATCGTGCAGCACGTCGAGCAGCTCGATGAAGAACGGCAAATCCTGGGACGGCCCGCGCTCGACCAGCGTCAGTACGTATTCACCCTGCTCCAGGCTGATGAAGAAGTTGCTGTTCTCGGTACCCGCGGCAATCCCCTGGAAGTCGCGCAGACGGCCAAGGCCATAGGGGGCCAGAAAGGTTTCGAGCTCGGCGCGGGTCAAGGGTGTAAACACAGACATGTCGTAGATTTGCCCATACTGGCGCCGCAAGGGGCAGCGCCCGGTTGAATTGAAAATTACAGCCTCACCACTCGAAGATCTTCCAGGCCGGGATCAACATATCGGGCTGGTCGGAGCGGATGAAATTGTCATCGGTGCCATCGGCGCGCACCAGGAAGTACGGCTTGCCGTGCTTCGGGGTGATCTTGATGGCGTACAGGAAGCCGTTCTGGCGGTACTCCTGGATGGTCTTGTCGCCGTCCTGGCGAATGGTCACGTCCGGATCGGCCGAAGGCGCGTCGTCCGCAGCCTGGGTCATCAGCGGGCTGCCGAGCAGCAGTGTCGCAAGCAACAGGCGTTTTACGTTGCGCATGATAACCTTGTCCCTTTGTTGTCACAGATGTTGTTGACACGGTTCTTGTTGTCATAGCTCGGGGCATTCTAACGCCGGGCTCGCCGAAAAGGTTGATTCTGCTCATGAGCAAAGCTCCTCTCGTCCTGGTGGACGGTTCTTCCTACTTGTACCGCGCATTCCACGCATTGCCGCCGCTGGCCACCTCCAAGGGCATGCCCACGGGTGCCGTGAAGGGCGTGCTGAACATGCTCAAAAGCCTGCGTCGGCAGTATCCGGACAGCCCTTTCGCAGTGGTCTTCGACGCCAAGGGCGGGACTTTTCGCGACGCCCTGTACGGCGACTACAAGGCCAATCGGCCGAGCATGCCCGACGACCTGCGAGTGCAGGTCGAGCCGCTGCACGCGGCGGTCCGCGCGCTGGGCTATCCGTTGCTGTGCGTGGACAACGTCGAGGCGGACGACGTGATCGGCACCCTGGCCCGCAGCAGCGCGGCCGCCGACCGGCCGGTGGTCATTTCCACTGGTGACAAGGACATGGCGCAGCTGGTCGATGGCCACATCACGCTGGTCAACACCATGACCGGCAGCGTGCTGGACATCCCCAGGGTCAAGGAGAAGTTCGGCGTCGGCCCCGAGCACATCATCGACTTCCTGGCATTGATGGGCGACAAGGTCGACAACATTCCCGGTGTTCCAGGTGTGGGCGAGAAAACCGCACAGGGCCTGCTGACCGGCATCGGTGGCGGCCTCAAGGAACTCTACGAGAACCTCGACAAGGTCCCGGCCCTGGCCATTCGCGGTGCCAAGTCATTGCCAGCCAAGCTGGAAGAGCATCGGGCGATGGCCTTCCTGTCGTACGAACTGGCGACCATCAAGATCGACGTACCGCTGGACGTCGAAGTCGATCAACTGATGTGCAGCGAACCGGATCGTGACGCGCTGGTGGAAATCTACACTGAGCTGGAATTCCGCAGCTGGATCGAAGACGTCGAGCGCGACGCCCGCCGCGCTGGCGAGGAGCTGGCCCCGGTGCAGGAGCCGGTGGCCGCCATTGAAGTGCGCTACGAGACGATCCTCGACCAGGCCCGCTTCGATGTGTGGCTGGAGAAGCTCGAACAGGCCAGCCTGTTCGCCTTCGACACCGAGACCACCGGCCTGGACGCACAGCGCGCGCAGCTGGTGGGCATCTCCTTCGCGGTCGAGCCCCATGAAGCGGCCTACATTCCGCTGACCCACTCCTACATGGGCGTGCCCGAGCAGCTCGACCGCGACACCGTACTGCTGGCGCTCAAGCCGCTGCTCGAAGACCCGCGCAAGCTCAAGGTCGGCCAGCACGCCAAGTACGACATGAACATCCTGGCCAACTGTGCCATTGGCGGTGTGCAGGAAAACGGCATCGAGGTTCGCGGCGTGGCCTTCGACACGATGCTCGAATCCTACGTGCTCGACTCCACCGCGACGCGGCACGACATGGACAGCCTGGCCTTCAAGTACCTGAACCACACCACCATCAAGTTCGCCGACATCGCCGGCAAGGGCGCCAAGCAGCTGACCTTCGACCAGATCGCCCTGGAGCAGGCCGGCCCCTACGCCGCCGAAGACGCCGACATCACCCTGCGCCTGCACCAGCTGTTCCAGGCCAAGCTGGACGCCGTCCCCAGCCTGATGCCGGTGCTGCAAGACATCGAAATGCCGCTGGTCCCGGTGCTGGCGCGTATCGAGCGCCAGGGCGCACTGGTCGATGCCAAGCTGCTGGGTATCCAGAGCGTGGAGCTAGGCGAAAAGATGGTCGCTCTGGAGCGCGAAGCATTCGAGATCGCCGGTGAGGAATTCAATCTGGGTTCGCCCAAACAGTTGGGTGTGATCCTGTACGAGAAGCTCGGCCTGCCGATCATCTCCAAGACGGCCAAGGGCCAGGCTTCCACAGCCGAGGCGGTGCTCGCCGAACTGGCCGAGCAGGATTACCCGCTGCCCAAGGTGCTGATGCAGTACCGCTCGATGAGCAAGCTCAAGAGCACCTACACCGACCGCCTGCCCGAGCAGATCAACCCGCGCACCGGGCGCATCCATACCTCGTACCATCAGGCGGTTGCCGCCACCGGGCGCCTGTCGTCCAGTGATCCGAACCTGCAGAACATTCCGATTCGCACCGCCGAAGGCCGACGCATCCGTCAGGCGTTCATCGCCGCGCCGGGGTATCGCCTGCTGGCTGCCGACTACTCGCAGATCGAGCTGCGCATCATGGCCCACCTGGCCAAGGACGAAGGCCTGCTGCATGCCTTCCAGAACGATCTGGACGTGCACCGGGCAACGGCTGCCGAAGTGTTCGGTGTCGAGCTGGCCCAGGTCACTACCGACCAGCGGCGCAGCGCCAAGGCGATCAACTTCGGACTTATCTATGGCATGAGCGCGTTCGGCCTGGCCAAGCAGATCGGTGTCGACCGCAAGCAATCGCAGGCCTACATCGATCGCTACTTCGCCCAGTACCCCGGTGTGCTCGAGTACATGGAGCGCACCCGCGCCCAGGCCGCCGAGCAGGGCTTCGTCGAGACCTTGTTCGGCCGTCGTCTGTATGTGCCGGACATCAATGCCAAGAACCCGGCCCTGCGTCGGGGTGCCGAACGCACCGCGATCAACGCCCCGATGCAGGGCACGGCGGCGGACATCATCAAGCGCGCCATGGTCGCCGTGGACACCTGGCTGGCCGACAGCGGGCTGGATGCGCGGGTGATCCTGCAGGTGCACGATGAACTGGTGCTTGAAGTGCGTGAGGACCTGGTCGAGCAGATCGGCACTCAGATCCGTCCGCACATGAGCGGCGCCGCGCAACTCGACGTGCCCTTGCTGGTGGAAGTGGGCGTGGGCTCGAACTGGGACGAGGCGCACTGATTCGACACCGTGTCGGCTGCTTCGCGGCCACTGGCCGCTCCTACACACCTGTTTTTCGTAGGAGCAGTCAGTGGCCGCGCACAGACCTGTATTCGTAGGAGCGGTCAGTGGCCGCGAACAGGCCCGGCCCAACGCCAGCAATCATAAAACCCTGAACTTCACATGAAACCAACGAGTTATCGCAAATAGTTTGCATCTACGAAGGAACTCACCCGGCCATTCCCAGTCAGATATCGGGATTGGCTAGTGAAGCCTTTCGATGCTCCTATGTTGTGTTAAGTGTTGGCAGATATCCGGACCCTCAGCGGTTCGGACCTTGAGCCCCAGACTTCCCCCTCCCCATACGAAGTCCGGGGTTTTTTTTGCCCGGATTTTCTCACTCCGGGCTCAGGCCTCGGCTGTGTTCTTGTCCGGCAGCTCCATCCAGCGTGCCAGCACCGTGTAGGCATCTTCCAGGCCAAGGCGCTTGGGCGCGGAGAACAGCTGGATGCTGACGGCGTCGCCCCACCCCTTGTGGATCTCGGCCTGAACCTTGAGCAGGGTATTCTTGGCTGCGCCGTAGGTCAGCTTGTCGGCCTTGGTCAGCAGAATGTGCATGGGCATGTGGCTGGCCACCGACCAGTCGAGCATCAACAGGTCGAAGTCGGTCATCGGATGGCGGATGTCCATCATCAGAATCAGCCCCTTGAGGCTTTCACGACTGCCCAGATACGCTTCCAGGTGGCGCTGCCAGTGCAGCTTGAGCGGGATCGGAACCTTGGCGTAGCCGTAGCCGGGCAAGTCGACCAGGCGCCGCTCCTCGTCCAGATTGAAGAAGTTGAGCAGCTGCGTGCGCCCTGGGGTTTTCGAGGTCCGTGCCAGGCTGGCGTGGGTCAGGGTGTTCAAGGCGCTGGACTTGCCGGCATTGGAACGGCCAGCGAACGCGACCTCGAACCCTTCGTCATCGGGGCACTGCTCGACCTTGGCGGCGCTGAGCGAAAAGGTAGCCTGTTGGCACAGGCCCAGGATGGGGTTTTTGAGTTGCATGTGATTTCCGGTAGAGGCAGGGCCCGATGCAGCAGCCGCAAGAACGATGCAGCGAAGTATATAGGGCTGGACAATATGTGGGTGATTTTGCCGGCAATGGCCTGCGTGCGGGCATAATGCGCCCAGGCCGGCCGTACGGTGCGGCAGGTCGAGAACTTCACCTTGGTTGGATCAGTCGATGAGCGCAATGCGTGTGATGGGCCTGCTCTGCGCGCTGCTGGCCAGCAGCGCGGCAAGTGCTGCCGGCACGACGGGCGACAGCGCCCGAGGGCAGCCACTGACGACACTGTGTGCGGCGTGCCACGGCCCGAACGGCAACAGCCTTGTGCCGATCTTTCCGAAGCTGGCCGGCCAGGGCGAGCGCTACCTGAACGAGCAGTTGCTGGACATCCGCGAAAACCGTCGCGTGGTCCCGGAAATGGCCGGTACGCTGGCTGAGCTGAGCGACCAGGATCTGCTCGACATCGCCGCCTGGTACGCCGAGCAGACGCCCACCGCCAAGGAAGTCGACGCCGTCTTGGTGCAGCGTGGGCAGGACCTCTACCGCGGTGGCGACCAGGCGCTGGGTGTACCTGCCTGCAGCGGCTGCCACGCGCCCGATGGTGCCGGCACCGCGCTGGCCGGCTTTCCACAGCTGCGTGGTCAGCATGGGCCGTACCTGATCAAGCGGCTGGCCGGTTTTCGTCAAGAGGGCGATGCCACGGCGATCATGCACAGCATTGCAGGCAGGCTGAACGATGACGACATTGCCGCCCTGGCCACTTATATTCAGGCGCTGCGGTGAAAACGTTCGGGCTTGGGGCCGATGCGGGCCTTCGCGGGCGGCTTACGCCCGGTTACATCTCTTGTGCCATGAATTTAGCGCGAAGGCCCTCGTCGTCCACCCTTTTTTGACATCACTGCCGTTACACTAGCGGCCTCGATCAGGCGGGTCCGGTGCTGTCACCGATCCCTCCCTTGTATGAAACTGCTCAGGAGTCACGCATGCGTAATCTGATTTTCGGCGCCTTCCTCGTTTTCGCCAGTGCCATGGGCGTGACTGCCCAGGCGGCGGATGTGCCGCTGGAAGCCGGCAAGACCTACGTTCAGCTCAATGCCCCCGTGCCTGTGGCCGAGCCTGGCAAGATCGAAGTCGTCGAGATGTTCTGGTACGGCTGCCCGCATTGCTACGCGTTCGAGCCGACCATCAACCCTTGGGTCGAGAAGCTCCCGGCCGACGTCAATTTCGTCCGTATTCCAGCCATGTTCGGCGGCCCGTGGGATGCCCATGGCCAGCTGTTCCTGACCCTGGAAGCCATGGGTGTGGAGCACAAGGTCCACAACGCCGTGTTCAATGCCATCCAGAAGGAACACAAGCCGCTGATCAAACCCGAGGACATGGCCGAATTCGTCGCCACCCAGGGCGTGGACAAGGAAAAATTCCTGCAGACCTTCAACTCTTTCGCCATCAAGGGCCAGATCGCCAAGGCCAAGGAGCTGGCCAAGAAGTATGAAATCTCCGGCGTGCCGACCATGATCGTCAACGGCAAGTACCGCTTCGACCTGGGCACCGCCGGCGGGCCCGAGCAGACCCTGAACGTGGCCGACCAGCTGATTGCCAAGGAACGTGCCGCCAAGTAAGCGGCATCACCCGCGATACGACGTTTTCGCAGCGCACCCATCGCGGGTGGGTGTGAGCTGCAGGTCAACGAGCAATCCTTGTCATGAGTGACGACAGCCAGCGCTGGAAAGAGAAATACCTGCAAAGCATCGACCAGCAGGAAAAGCTCGAGCGGCGCTGGAACGCCCGTCTCGACCTGCTGCGTCGAGGCTTGGTGCGCAGCAGCCTTGCGGCCGAAGGCAGCGACCGGGCGGTGGATGTCTGCATGAAGGAGATGCGCGAGGTGCTGCGTGGCGACGACATGGACGCTCGGCTGGCGGCGCTGATTCCGCGTCTGGAAATTGCCGTGCTGGAGTCCGAGAAGCGCCGACAGTCCCGGGTGCAGCAGATAGGCACCGCGCTGGGGGCTCTGGTCACGCAACTGCAGTCGCTGCCGCTGCCGCGCGATGTCAGCAAACCTTTGAAAAAGCTCGCCCAGGGCCTTGAAGAGCGGGCTGGACAGGCGCGCGAGATGCCCTTGCTGCTCAGTGAGCTCAGTGGTTTGCAGGAGCAGGCGCTCAATACCCTCGACCGACCCTTGCGCGCGCAGCGGGCGGGCCTGCTGCAGCGCTTGTTCGGCAGCCCCGATCCGGCCGACGCCAGCCCGGTGCAGTCCATGCCCGTGCCCGCAGCGCAGGGTTCACCGGCAATGGCCGGCTCGACGCCTGATCCTGTCACTGCGGAATCTGATACTGCAGTGTCCGACGCTCACGTGGCCCCTGTGGCCATTGCAGACGAGCCGGCGCCGCAGCCTGCCCCGCTCGCTGTTGCGTTGGCAGTGGCCGACCTGCGCCTGCCAGCGAGCAATACTGCCAGTGAAGCACCCGCGCTTGGCGCTGCAGACCCCGTGGCATCGCCCTTGGTCGAGCAGCCCACCGAGAAGCCCGCTGAACAGCTGCAGGTGCTCGACAGCGGCCTGACCGATGAACAGGCTTTCTATGCCTTGCCGGCCAGCCTTGAACCGCCGTACAGCAGCGTTGCCAGCCATATCGAAACCACCCTGCTCGAGCTGCTCAGTGAGTTGACCTTGCCCGAGCGCTACATGGCCCAGGCCCAGGCCATGCACGCGCGCATCCAGCGCGGGCTGAACTGGTACGAGCTGCTGCCGGTGCTCGATGAGCTCGCCGTATTGATGCTGGCCGTCAACGACGGCAGTCAGCAGGAGTTCGAACGCTACCTGCAACAGCTCAACCAGCGCCTGGAGAATTTCCAGCGTCAGTTGCAGCTGACCCATGGCGACCATGCCGACTCGCGCAACGCCGCCCTGGCATTGGACGACGTGCTGCGTGAACACGTCGACGGGTTGCAGACGAGCATGCGTGGCGCTGTCGATATCGACGGCCTCAAGCAGGTGCTGGAAAGCCGGCTCGAGGGCTTGCTGGCCAGCATGGAGCAGCACCGCCTGCAGCGCGAGGCACGCGAACAGGAAATCACCGCGCGCCTGCAGGGCTTGGGCGAGCGTGTGACGAGCATGGAACGCGAGGCCCTCGACTACCGCGACAAGCTCGAGCAGCAGCGCAACAAGGCCTTGCTCGATCCGCTCACCGGCCTGCCTAACCGAGCTGCCTGGAGCGAGCGACTGGTCCTGGAGCATGTCCGCTCGCAGCAGACCGGCAATGGCCTGCTGCTGGCCATACTTGACCTCGATCACTTCAAGTCGATCAACGACACCTTTGGTCATCAGGCCGGCGACAAGGTCTTGAAGATCATCGCCAACGTGCTGCGCAAAGGCTTGCGCGGTGACGATTTCATCGCCCGCTTCGGTGGCGAAGAGTTCGCCCTGCTGATGCCGGGCAGCGATCTGGGCGGCGGCAGCCGTCTGCTCGAACGCCTGCGTGCTGCCGTCGAACAATGCCCTTTTCATTTCAAGGGCGAGCGCGTGAGCGTGACGATGTCGGCTGGCGTAGCGGTGTTCAAACCCGGTGAGAATGCCAGTCAGGTGCTCAAGCGCGCGGATCAGGCGCTCTACCGCGCCAAGGAAGCGGGACGCAACCAGATCGAACCGGCTCCCTGAGGCTCCCGCGCATCCCGCCACGGACGCGCGCGCAACATTCGGCAACGCGACGTAACGCATGCCCGCTGAATCCAGACAACCGGCTACGCTATGCTGATGCCCTGTTCCCGAACCTGCATGTGATCTCCCTATGAAGTTGCTCCTTGTCGCCCTCTCCCTGCTGGTACTGGCCGGTTGCTCCAACGGCTTGAGCATCGATCGCAGTCACCCGTCCGCGAACCACGACAACCGCGTGCAGTTCGTGGTGCTGCACTACACCTCGGCCGATCTGCCGCGTTCGCTGCAATTGCTCACTCATGGTGAAGTCAGCAGCCACTACCTGATCGGCGACCAGCCGGCCACCGTCTACCAGTTGGTGGACGAGAGCCGCCGTGCCTGGCATGCCGGCGAAAGCCAATGGGACGGCCGCACCTGGCTCAACTCCAGCTCCATCGGCATCGAAATCGTCAACCCCGGCTACAAGGACACCCCGAACGGCCGGGTCTGGTACCCCTACAGCGAAGCGCAGATCCAGGCCGTGATCGCCCTGCTCAAGGATATCGTCCAGCGCAACGGCATCGCGCCGCGCAACATCATCGGCCACAGCGACATCGCGCCGCTGCGCAAGACCGATCCGGGGCCGATGTTTCCCTGGCAACGCCTGGCCGAACACGGCCTGGGCATGTGGCCCGACGCGAAGGCCGTGGCACGCTACCAGGCGCGCTTCCAGGCCAGCCCGCCGAGTATCGCCTGGTATCAGCAGCAGTTGGCCCGAGTGGGTTACGAGGTGGTCCAGAGCGGCGAGCTGGACGTCGCCACGCGACACGTGATTGCAGCCTTCCAGATGCACTTTCGTCCGCAACGCTTCGACGGCGAGCCCGATGCACAAAGCGCCGCGATCCTGCAGGCGCTCATCAGCAGGTAACAACCGATTTCACGTCGATATGCTCGAAAGCGCGGGCCAATCGCCATCTGGTTGCTATACATTGATGCCCCCGACTGGATGATCCTCGATGGCCGCCGTTTTCCCGCAGCTCCGCAGTCTTCTGTACCGCCCCTGGGCGCTGGCAACGCTTGCCGCCCTGGCCAGCGCGCTGCTGCTGTTCGCGGCCAGTTTCGCGCTGATCATGCACCAGGTTCAGCTCAACGAACGGCAGCAGATGAATGCCAGTGGCGAACGCTTCCTGATCCGCCTGGAGCAGGTGTTCGGTCAGCTGCGCGAGGGGGTCGATGCGTTGCAGGCTCAACCTGTGCGCCATTGCGGCCCGCAGATGATGGATGCCCTGGAAAAGATCGGCTTCGACAACCGCTTCGTCTTCGAAGCCGCGTTCATCGACGGCGCCCAGCGCTGCTCCAACCGCCGCGGCAAGGACGTCGCCAGCCTGGGTCGACCGCCGGACATCCAGGGTTCTACCTACAGTTACTGGCTCAACACCACCACTCAGCGCAATGACAACTGGGCCGCGCTGATGCTTGGCCGCGGGCCGTTCCGGGTTTCGACCTCGCGGGGGCATCTGAGCGACGTGGTCGACCTGCCCGCCGGTGGCAGCCTGTTGGTGGTGCTCGACCAGGGGCGCCGGGCGATCCCGGTGCTGGGTTCAGAGCAGCCATGGCCGCCGGTATCGGGTTGGCGTGCCGATGCGGTCGATGCCTTGCAGGTCACGTCGGACCGGTTGATCTACCGCATGTCGACCAAGTCCCCGGACTTCCAGTTGGTGCTGATCGCTCCGCGCAGCAAGGAACTGCCCATATTCGATACCCCGCTGTGGCTGCTGTTTCCTGTCAGCCTGGTGGTGGCCCTGTGCATCGGCTGGCTGGTTCTGCAACTGATCACCCAGCGCCGCTCGATGGGCGGCGAGCTGCACGGTGCGTTGCGTCGGGGCGAACTGCAGGTGCTCTACCAGCCGATCTTCGACCTGAGCAACCGTCGCTGCGTCGGTGCCGAGGCCTTGGTGCGCTGGCGTCGCCCCGACGGTACGCTCACCAGCCCGGAGCTGTTCATTCCGCTGGCGGAACACAGCGGCCAGATCCGCCAGATCACCGACTTCGTCCTGCAGCAGTCGCTCGAGCAGCTCAGCCACCTCTTGCGAGCCAACCCGCATTTGTACATTTCAGTGAATCTGG
>Ga0265798_10010493_pt1 | contig 11414 bp, 9 predicted proteins | sample P3T30metagenome_FD_192430 | JGI IMG/M metagenome (GOLD analysis project Ga0265798, IMG submission 192430) | Plant litter microbial communities from East Loma Ridge, Irvine, California - P3 T30 | ecosystem: Environmental > Terrestrial > Plant litter > Unclassified | place: USA: California... | reverse complement strand
GGGCTTCCTGACGGATGATGAAAAGCAGGTGCGTGGTTTGCCGGTGGGTCTGGCCAGCGACAAACAGGGCGGCGTGCTGATTGCGGATGATGCAGGGAATACGGTCTGGCGTATCAGCGCCGCGAAGTAAGTTCTGTGCTGCTTTTTTAAGCAGCAAGCAGGCATAAAAAAAGGATTTGGCATCTCGCCAAATCCTTTATTTTTTTGTTCGCTACCCGGCTGGTAACCGCGCTGCGAACGAGGTGCTCAGCACTCTCCACAAACCAGATTGTAAAATGTGCGGCTAAGGATTTCAAGTTTCGCCAAAATGCTGTATGTTTATACAGGTGTTGGGTGTTGAGCATCGCCTCATTGTCGACTGGCCGCTCCCAGGGGCACGGTTTTAAAATCCCGGCAGGCATCAGGTGGTGCTGGCCTGTGGCTTTAACCATGAGTGCCGCTCAGCTCTCTCCACAAAGATGTGCTTAGGCGCCCGGCGGGTAGAGTCAAAGCCCTGGTTGCCGAACAGCGCGCTCCTGTAAAAGGAGAAGGAAAGTGATGGAACTGACTAAGCTGATTCTGGATCTTATCCGGGTCATCTTGCAGATCATCGTTGCCCTTATGCAACTGACCGGTCACGCAGGTTAACCGGAACTTGAAACAAGGCGGAGCTAACCACTCCGCCTTTTTTCTTTGTCAATTCTCTGTCATCGGACGCGGGTAAGGTGGTGCGGCAAAAGCACGCCGCCGGGGCGCTGCTTATCCAGACCGGGAGTTTTATGTCGATTGCCGCCGTTATGCCCGCCCGATTAGCGCACACCTGGATTGATGAGAGTGTGAAGATGCGGGAAACCACCGTGGGTCAGCAGTGCGAGATCCTGGCGCACAGCACGCTGGAATATAGCGAGCTGGGTGACTTCTCCTATGTCGGCGAACACTGCTGCCTGGCCGATACCCAGGTGGGGCGCTTCTGCGCCATCGCCAATCAGGTGCGGATCGGCGCGCCGAATCATCCTATGGACCGCGCCTCACAGCATCGCTTTACCTACTGCCCGGAATATTATCATCCCGACGCCCGCCGCGATCAGGGCTTCTTTGCCGCCCGGCGCGCCGATCGGGTGGTGATCGGAAATGATGTCTGGATCGGTCACGGCGTGATTGTGCTGCCTGGCGTGACCATTGGTGATGGTGCGGTACTGGCCGCGGGCGCAGTAGTGACGAAAAACGTCGCACCCTACAGCGTGGTGGGCGGTGTTCCGGCCAGGCCACTGAGGGTGCGCTTTACACCGGCTATCGCAGCCCGCCTGCAGCGTATTGCCTGGTGGCACTGGCCGCTGGAGAAACTGCTGGCCAATCTGCCCGACTTTCAGCACGGCGACATCGAAGCGTTCTGTCAGCGGCACGAAGGTTAATTGTCCTCCTGGGCCATTATCCCGCTGACTGAGGGCGCACCTGACTATTTAAAAAAGAGCCAGCCCGCCACGCTAAGCAGTCCCAGAGTCAGTACGACAAACACTTTGCCGCGGGCAGAAGCATTCTGGCTGTGCTGCTCTTCATTTCGGATATCATGAAAACGCGCCAGCGCACGGGTTTCATCAGGGGCGGTCACTTCTTCAGACTGTTTCTCGTAGCCGCTCTGTGACAGCTGAGCCGCGCCCGCGCTGTCGTTTCTCTCCAGCACAGTAATCTGATGACCTTTTTTAAAAAAACAATATTCCGGCATGTGCTCCTCCTGGAACAGGGTGGCTGTGAGAAATAACCTATATGAACCGGCAGGGCGTTGTATACCGAAGTCTTCAGGCAGCAGGTTCAGAAGTGGTCCGCCGGAGGGCGCGCCTGTTCCGCATGGCAACTATTACATACGCCGCGTTTAGCCGCCGCAACTAACATCTGCGTCTGGGCCACCCGTGGAATTCCGGAGAGTGGCATCGGTCATGAGGAAAAAGCTCAGCAGACCGAAGTAATTTCATGTGTGGCGAGCTCCGGACCAGCAGAGAAAGGCAGAGGCACTGACCGCTGCACCGGCATAGCAGACAGCCTGCCATCCCCAGTGCATATAAAGCTGAGTGGCGGCGATGGCCCCCAGCGCACTGCCCAGCGAGTAAAAGCACATATAGGCACCGACCAGACGACTGGCCGCCTCGGGTCGGGCGGCCACCAGCAGGCTCTGATTAATGACATGTACCGTCTGGATGGCGAAATCGAGCAGGATCACCCCGAAAATCAGCAACAGTAACGAGGTCTGAAGCGCGGCTATCGGCAGCCAGGAGAAGGTCAGCAAAGCCAGTGCTAAGCCGGTGGCACGCTGCCCCAGGCCCAGGTCAGCCCATGTACCTGCTCTGGAGGCTGCCAGCGCACCGGCAAGGCCGGCCAGGCCGAACATCCCGGTCTGGGTGTGTGATAGTGACAGGGCGGTAAGTGGCAGAACCATCGAAGACCAGAGCATACTGAAGGCCGCAAAAATCAGCAGCGCCAGGATCCCGCGTCTGCGCAGTTGCGGTTCCGTGAGGAAGAGCCGGAAAACCGACCGTAAGAGGTGAGGATAAGATGTGCGCCGCGTCTGACCTGCTGTGGCGGGCAGCACTTTCGCCAGGATGAGCGAGATCAGGAGTAACAGGCAGGCAGCCGTCAGATAGACCGCGCGCCAGCCCGCCAGGTCAGCAATCATCCCGGAAACAAACCGCGCCAGCAGGATGCCGATCACGATGCCGCTGGTCACGCTGCCCACCACCTGTCCGCGCTGTTCTGGCGACGCCAGCGTGGCGGCCCACGCCACCATCAGCTGCGTGACCACCGCCATTAACCCCACCAGCAGCATTGCGCAGAGCAGCGTCATCAGGTCTGGCGCAACCGCAGCAGTGATTAACGCCAGCACGGAGAACAGCAACTGGGTAATCACCAGTTTTTTGCGGTTCACGCAGTCGCCCAGCGGCACCAGAAAGATCAGCCCGAGGGCGTAGCCGCTCTGCGTGGCCGTTACCACTGTGCCAATGGTACCAGGGGAGACCTGCAGGCTGGCGGCTATCGATTCCAGCAGAGGCTGTGCCGAGTAAACATTAGCGACCGCCAGCGCAGAGGTGAGTGAGAACAAAAAGATCATTCGGGACGAGAGCACCGGGATCGCGGCTGGGGGCGAATCGGCTTCAGGATCACGCGCCTTGCCAATCGTAAAGGTCATGTTGCTTTCCTTTCTGGTTTTTATTTGAAACTGGATTGGCGATATCTTTAACCGGGCTGGTTTTTTTTTGCAACTTCTTTTCAGGGTGGCTAAACTGGCATCATGTGACAGGTAGCGTGAGAGAAGAGCATGGCTAAGCAGGAATCCCTGAGAACCAGCGAGTGTCCGGTCGCCAGAACCCTGGAGTCGATAGGTGAGCGCTGGTGCATGATGATCGTGCGTGAAGCCTTTGATGACGTCCGCAGATTCAGTGATTTCCAGCGGAATTTAGGGCTGGCGAAAAATATCCTGGCGTCACGGCTGAAACAACTGGTGGAGATTGGGGTGTTTGAGATTGCCCCGGCCTCGGATGGCAGCGCCTATAGCGAATATGTCCTGACAGAAAGAGGCCGTTCGCTGTTTCCGGTTATGGTCGCGATGCGCCAGTGGGGCGAGCGTTACCTGTTTGAGAAGGGCGAAACACACTCCGTGCTGCTGGATAATGCGGAAGGAAAGCCGCTGCCGTGCCTGGAGGTCACCTCTTCTCAGGGGCAAAAACTGGAACCCGCCGACTGTCATCGTCAGCGGGTGGTTGCCGGGGCGTAACCGGGGCTTTCCGCTGTGGGTCGGCCGCTTAGCGAGGGGAAGGATAAAACAGCCGCGGGACGCTTTCTGAACCCCGCGGCTCTCTGCGGCCTGCCACCTGTCTTATCCCGCCCTGCCAGCGGGCGGAGAAGCTTCACAAACGCTCAGGCGGCAGACACATCCGCTGCGCCGGTCTGCGCTTCTGCCACCAGCGGCTTCTCCGGCTGCAGCAGCGTCATTGCCAGCATACTGCCAAAGGCGATCAGCGCGGTGACGGTAAACATGGCGTTATAGCCGTAATATTCCGCCAGCCAGCCGCAGAGCATTGGAGAGATAATCGCTGCCAGATTGGCTATCGCCAGCGTCATGCCGCTGTAGGTGCCCACCGACGCTTTAGGGGTAACATCAATCACCACCGACCAGTAGACATTGTTCACCAGCGCATTCAGCGCATTGCCCAGGGTCATCAATGCAATAATCCCGGCAGCCGACTGCACATAGGGAATCGCCATAAAGCAGCAGGCGGTGCCGCACAGCGTGACGGCGGCAAACAGATTGCGCGCCAGCCGCAGATTACGGAAGCGGGCCAGCAGGGCATCGGCAATGCGACCGCCCAGCAGCACCGTAATACAGGCGCCGCTCCACGGGATCATCGCGACGTACCACAGGGAATGCAGGTCGTAATGGAAATTATCCTGCAGATATTTCGGCATCCAGGTCACCAGGGTAAAGGTGATGTAGAGGAATGAGAAGTAGCCCAGCGCGTTGCAGACCAGGGTGCGGCTGGTAAAAAAGCGCCACCAGGGCAGTGGTACGCTGTCGCCCGCGCTGCGGCGCTGGCCGGTCTGGATAAGCTGACGTTCTGCCGCGTTGGCTTGTGGACTTTTCTCCGGGCTGTCGCTGAAAGTGCGGGCAAACAGCGCCATCGCCAGCAGGGAGAAAACACCGAGCAGGATAAACATCATGCGCCAGTCATGGGTCAGCAGCAGCAGGCCAACCGCAATCGGGGCGGTCAGCAGGGCACCAACCTGGGTAGAGAGCAGGCCGATGCCCAGCGCAAAGCCACGCTCATTATCGGGTGCCCAGTGGGCAATCGCCTTGTTCATCAGCGCATAGGCCGGGCCTTCGGAAAAACCAAACAGGATGCGCAGGGCAGCAAAGCCCATAATGGCGGAACCGCCAAACAGCGCCATGCCCAGTTCCCCCGCCCAGGCGGTAGCGATCTCCAGCAGCGACCAGAGTACGCCTGCCAGCAGCCAGACTTTTTTTGTGCCGATACGATCGGCAAGAAAGCCGCCACACAGTGAACCAAACAGATAACCAAAACCAAAGTAACCCAGCACTGCACCAAGCTGGACTTTGCTGAAGTGATACTCTGCCGCAATGGCGTTGGCCGCAAATGACAGAGCGCCGCGATCGATATAGTTGATCAGGGCGATCAGGAACAGCAGTGAAAATATGGTGTAACGGTAACGGCTGGTTGTCATCTTACTTCTCCTGATAAATGTCTCAGCAGAGCAGAAGCAAAATTGATGCCGGAAAGGGCGTTCATCCGGCAAACAGGGGTCAGACACAGGGTATGGGCCGCTGAGCCCGCCCCGGATTGGGGTAGCTTATCCCGCTAATAATTCGCCTGCGCATCAATGCGGTGCAGCCGCTGCCTGTCGGTGGTGAGGCTCAGGCGGCGTTATGATGCCTGGGACTGACGTGTGGCAGCGGGATAACCACGGCTTCGGTGACTGCTTGTGCATCAGCCGTGCCGGTCTGCGCCATTTCGCCAACGTGTTGCAAAATCTGCCGCTGATAAGTCTCATCGGCCACGGTGGTCTCTTCACTCAGCAGCACGCCCGCCTCATTGACGTTTTTTCCGTCCACTTTTATTTTGCTGGTGGCACTGGCCAGCATCCACTCATATTCAATATCGACGTGGCCGCTATCAATACAGCGGATACCGTGCAGACTTAAATCATAAGCCAGCACGGTTGCGGTCGGCCCTAATGAAATCAAGACCAGGTCAAAGTTGACCGCATTCGCTAACACGATATCAAAGAGACGCTCATAAACGGAAAAGGCATTACGGTTCAGCGTCGTAATACGTTTCACATCGCTGGCCCCCTCCAGTAAATCATTGCCTAATCCAAGACGCGTTCCACTGCCTTCAACAATTAATACCCGGCGGCCCTGATAGAGCTGTTTAAATTTATCAAATATCGTCCGGGATAATTGTTTGCCTTTATAATCGTGATAGGGACGGGTAACCGAGGTATTTCCATACCGGACCTGTTTATTCAGCAGATCCTCATAATATTTAAAATAAAATGATTTATGAAAGAACCAGAACAGGGCCGACCCGCTCCGCATATTACGGGTGGTACGAAAGGCATCCGGCAGACAGATCAGACAGTCTGGATTGGCCCCTGAATCCTGCTGCAGCAAGGCTTTGAGCCGTGCAGAGAGATTCGGGTCAAATGACTGAAAACCGATATTTTTATACCAGGTCATTTCCAGTTCACCGTCGCCATAACGGGCCAGGGATAATTGTGGATTACGTAATAACAGATCGACAGTCTCTTCTATCGACATGACGGAATAACGCTTTACCCGTACCTGCGCGGCAGGATAGCGAATGGCAGCATTAATAAACTTAAAAGGAAAACGAAATTTGCGATAAATAGCGTGAAGTACGGACATAGTTAACCTGCCTGGGTCATTGCTGCCAGAAAAATCCCGCCTGCTGGCCGGATAAGGGAATGTAAGAGAACTGATATATATCACAGATAAAATAAGCGTCATGCTGCGGAATATCTGAAATCGTTTTCATCGGCAAAATGCTGTTTTTTATTAAACTATTTCCTGTGTGTTTTTTTCAGGAAAATAATAAAAGCACCCTCTGACGGGCACAATTGAATCATTTGAAAATCAGTCACGCCGCACCAGCGTTGATGAAGCCGCCAATAATAACAGCAGGGCAGTAACAATCCCGGTTTCAGCAATAGGAGTTATTTCAGAGCAGAGGTAATAAGCCATTATGATTATTTGACTCTGAAAAATCTTTCGTCGGGCACACTTAAGGCGGCGTTTCAGAAGCGTGGCTTGTCTGATAATTGATCGCCTTTGAACAAAAGGTGCGGTAGTTAGCAGCCTATGGTTAATTTTTTGTGATGGATATCCCGTATTTGATCCTTCAGAAAGTAAAAAAACCGGCCTGAACGCCTTAACAGGTGACATTTATAATAAATCTTTCTAATGATTAACGCTTATACACGTTTTTACATATTTCGTGCGTAAGTTAAAATCTCGTTGAATTTATGTTTCCAGCTTAACTTTTCAATTGCCGCTAATGACCCGAGGATGGATCATGATCAATAAAATAACCAGTATAATCATGGTGATATTTGCTATCGCCCTGATTTACATGGGAGGACAACTCCTGCTTGCCGGAGGCAGCGCGTTCTATGCGCTGATGGGCGTGGGCGTTCTGCTCAGCGCGATTCTGCTGTTTATGAACAAACGCAGTGCGCTGACGCTCTATGCGCTGCTGATGTGGATCACCCTGTTCTGGACTATCTGGGAAGTGGGCTTCGACAAATGGCAGTGGATCCCGCGCGGCGACCTGTTTGGTGTGCTGGGCGTCTGGCTGGCTCTGCCGTGGGTGGTACGTCCGCTCTATCAGGGACAGCGCCGTTTCCATCCTTTCCTCGGTGGTTCGGTGGTGCTGATGGTGCTGCTGGTTATCGGCCTCTGCTTCTACGATCCGCTGCCGCAACAGGGCACCATTAATACGCCGCGCAACACCTCTGCGACTGGCGGTGCCGCTGAAGAGTGGAGCGCCTATGGCGGGACCGCGGATGGCCAGCGTTTCTCAGCGCTGAAGCAGATCACTAAAGATAACGTGAAAGATCTGGAAGTCGCCTGGACCTATCACACCGGCGATCTGCGTCAGGGTGATGATGCAACCGAATACACCTTTGAAGCGACACCGCTGAAAGCCAACGGCATGCTCTACTTCTGTACGCCGCACAACGAAGTCCATGCCCTCGACCCGGAAACCGGTGCGGTGAAGTGGAAAACGGCGCCGGATAAAAACCGCTCCTATCTGCAGCAGCACCAGACCTGTCGTGGCGTGAGCTACTTTGATGCCGGTCAGCAGGCGCAGCAGCAGACGGGCGCATCGCCGGCCATCTGCCGTAAGCGTATTTTCAATGCCACCACTGATGCCCGCCTGCTGGCGCTGGATGCCGACACCGGCAAACCCTGCGCTGACTTTGGTGACAACGGTGTGGTGAATCTGCGTGCCAACATGGGCGAGGTGCGTCCGCACGCGCTGATGCAGACTGCCGCACCGCTGGTGGCCGGTAATCTGGTGATTGTCGGTGGTTCGGTGATGGACAACGGCTTCAACAGCGGTAACCCATCGGGTGTGATCCGTGCCTATGACGCCGTTAGCGGTCGTCTGGTGTGGAACTTCGATCCGGCTAACCCGGATAACACCGCACCGGTCGCTGAAGGGGCAACCTATCCGCAGGATACCCCGGTCGCCTGGGCCACCCTGAGCGCCGATCTGAAAAACGGCCTGGTCTATGTGCCGTTTGGTAACGCCTCGCCGGATGAAGTCGGGCTTGAACGCGATCCCGCCAGCAACACCGAGAAATTCCGTGATGCGCTGGTGGCGCTGGATCTGAAAACCGGTGCGTTCAAATGGCGCTATCAGAGTTCGAACCACGACCTCTGGGATCGCGATAACCCGTCACAGCCGTCGCTGGTGGATATCAACTATCAGGGCAAGCCGCAACCGGCGGTGATCCTGCCGACTAAAACCGGCAACCTGTTTGTGCTGAACCGCCTGACCGGCGAACCGGTTTACCCGGTAGAGCAGGTTAAGGTCTCCACGGATGGTATTAAAGGCGAGCAGTATGCGGCGACCCAGCCAGTCTCCAGCCTGAACTTCATTCCGCAGCCGCTGACTGAGAAGTCAATGTGGGGCATTACGCCGTTTGACCAGATGGCCTGCCGCACCACGTTCCGTGAACTGCGCTATGACGGTAACCCGTGGACGCCACCAACGGAGAAAGGTTCGCTGATCTTCCCGGGTAACATCGGCGTGTTTAACTGGGGTTCAGTAGCGGTGGATCCACAGCGTCAGATGCTGATTGCGGCACCGGTGCGCCTGGCTTACAAATACAACCTCATCAGGCGCACGCCGGAAACCGAAACCCAGCGTACCTTCACCAAAGATGGTACTCCGTACTGGAATGAGAACTTCCACGGTGACTACGCTATCCACATCCAGCAGATGGCGTCGGGTCTGGGTATTCCCTGCATCGCGCCACCGTGGGGACGGATGGTGGGTGTGGATCTGACCACTGGCAAAACCGAATGGCTGCGTCGCGTCGGCACCACTAAAAACCTCAAGACCAGCTTCCTGCCTGGCCGCTTCCCGCTCGGTTTCCCGATGGGAATGGTGGCGCACGGCGGACCGCTGCTGACGGCGGGTGATCTGGTGTTCCACGGCGCAACGGCAGATAACTTCTTCCGTGCTTACGACAGCACCACCGGCGAACTGCTGTGGCAGACTGAACTGAGCGCAGGTGCGCAGGCCACGCCATCCACCTTTATGGGCAAAGATGGCAAGCAGTATGTGGTGATTGCCGCAGGCGGCCACGGCTCGCTCGGTACCACGGCGGGCGACAGCGTTGTCGCTTTCCGTCTGAAGTAATCCTGACCCGCTGAGCGCCGCCCTGGCGCTCAGCTTTTTTTTTGCCTCTCTTCCTGCCAGAGCTCACGCCCGGCTTTGCGCGACAACCTGTTGTATTTCATCTCAATTTTTTCACCTCCGCATTCACTTCATCTGATAACCCATCGAAACTATTTCGTGACCGCGCTCCCGGTTTAAGGATTTCCCCCGCCTGACAGACTTGCGCATTAAGCCGCGAGGCGTAGATTAATATATAACTTCACAATTAATCGTGAATATGAAAAGTACTTCACAATACGCACTCGGAAGGATTGATGCTCATGTCGGAATTGAAATTTGCTACCCGTCTCAACTCGTTCGCCTCGGGCGCACATCTCTACTGGCCCGATCAGCAGGGCAAGCCCTCTGTACTGCAGATGGTTGCACGTGCAGGCAAGGTAAAAGGCTTAACGCACCTCGACCTCAACTTTCCGCAGCATCTCACCAGCGATATCCCCACATTGCGCCAGGCGATCAGTGATGCAGGTCTGGCCGTCAACGGTATGCAGATGCGCTGGGATGCGCCGCAGTTCAAAATCGGCGCGTTTACCCATCCCGACGCGAAAGTGCGTCGCGAAGCGATTGAGCTGACCAAACGGGGCATCGACGCGGGGCGGGAATTTGGTTCGCGGCTGATGACGCTGTGGATGGGGCAGGATGGTTTCGATTACTGCTTCCAGGCCGACTATAAGAAGATCTGGGAGGATGCAGTCAGCGCCGTGCGTGAAGTGGCGGAGTATGCCCCGGACGTTGACGTCAGCATCGAATATAAACCCAATGAGCCACGCGCCTACAGCATCTTTCCCAACGCCACCACCTGTCTGCTGGCCGTGGAAGAGGCGGGCAGTGCCAACCTGGGGATCACCCTGGATTTTGCGCACGTGCTGTTTGCCAACGAGATCCCGGCATACGCCGCCGCCATGGTGGCGCGCCGCTCACGGCTGCTGGGGCTGGACCTGAATGACGGCTGGGGCAAGCGTGATGACGGCCTGATGGTTGGCTCAGTTAACCCGCGTGCCACGCTGGAGTTTCTCTGGCAGATGCAGCGTGACGGCTACCGCGGCGCCTACTACTTCGATACCTTCCCGGATGCCAGCGGTCTTGACCCGATCCGTGAAGCCGAAAGCAATATCGCGACCGTTAAGCGCCTGCTCAGACTCTGTGACCAATTGCACGACAACGCGGCGTTACTGGCGGCCATCGAGCGCCAGGATGCGGTGGCCTCCCAGCAAATCGTCAATGACATTATGCTGGCCCGCTGACAGCCGATTAATCATAAGAACATCACACCTGTACCTACATGCTGAGACTATAAAAATGAAAAAACGCCTGCTTGCTCTTATTGCCTCCTCACTGCTCTGCAGCACGGTTTATGCGGCAGAACTGGCACCTCTGCAATCCGATACCGAACCGGATCGCACCGACTGGACCCAGCTCGACACCAAATATGGCGCACTGCCAAAAGTCGATAAATCGCTGAAGATTGGCGGGGTATCGAAAACCCTGACCAATGAGTACTGGCGCTCACTCGGCCAGGGCTACCAGAACGCGGCGAAAAAGTATGGTTTCACTGTCGCGTATCAGGCGGCGGCCAATGAAGACGATCAGCTTGGTCAGCTCTCCATTGCGGAAACCCTGATTTCGCAGGGCTTTAATGGCCTGCTGGTTTCGCCGCAGACCGACATCAACCTGGAGCCTGCACTGGAGAGTGCCAACAGTAAAAATATTCCGGTGGTGAACGTCAACGATGCGGTGATGCCGAATGCGCGCTACTACGTCGGCAACGTCCAGAAGGATAATGGCGTGCGGGTGGCGAAATGGTTTATTCAGCATCATCCGCAGGGCGGCAAAGTGGCGGTGATTGAAGGGCAGCCAGGGGTTTATGCCGCCGGACAGCGTACCCGTGGCTTTAAAGAGACGCTGGACAGCGCTGGCAAGTTCACCATCGTGGCCAGCGTG
>Ga0265798_10010492_pt1 | contig 11414 bp, 14 predicted proteins | sample P3T30metagenome_FD_192430 | JGI IMG/M metagenome (GOLD analysis project Ga0265798, IMG submission 192430) | Plant litter microbial communities from East Loma Ridge, Irvine, California - P3 T30 | ecosystem: Environmental > Terrestrial > Plant litter > Unclassified | place: USA: California... | reverse complement strand
TCTCCGTCGGGCGTGAAGCGTTGGGGCCAAGGAGTGAAGGATGTCGTGCAGCCACTCGGCACCGTGGTCGCCAGCGGCAACAAAGCACTGGCCACGGCCTTCCTGGCGAAGCACTACACAGGGGTGGTCGGCTCGGACCTGGACGACCCGATTGGTACCGTGACGAGCTCGGACCACCACAGTCTGGTCACGGCTCACCTGACCAAGTTCCGCACCGGGTCGACCGGCATCGACCTGGCCGAGCCGGTGCCGACGATAACCGCTGGCCCGAAAGAGAAACCTGCTGGCGCGCCGCACGCGCTTGGCATCGTCACCGCGCACATCCAGCGCGACATGGGGCAGAGCGTTGGCCACGCCGCCAGCGCCCCACTCGGCACGGTCACGGCCGGTGGCGGAGGCAAGTCGGCCTTGGTGTCGAGCAGCCTGGTGAAGCTTCGCGGCACCAGCACGGCGGCCGGCGCAGACGAGCCGCTGCACACGATCAGCGCCGGAGGGCTGCATCACGCGGAGGTGCGCGCCTTCCTGCTGGCGTACTACGGCACCGATCAGGACCAGACGCCCGGTACGCCACTCGCAACCGTGACCAGCCGCGACCGCTTCGGCCTGGTGACGATCCACGGCCAAGATTACGAAATCGTGGACATCGGCCTGCGCATGCTCGCGCCGCACGAGCTGTACCGCGCGCAGGGCTTCCCGGCCGACTACGTCATCAACGAAATCCCGGATCCGGAGCTGCTGTTCGTGGGCGGTGAGCAGGTTGACGGTGATCCGCTGTCGCTGCCGCGCATCCCCCTGACCAAGTCGGCCCAGGTGCGCATGTGCGGCAACAGTGTCTGCCCGCCGCTGTCCGAGGCGCTGATCCGCGCGAACTTCGCGCACGAGCGTCAGATCGCTGGGGTGGCCGCATGACCTGCATCCGCCACTCATTACTGGACTGCGCCGTCTGCGGTTGCCCGGAGCAGTCAGTGCCGACCGCATCGCAAAAATCACTTTTCGGAGGGCCGATCATGTCCAGTACCAACACCACCGGCCGCGCCAAGCGGGGCACTGCCTCGTACGCCGCCGGCGAACACCTGCACAAGCACGGCCCGATGAACCAGCACGAGCTGTTCGCCAAGGTCGACATGGGCCACAAGACCGGTCATCAGCAAAACACGCTGCAGCGCGCAATCCGTAGCGGCTGGCTCATCGAGCAGATTGACGGCAAAGTCAACATCAGCGCGTACGCGCGCGCGCACTACGACCAGCTGGAGGGTGAGAGGGTTCGCCCTGTCGGCCAGATCGCCGCCATGCGTGAAGCAGACGACGTATTCAAGCGCCCGACGCTGAGCAAGAAGTACATGCCGAACTCGCGCGGCATCCGCCAGGACATCCCGGCGTGGTCAGTGCGCGAGGCGGTGTCGTTTAAAAGCCTGGGTCGAGGTGACGCATGAATGCACGCATCGACCGTAGCGGCGCCGTCAACTTCGGCGATGCCAGCATCTCGATCTGGGAAGAGGGCATCAGCGCCGCGCGCGCCGCCGGCGGCTACCAGGCGGAGAAGGCATGGGAGCGAGCGTTCAAGCGCGACGTCTTCGCGCGGATCGTCCAGACCTTGAACCGTCTCGGGTGGACCTGCGTCATGCCAGAAATCGACCGGCACTCGGTCAAGCACTACGGCGGCAACATCGCACGCTGGTCGGCGGAGCGCAAGCGCTTCTGCACCAAGGGCAACCTGAAAGCGGACTTGGATATGAGCGGACGCACCATCTCGCTGAAAATGTTCCAGAACGTGAACGCGCCGAATCGGCCGGACCATGACGGGCGCTATCAGAACGATTTGGAAGGCCACATGCCATACGTAATGCGGCTGGAGATGGAGCGCACGCGGCGCCGGATCCGCAACTACCTGTGCAACGTGTTCGCGGGATATACGTTCGAGAAGTCTGAGCCGATCCTGGGCATCAACGGCGTGACCGCGCTGGAGTTTGCCGCGCACCACCGCCGCACGTCTGGCCATTACGTGGTCGAACTGGATCGAGCACGCATCTGCAATACAGGCTACGACAAGTCCGCCGACGGCCACCAGCTGGAGAACGGCACGTCGGTCTATGCAATCGACCGCGACGGCCGCGTGATTAGCGGCTTCGCGTTCTATAGCCTGAACGGCAACTGGCAGATCGTGACCGGTCGCTACGACCTGACCTATGTCTGGCACAACCAAGTGTACGTGCAGAGCCCTGGCAACGTGCGCGTCAAGCGCAACGCCGACCGCCGCCGCAAGCGCCTTGAGGCCGAGATGGCCAGCGCTGTTAAGGCGATGAAGTTCGAGCGCGCCGCCCAGCTGCGCGACATTCTGTTCCCGGGTGACCAGCAGCTATTCAACGTCTGGAACAGCGAGCATCAGCTCTTCCACTGCGCCGGGTTCTGTGGTTACACGGCGGACCAATCGCGCGCTGGGAAATTCACCGCCGACGAGGTGCGCGGCTGGAACGCGGCGCCGAACAAAGTCCTGCCGATCGCCGTGCTGGAGGCAGCATGATGCTCTGGTCATTCCGGCTGCCGGTCGATCCAGAAGGTTGCGCGCTCCCATGCGTCGTGCTCGGCTTCGGCCGCAGTCTCGCACACCATGCCCTGTTCCTTGCGCTCCTCGTACACCTGAGGAAGTTGCTGCGTGCCCTGGCCAGGCTGGCTCTTGTGAACAGTGAAGGACGACTGGTACCTGTTACCCGGCGCCGGCCAAACGCTAGCAAGGATCGAGTATTGCCCGTAATGGCGAGGTCTTGCATCAATCATGTGGGTTGCTCCGAATGTGGGAACGGAATCCTAGCATGATGCGCCGCTCATCCCTCAAGCCCGGCAAGCCCATGCAGCGCAAGACGCCGATGGCGCGCGGTGCTGGCTTTAAGACTCCGACCGCCGGCGCCGGCCTGCTGCGCGTCGTCGCGGTGCAGGCGCAGGCCCGGGCCCGCGAGCCGAAGGCGCCGAAGCTGCCGAAGCCGATGAAGTCGCGCGGCATGAAGGGCCGCCCGCCAACCGCCGACGAAGCGCGGTTCATGACCGCGATCGCCGCCCTGGGCTGCGTCGCCTGCCGAAAGGACGGGCGCCACGAGCCGGTCGTGAGCATCCACCACATCGACGGCAGGACGAAGCCCGGCGCGCACTTCCTGGTGCTGCCCCTGTGCGGCCCGCACCACCAGCAGGACGACACGGACCTGCGCGGGCGCATCAGCGTGCACGGCATGAAGGCGACATTCCAAGCACGCTACGGCACGCAGCAGGAGCTGCTGGCCGAGTGCATTGCCATGACCAGAAATAGCGAGACCGCGACGGTTGCAGCCGGCGCGGCCTCTGAACAAATCACTGTGGAGTAAATATGTCTGCCAATATTTTAAGCGATTACAACGACTTCCTCCGGGCCAAGATCAAGCTGGCGCCGCGCAAAGGCTTCGACGTCCCGCTCGAGCAGATCAATCCCGGCCTCAAGCCACACACCCGCGATATTGTTCGGTGGGCGCTGCAGGGCGGCCAGCGCGCGGTCTTTGCCTCGTTTGGCCTGCACAAGACCAGCACCAACCTGGAGGTGATGCGCCAGATCGGCATCCACCGCCCGTGCCTGCGCCTGATCGTGCTGCCGCTGGGCGTGCGCCAGGAATTCACCCGCGAGGTGGCGAAGCGCTTCACTGGCGAGTATGCGATCAATCTGAAGTTCATCCGCTCGAACGACGAGATCGACGGCACCGACACGCTCTATATGACCAACTACGAGAGCGTGCGGGACGGGAAGGTCGACGTCCGCCGGTTCGGCGCCGCGTCACTGGACGAAGCGAGCATTCTCCGCAGCTATGGCAGCAAGACGTATCAAGAGTTCCTGCCGCTGTTCGACCAGGTCGAGTTCAAGTTCGTCTACACCGCGACGCCAAGCCCGAACCGCTTCAAGGAGCTGATCCACTACGCAGGCTTCCTGGGCGTCATGGACACCGGCCAGGCCTTGACCCGCTTCTTCCAGCGCGACAGCGAAAAGGCTGGCAACCTGACTCTGTACCCGCACAAGGAAACGGAGTTCTGGCTGTGGGTGGCGAGCTGGGCATGCTTCATCCGGCGCCCGAGCGACCTGGGCCATTCGGATGAGGGCTATGACCTGCCGCCGCTCGAGGTGCACTACCACGAGGTGCCGAGCGACTACGAAGCCGCCGGCAACGAGAAGAATGGCCAGGGCCTGCTGATCCCGAACGTCGCCATGGGCCTGTCGGCTGCTGCAGGCGAGAAGCGGCAAAGCCTGGCCGCGCGAGTCGCCAAGGTGGCGGAGATCGTCGCGGCGGATCCTGCCGATCACTTCGTGGTCTGGCACGACCTCGAGGATGAGCGGCACGCCATCCAGGCGGCATTGCCGGACGCGGTGAGCGTGTGGGGCACGCAGGATCTGGACGAGCGCGAGCAGCGCATCGCGGACTTCAGCGACGGCAAATTCCCGATCCTGTCGACCAAGCCGATCATCGCCGGCAGCGGCTGTAACTTCCAGGTGCACTGCCACCGCGAAATCTTCGCTGGCATCGGCTTCAAGTTCAACGACTTCATCCAGGCCATCCACCGCGTGCAGCGTTTTCAGCAGAGCCGCCCGGTGCGCATCGACATCGTGCACACCGAGGTTGAGCGCGCGGTGCTGGCCGAGCTGCAGGAGAAATGGCGCCGGCACGACGAAATGCAGGAGAAGATGGGCGAGATCATCCGCACCTATGGCCTGGATCAGCTGTCGATGCAGGACAGCCTGGCGCGCACCATTGGCGTCGAGCGGCACCTGGTCAAGGGCGAGCGCTTCGCCGTTGCCAATAACGACTGCGTGCTGGAGGCGCTCGAGCAGCCAGAGAACTCGGTTGGCATGATCCTCACCAGTATCCCGTTCGCCAACCACTACGAGTACACGCCCAGCTACAACGACTTCGGCCACACGCAGGACAATGCGCACTTCTGGGCGCAGATGGATTTCCTGACGCCGCAGCTGCACCGAATCCTGCAGCCGGGCCGCATCTATGCCTGCCACGTGAAGGACCGGATCAATTTCGGCAACGTGACCGGCGCTGGCGTGCCGACCGTCAGCCCGTTCCACGCCGAGGCGCTGTTCCACGGCATGAAGCATGGCTTCGACTACTTGGGCATGATCACGGTCGTCACCGACGTGGTGCGCGAGAACAACCAGACCTACCGCCTGGGCTATTCCGAGGTGTGCAAGGACGGCACGAAGATGGGCGTCGGCTCGCCCGAGTACATCCTGCTGTTCCACAAGCCACAGACCGACCGCAGCCGCGGTTATGCCGACGTGCCGGTGACCAAGACCAAACCGCTGTGCCAGGCCGATGACGGCCACCCCGTCGACTTTGACCGCAAGCTGGCGCCAATCCCCGGTACCGGCTACAGCGTGGCGCGTTGGCAGGTCGACGCGCATGCGTTCTGGCGCTCGAGCGGCGATCGGCTGCTGGGCGCGGAGGAGATCGCCGCCTACGGCCCGGCCAAGCTGGCCAAGATGTTCACCGACATGTCGCTGGCCAACGTCTACAACTATGAGCTGCACGTCGCCGTCGGCGAGAAGATGCTGGCCAACAAGGCCTTGCCGGCCGACTACCTGAGCCTGGCGCCGGGCAGCGCTGATCCGATGGTCTGGCATGACATCGTGCGCATGCGGACCCTGAACGGCGATCAGTCGACGCGCGCGGTCGAAAAGCACGTTTGCCCGTTTCAGATCGACATCGTGGACCGCTTGATCAACCGTTACAGCAATCCGGGCGACGTGGTCTACGACCCATTCTGCGGCCTTGGCACGGTACCGGTGCGCGCCATGAAGCTGGGCCGCCGCGGCGCGGGGTCGGAGCTGAACCCTGCGTACTTCGCGGACCAGGTGCACTACTGCCGCGCGATGGAGCGGGAGGTGGGCATGCCGACGCTGTTCGACTTCGAGGCGGTCGACGCCGCCCAGCCGGAGCGGGAGGCGGCATGAAGAAGCCGCGCGAGAAGAAGTACCGCCCGCGCCCGGTGGCGCAGGCCGGCGGCCTGGCAGCGATCGCGAAGTGTGTGGCGCGCGGCCAGGATGCAGCGCCGCTGGCCAGCGACCAGCTGTCCGACCTGGGCCTGGCGTACTGGCTCAGCCTCGAGCAGCTGCGCACCGGCGCCGCTACCGAGGAGGCCTGGTCGTGCGTGGTCACGGCGCTGAACATCGCCATGGCCATGGCCGAAGCCGAAATCGGCGCCGAGCACGAGCAGGCCATCATCCGCGCGCTGGGCGGCGCGTTCCGGGCCAAGGTGCGCAGTGCCAAGTCCGGCAACTTCCGTCTGGATGGCGACGCGATGCGCGACATCGAGGCCGCGCTGACGATCCACGACGCCCAGATGCAGGTCGCCACCCGCGCCGAGACGGTAGCCGCGCTGCAGCTGGTGCGCCGGCGGGTGGATCAGGGTCATGTCTATAAAGATGCCGCCTGACGCGGCGCCAACGATAGAAAGGAAAACAACATGGGAAGCATGCTCACACTGCAAACCGCCGGCGCTGGCGCGGTAGACGTCACGATGTCGAGCCGCGAAATCGCCGACCTGGTCGAGAAGCGGCACGACAACGTTCTGCGTACGATCGAAAACCTGTCAGCGCGCGGCGCGATCGCACTTCCTCAATTTGAGGAAGTGCAGAACGACGGCCCCGGCCCGAAGATAATCGGCCAGTTCCGCGTCGGCAAGCGCGACTCGTATGTGATTGTGGCGCAGCTGTCGCCTGAGTTCACCGCGCGCCTGGTCGACCGCTGGCAGGAACTGGAGCTGTCCGCGCCGGCGCCGGCCCTTCCGCGCACGTTCGCCGAGGCGCTGCGCCTGGCCGCCGACCAGCAGGATGTGATCGCTGCCCAAGCCGAGCAGCTCGCCGCCGCCGCGGCGGCCGTGGAATTCGTTGAGCGCTATGCCGACTCGACCGGCACGAAGGGCTTCCGCCAAGTGGCCAAGCTGCTCGGCGCGAAAGAAAACGTGTTCCGCGAGTTCTTGATCGACGAGAAGATCCTGTACCGCCTCGGCAGCGAGCTGACGCCCCACGCGCAGCACATCGACGCGGGCCGCTTCTGCGTGAAAGCTGGCACCGCCGGCACCGGGCATGCGTTCAACTCAGCTCGTTTCACTCCGAAGGGTGTGACTTGGATTGCGGGCGAGTGGGCAAAGCACCAGGTGGCGCAGCGCCAGGGGGAGGTGGCTCATGCGTGACTACTCACCACTGCGCGGGCTGGCCGCCGGCGCGCCGAGCGTGCACCTGAAGTCGAGCACTGTGATCGATATGCTCGACGAACTCGACCGCCTGCGCGCCGGCGGCGCGGCGCCGGCCAAGGTCAAGCGTAACGAATACCCGGCCGACTTCGAGGCGGTGTGGGAGGTCTACCCCGCGCGCCCGGGCGACAGCAAGAAGGCAGCGCACAAGGCATGGGCGGCCCGCCTCACGCTGGGAGCTACGGCGGCCGAAATGCTGTCCGGCGCGCAGGCGTACGCCGCCTACGTCAAGGCGATGAAAATCGAGCCGGTATTCATCAAGCAGGCGGCCACGTTCTTCGGACCCGGCGAATGGTATGCATGCGACTGGACACCGCCGCCTGCAAGCCAACCGAAGCAGGTCGGCGGCAACTGGTGGGCGAGCGATGCGGCGATCCTGGCCAAAGGCGCCGAGCTGGGCCTGTCGCCGCGATCGGGGGAATACATGGGGCAGTTCAAGGCCCGCATCGAGGCCGCGCTCGACCCGACGCTGACGCCACCGGCCGCTGTTTCGTCGATCCGCCCGTTGATCGCGCCGCAAGCGCCCGCCCAGCCGGAGCAGCGTGCGCGCAAGCCTGACGGTATCGGTTCGCTGAAAGATCTGGTGCGCCGCGAGCCGCCGCCTGCCAGGGCTGCCTGATGCGAGACAGCCCCGAAATCTGCGCGAGGTGCGCTTGGCTCAAGACCGAAGGCTACCCCGAGCAGTTCAAGCAAGGGCAGGGGTATTGCCTCGGGCACGGCAACGATAGTCCATCACGCCCGCCGTTCGCCAACTGGAACGACGGCGCCTGCGTGCTGTTCATCGCGGCCAAGGCCATGGCGCCGCGCGAGCGCTGGATCGAAAAGCGCCAGGCCAAAGAGCAGGGCAAAGAACTACAACTCGAAACGAAAGGATGAAATGAACGATTCACACGAAATGCTAACCTTCCACGAGCTGGCCAGCGACAAGCTGACGAACCCGAAAGACTTGGTCGGCGTACGCAAGGCGCCCATGTCGACCGTGCCGGCTACGGTGCTGGCCGAGATCGGTGTGGCGATGCTGGAGGGCGCCAGCAAGTACGGCCGCCACAACTATCGCGCGGTGGGCGTGCGCGGCTCGGTCTACTACGACGGCGTGATGCGCCACCTCATGGCCTGGTGGGAGGGCGAAGACCTGGATCCAGATTCAGGCATGTCTCACGTCACCAAGGCGATCACCTCGCTCGTGGTGCTGCGCGACGCGATGATGCAGGGAAAGTTCAACGACGACCGGCCGCCGCGCGCGCTGCCGTTCTATCCAGCGCTGAACGCCGGCGCCGCCGACATCATCGACCGCTATGCCGATCGCAAGCCTGTGCACTACACGATCAACTTCAACGGGCTGGCAGCATGACGCAAACTCGACTCGGTTCTCTCATCGAGGCCATCATCAACGTGATCATCGGCTTCGGGATCAACTTCACCGCCAACATGTTCATCTTCCCGCTGTTCGGCTTTCACATCACGCCCGGCGCGAACCTGCTCATGGGCTTGATCTACACGGTGATCAGCGTGGTTCGCTCGTACGCGGTGCGCCGCTGGTTCAACGCCAGGCTGCACCGGCTGGCCAGCGCCGTCGCCACGTCGATCGAGGCTCGTCAATGAGCAATCAACGCGCGCTCCAGGCGCTCGGTCGGCTGAAGGTCGGCACCATGAACAAGACCGAAGCCGCGTACGCCGCCACGCTCGATGCGCGGCGCCATGCGGGTGAGGTGGCGTGGTTCAAGTTCGAGGGGGTGAAGCTGCGGCTGGCCGACAACACCTTCTACACCCCAGACTTTGCCGTCATGCTGGCTGACGGCGCACTGGAAATGCATGAGGTGAAAGGCTTTTGGCAGGACGACGCGCGCGCAAAGATCAAGATTGCAGCGGACCTTTATCCGCTCAGGTTTATCGCAGTTCGGGCTAAGTCGAAGAAGGATGGCGGCGGCTGGAGTGTTGAGCAATTTTAAATATTCAGCGTGCATGAATTTCCAATATGTGACATTTCTAGATATTTCCCGATAGGAGTTTTGTTACTCTTTAACCTTCGCCGTTTTACGGTCTATAAGGAATAGCTATGTTCACTCGTATTCGTCCGTTGTTTGTATGGTTTGGGTTTTTAATCGCCTTAATTTCTGGCGGTGCGACTGCGCAAAATACGACCTTTTTCCTGTATGCAGGGTCGGTCGTTAGGCCTGACACTCCGACGTGCTCCCCTAACAAGAAATATTGCTTCGTATTTCAGTCGGGTGACGGGAACATGGTCGTTTACCGTGTTGGAACGCCAAATGTAGCAATTTGGAATGCTGGGAGTTTCGGTGCAATTTTTGCGGTCTTACAGCCCGATGGCAATTTCGTTGCTTATCGTGCACATGGAGGCAATCCTGCAGATGCTGTGTTTAGCACTAGCGCGGGGAAGCCCACTGGGACTAGGGCGCCGACGGGTCAAATTTCCGATAATGGTGTCTTTTCGATCACGCACACGACTGGTTGGGAGTGGAAGACACCTGCCGACCCACAGTATGTTCCTGAACCAGCGATACCATCGTGTCCAACGGCGCGTCAATTCGCAATTTGCACCTTCCCGGGCACTAGAAATCAATTCAACGGCTGGATATTGGCGTGCAATCCCACAGAAGCCCAGTACCTTGCTCAGATGACCGGGTCTACTTATGGCCGTTGCCCAGGAACCTAAATGAGTCTCGAAGCAGTCTGCTTATGAAAAATGAGACCGCGGGCAAATCTACACTCGCGGTCTTGTTGTTTGGAAAATCTCGGACGCGTCCGGGATTATCTTTCCATCTGGTAATCTGCTCAGCAATCCCACGGAGCAGACCATGGCCCTTTTCGCCGAGCGATACCTCAACGCACTGAACTCATCCAACCTGAAGGACGACGACCAGCACCACCAGACAGAGCCGCTCGTGGCGGCGGCGCTGGCCGACCTCTCGGGTGGTTCGGGCGAGCTATTCGGCACCATGCTGCTCCGCGCGAAGATTGCGGGCGTCCCGCGCCAAGCCATCGAGAGCAGTGCCCACAACCTGGGCGTGCTGCTGCGCATCTGGACTGGCGACGTGGCGCGCAAGGGCTTTGCCCGGAAGTGGATCAACGTCAAGCACGAGTGGGATATCGGCGCTGCGTACGGCATCTACAAGAAAATCGCGCTGCACTCGCTGGCGCACTGGCTGGGCGGCGAGTGCAGCGTCTGCAACGGTACAAAAATCAACGAGGGCCGCGCTTGCACGCACTGCGCCGGCACGCCGGGCCGCGAGCCGATCCAAGGTGGTACCCTCGAGCGCGAGCGTGTTGCCGACATGGTCAGCGAGCTGGAAGGGGTGTACCAAGCGCACAGTGCGCGCGCCGGCGCCAAGATGAGGAAGGCAGCGTGAGCGCGGCCGATGATATTCGCGCCGCTCGCGAGGAACTGGAGCAGGCGATTTGGGTTGCCGCGTCGCAGGCTGTCGCCAAATTCAGTGCCATTACTGGCACGACGCCGGCGGCCATCGACATTCATATGACGGGCTGCTCGCATCTGGGCGAGCCTATTGAGTATATTGTTGCGGGCGCAACAGCACGAATCGAGTTGTAGCTGAACAGTATTGCAAAGCGCGCGAACCGGGCGTAAACTACGGTTCTCACATATCCCTCGATCCACGTAATGCGCGCTTCGGCGCCAACGTCACCCGAGGCAGTCGAGCAGTCCGGCCAGCAGTAAAGCCGGCGCTCGTCCAGAAAAAGGCTCGCCATCCCGGTGGGCCTTTTTCGTTTCCGGCCCACTTTGCAGATAGCACTGGGGCCGACCAGCCTCGCTCATTCGAGTAAGGGCAACCTACACCGCAGAGGTGAGCCATGAAGCGCTGAACCGATTCGCGCCTTGGCATCACGTGGAAGCGCGACGAAATGCGCACAGGATCAGACTTGCCCGATGAGTGCCGGAGCGCCTGCCCGGCTAGCCTCAGACGACGGCAGCACAAAGAGCGTGGTTAGTGAATTGGCAGTGGCCAGAACAGGCGAGCGCCAATAAGGGCGTGCTAACGCCGCCGCACGCTGTACCCGGCAACCAAATACAGGTATCACGCTGCAGTGGCGTCAGAAATCCAGCTGCTCGAACGTGATGTCCAGTGCGGCTGCGATCTTCTCGATGCTGGAGCGGCGAAGCGAAT
>Ga0265798_10010491_pt1 | contig 11414 bp, 12 predicted proteins | sample P3T30metagenome_FD_192430 | JGI IMG/M metagenome (GOLD analysis project Ga0265798, IMG submission 192430) | Plant litter microbial communities from East Loma Ridge, Irvine, California - P3 T30 | ecosystem: Environmental > Terrestrial > Plant litter > Unclassified | place: USA: California... | reverse complement strand
GCGGCGGCAATGGCCAGCCGACGCTGGGCAAGCGCATCCAGTCGTCGACCAACCGCATGCAGCGCATGATCAGCCAGGTGCTGGACATGAGCCGCATCGACAGCGGCATGGGGCTGGGCGTCTCGCTCGTGCCAGTCGACCTGAAGGAGCTGCTGATCGATCTGATGGACGAGGCGCGCATGGCGTACCCGTCGATTCCGCTCGACCTGATCTGCGACGACGAGGCCACCGTCAAAGCCGACAGCGGCCGCCTCGGCCAGGTGCTGTCGAACCTGATGAGCAATGCGCGCCACCACGGCGAGCCGGGAACGGCCGTGACCGTGTGCCTGCGCGCGGGCGGCGACTACGCTTCGGTCGAGGTCGCCAACGCCGGCCAGGCGATCGCGCCCGAGACGGTGGCCACGCTGTTCAACCCGTTCAAGCGCGCGTCGCTGAACAATCCGCGCAACCGCACCGGCATGGGCCTGGGCCTGTACATCGCGCAGCAGATCGTGCGCGAGCATCAGGGCGAGCTGGCATACCGCTATGCGGATGGGCGGGTGATCTTTACGCTGCGTTTGCCGTTGCTGGTCGGGTAATCACAGCGCCGGGGCGATCGGCACGTCGGTCACGTCGTGAGGCGGATAGTTGAAGTACCCGTTGCCGACCCAATCGTTATCGGTCACGAAGAAGGCGCTGAACGGGATCTCCACGGTGCCGATCGCCGGCGGCTTGAGCGTGGAGTAGATGGTTCCCTTGAGCGCCACGGCGCGCGTCGCCGGGCCGAACCCCATTGAACGCACCTGGCCGGTGATATTGGACACCGACAGTTCGCCATAGGGCGGCGCGATGGCCTGGGTGATCTCGCCCTTGCCATGCACGCTGCCGTCTTCGCCATCGATCATCAGCGCCATCGTCAGGATGGGGGCGCCGGCCATGCCCCGGTTGCCGGCAGTCAGTGTGACCACACTTACGGACTCAAACGTATTCGCCATCATGTTCTCCTTGATCTGGGTTGGTCTGCGGTGGATGCCCCCGGCTTGCTTGCGCCGCTCGGGTAATGGCCACTGTATGCAGACCCGACCGCGATGACCTTCCGGTTTCCTTCCGGCCGCTACGCGCTGGCGTTCAGCAGGGGCAAGCGCGCATAATTCCCTTATGCAAGCGCCAAGCCCGTGGTAATCTAACAACACCATCCCCTCACCCCTGCTGCATGACGCTTATCAAGTTCATCGAAATCATGGCGATTCTGGTCGGTGCATTTTCCGGCTTCATCGAAGCGCGGCGCAAGCGCATGGACCTCGTCGGGGTATTCACCGTGGCGTTCATCACGGCATTCGGCGGCGGCACGCTGCGCGACATCCTGCTCGACAAGCGGCCGCTGTTCTGGGTCACGCACCAGGAATATGCCATCGCGATTTTCGTTCTCGCCCTGGTCGCCTCCCCACTGATCCGCACGCTGCGCCAGATCGTCTCGGAACGCCTCATCGTCATCGCCGATGCAGTGGGGCTGGGCCTGTTTTCAATTGCCGGCGTGTCGGCTGCGCTGGCGGCGGACATGCCGATCTTCATCGCGTCGATGATGGGCGTGATCACGGGGATTTTCGGGGGCGTGCTGCGCGACATCGTCTGCAACGAAGTGCCGATGGTGTTCCGGGACGGCAAACCGTATGCGATCTGCGCATTCATCGGCAACTGGCTGTTCCTGCTCATGGGCAAGTACGGCGTGCCGGCGGACTTTGCGCTGTGGTCGAGCTGCCTGTTCATCAGCGGTCTGCGGCTGCTGACGTGGAAGTTCGATATGCGGATGGGGCGGTAGCGAGGCACCGCCCCGGCGGGTTGTATCGTTCGTTACACCGCGTCGGCGCCGGTCTCGCCGGTACGGATGCGGATGACCTGCTCGATGTTCTGCACGAAGATCTTGCCGTCGCCGATCTTGCCGGTGCGCGCCGCCTTGATGATGGCGTCGACGACGCTGTCGGCCATCGGATCGTCCACCACCACTTCGATCTTCACCTTCGGCAAAAAGTCCACGACGTATTCGGCGCCGCGATACAGCTCGGTATGCCCCTTCTGGCGGCCAAAGCCTTTCACTTCAGTGACGGTCAGGCCAGTGACGTTCACTTCGGCCAGCGCTTCGCGCACTTCGTCGAGCTTGAACGGTTTGATCACGCAGGTAATCTGTTTCATGGTGTTGGTCCTTTCGTTAGTCGGGGATGGTCGCCAGGTCGTCGAGCCAGACGGTGGCCTCGGAGTCGGACGGTGCGCGCCAGTCGCCGCGGGGCGAGAGCGAGCCGCCGTTGCCGACCTTCGGTCCGTTCGGCACGCACGAGCGCTTGAACTGGCTGGTCTTGAAGAAACGGTACAAAAAGATCGACAGGTTGCGCTTGATGGCCCCTAGATCATATTGGTTGCGCGCGCCGGTATCGTCCGGCCAGCGGCCCGCCGCGCTGTCGTGCCACGCCGAATACGCCATGAACGCGACCTTGCTCGGCTTGAAGCCGTAGCGCAGCGTGTAGAACAAATTGAAGTCTTGCAGCTCGTAGGGGCCGATGCGCTCCTGCGTGCTTTGCGCGGGTTTCGCGTCCGGGTTGCTGTCACTTGACCCGCCCGGCACCAGCTCGGGGCTGATCTCGGTGTCGAGGATATCGATCAGCACCTGCGACTGGCCTTCGGCCACCACCGTGCCGGTTTCGGCGACCCAGCGCACGAGGTACGAGATCAGCGTCTTGGGCACGCTGGCGTTGACGTTGTAGTGCGACATATGGTCGCCCACGCCGTAGGTGCACCAGCCCAGCGCCAGCTCGGACAAATCGCCCGTGCCGATCACGATCCCGTTATGGAAGTTCGCCAGGCGGAACAGGTGGTTGGTGCGCTCGCCGGCCTGCACGTTCTCGAACGTGATGTCGTAATCGAGCTTGCCCGCGCTGTACGGGTGGCCCAGGTCCTTGAGCATCTGGATGCAGCTCGGCCGGATATCGATCTCCTGCGCGCTGCAGCCCACCGCCGCCATCAGGTCGCGCGCCTGTTTCAAGGTGCGCTCGCTGGTGGCGAAGCCCGGCATCGTGTAGGCCAGGATGTTCGTGCGCGGCAGTCCCAGGCGGTCCATCACCTTCGCGCACACGAGCAGCGCGTGGGTGGAATCCAGGCCGCCGGACACGCCGATGACCACCTTCTGGATGCCGCTCGAGGCCAGCCGCTGGATCAGGGCCTGCACCTGGATGTTGTAGACCTCGGTACAGCGCTCGTCGCGCCGGGCGCGGTCTGCCGGCACGTACGGGAAGCGCTCGATCGTGCGCGCCAGCGGCAAGGTGCGCTCGAGCGGCAGCGCGAGCTCGAAGCGCACGACGCGAAATGCCGCCACCTCGGCGGCATGGCGCTGCGCCGTTTGTGCGAAGGTGGTCGCCTTCATGCGTTCGGTGGACAAGCGGTCGAGATCGACGTCGGCGAAGATGATGTGCGACTCGTCACTGAAGCGCTCGGATTCGGCCAGCAGCTCGCCTTTTTCATAGATAAGCGATTGACCGTCCCAGGCCATGTCGGTGGTCGATTCGCCCCGCCCGGCCGACGTGTACAGATACGCCGCCATGCAGCGTGCCGATTGCTGCGCGACCAGTTGGTGGCGGTAACCGCTCTTGCCGACGACGACGTTCGACGCCGACAGGTTGACCAGCACCGTCGCGCCAGCCAGCGCCGCGAACGACGACGGCGGCACCGGCACCCAGACGTCTTCGCAGATCTCGAGGTGAAAGCGCAACAGCGGCAGGTTGGCGACCTCGAACAGCAGGTTCACGCCGAACGGCACGGTCTCGCCGAACAGGTCGATCTGGTCGACCGGCGCGCAATCGGCGGGCGTGAACTGCCGGGATTCGTAAAACTCGCCATAATTAGGCAAATAGCTTTTCGGCACCACGCCCAGCACGCGGCCGTTGGCGATGGCGACGGCGCAGTTGAACAGCATGTGATTCACGCGCAGCGGCATGCCGACGACGATGGCCAGCGGCAGGCTGCGCGAGGCCGCGATGATGTTCTGCAAGCCGTCGAGGCAGGCATCGAGCAATGCGCGCTGGTGGAACAGGTCGTCGCAGGTGTAGGCCGACAGTCCCAGTTCGGGGAACGCGACCAGCGCCGCGCCCTGGTCGGCGGCTTGCCGGGCCAGCGTGATGGTCTGCTCGACGTTGTAGGCAGGATCGGCCACGCGGATGCGCGGAATGGCGACCGCGACGCGTGCGAAATGGTGCGAATAGAGATTGAAGAATCGGCTGTTCATGAATGGGTCTCTCGCAGTGCCGACGCGGCGATTCGCTGCCTGTCGCCACTTACTTCATAGAATTGGAAGCAATGTTGAAAGCAATGTCAGATTATCGCACGCATATCGTCTCGAGCCTGTCCGAAGTCGGGCAAGGCCCATGGGACGCGCTAGTGGCGGCCCAGGCCGCGCCGACGCCGTTTCTCTCGTACGCGTTCCTGCACGCGCTGCACGCATCGGGCAGCGCCTCACCCGAGAGCGGCTGGCAGCCGCAATACTTGCTGCTGTACGACGCGTTTGACGCGCTGGTGGCCGCCCTGCCCCTGTACGTCAAGGGGCACTCGTATGGCGAGTACGTGTTCGACTGGGCCTGGGCCGACGCCTACGCACGCAATGGGCTCGACTATTACCCGAAGCTGCTCTCGGCGATTCCGTTCACGCCGGTGGCCGGTTCGCGCCTGCTGGCGGTCGACGCCGCCGCGCGCGCCGCGCTGATCGCCGTGCTCACGGCCACGCAATCGGCCACCGAAGTGTCGTCGACCCACATCCTGTTCCCGCCAGAGGACGAGGCCCAAGCGCTGAAGGATGCCGGCTTCCTGCTGCGCAGCGGCGTGCAGTTTCACTGGCTGAACCGGGGCTATGCGAGCTTCGATGAGTTCCTGGCCACGCTCGAACCGAAGAAACGCAAGAATATCCGCGCCGAGCGGCGCAAGGTGGTCGACGCCGGCGTGACCATGCGCCGCGTGCGCGGCACTGAAGCCACGCGCGAGGACTGGGTGCTGTTCAACCGCTGCTACCGCAACACGTATCAAGAGCACCACTCGACGCCGTACCTGAACCTGGACTTTTTCCTGCGCATCGGCGCGACGATGCCCGAGAATATCCTGCTCGTGATCGCCGAGGTCGAGGGCCGGGCAATTGCCGCCTCGCTCGTTATCCACGACGCCGACACGCTGTACGGGCGCTACTGGGGCGCGCTCGAACATGTGCCCTGCCTGCACTTCGAGGCGGCCTATTACCAGCCGCTGGAATTTTGCATCGAACAGGGCATTGCCACGTTCGAAGGCGGCGCGCAGGGCGAGCACAAGATGGCGCGCGGCTTCCTGCCCACCAAGACCTGGTCGGCGCACTGGCTGGCGCATCCGTCGTTTGCGAATGCGGTGGAGAATTTCCTGGAGCGCGAGGCAGGCGGGATCGACGATTATCTGGATGAACTGAACGAACGTAGTCCGTTCCGACAGCGCGCCGGGTAGGTGCACTGCAAAACCACGTATAGTTGACGCTTCAATATTACTCACTTGCGAGGACCGCCCATGGCAATCGAGTCATCCACCGTCATCATCGATGGCGCCGAGGTACAGATCACCATCGAGACAGCGCCTCTGGGCGACGTGACGCGCACGGTGCTCGTCCCGACCATCCAGCCAGGGCGGCAGGACCAGAACGGCAATGACGTCGCCGATATTCCCTTGTTGAACCTGCCAAGCGGCGCCGCAGCGCTCACGGCGCACCTGCCCATTGGGTACGGCGTGCGCATGGCGGGGCCGCAGGCGCCGCAGACAGCCCTGCGCACGCTGGACATGCTGGATGCGCAGATCAGGGCCCATGTCCCCGCAGCGGGCCAGGCCGCGATGATCGACGCACTCTCTGCCCAGTCCTACTGGGATTTCAATTCGGTGTTCCTGCTCTCGACGGTGTCCCCGACGACAGCCACGAACGTCGCACCGGGCGCGGTCATGGGGCTCACCAGCCGCCCCGGCACGTCGCTGAGTGCGGTCCTGATCGATACCAACGGTCAGGGCGACGCCGCGCACCTTGCCCTGAGTGGCTTCAATCTCACCCTTATCACCGGGGCCGGAACGTTCGACCAGGTGCCCGGGCAGGCCAACATCATCGCGGACGGCGCCAGCCAGACCTTCATTCTCGACGGTGGCCAAGACCGGGTCAGCGCCGGCGGTGGCAACGACCGGATCATCGTGGGTGAAAGCATCCAGGACACGATCGGGCACATCTCGTTCAACATCATGGACGGCGGCGCGGGCTACGACACCCTGCAGCTCAAGCGCGCCAGCCGTGACGACTACGCGTTCTTTGCCTACGACACGCAGGACGGCAATGCCAGCTTCGGCATGCGCCCAGGCAACCTTCTCAATATGAGTTACCAGGCAAACAATATCGAAGCCTTCCACTTTGCCGAGGCAGGCGCCGACACGGGCGAGCGCGGCAGCGTCACGCGGCTCTATGAAACCCTGCTGGAGCGCTCGCCCGACGCCGGCAGCCTCGATTACTGGATGCGCACGCTGGCCGGCGCCGCCTCACTTGAAGACGTGACGCAATCGATCCTGGCATCATCCGAACTGGCCGGCGACGTACCGCAGGCAAACGGCGCATATGTCACGTGGCTGTACGGCCAGGTGCTGGGCCGCGCCGCCGACGCCGGCGGCCTGGCCTACTGGACGGCGACCCTGGCCAGCGGCGACATCAGCCGCGCCGGCCTGGCGCTGGCGCTGGTCGATTCGGACGAAAAGCTGGCAATGGACGCGTCGAACGAGATCGCGTTCGGCGCCACCGACGTGGGCGTGATCATGCGCATGTACGATGCGCTGTATGACCGCAGTCCGGACCTGGACGGCCTGAATTACTGGATCGGTGTCTCGGAAGCGGGCACGTCGCTGGCGAACATCGCCGACCGCTTTGTCGACGCCACCGAATCGACTGACCGGCTCGATGATCCGACGTTTGTCGCGCAGTTGTACCGGACAGCGCTCGAGCGCGAAGCGACGGCGACCGAACTGGCGGACTGGGGCGGGCTGCTTGCGCAAGGGTATGTCGATCGCGGCGACGTGTTGCTGGCGCTGACCGAATCGGCCGAGATGGTGGCGCTGGTTGGCGTGATGAGCACGACGTTTGAACTGGCTTGATGCTCACGGCGCGCTAAGATAAAAAAAGGCTGGTTCGCCCAACGGCGCCAGCCTTTTATTGAACCGCCATCAAGCAGCGGTGCGTGCTGCTTAGTTCCAGCCGCCGGCGTTCAGGCGGTAGTCGACCTTCGATGGCTTGATAGCTTCGGCCTGCTTGCGCAGGACATACTTGGCGCGGCTGCCGGCAGCGGCGACCAGTGCATGGACAATCTTTTTCACGTGCGGCTCCTTCGGTTTGCAATACAACCGTTATATAGGCGCCTCAGGGTGTTTTCCAATTCTGAGTGGCAATATCAGACATCAGCTTCGTGAATGTTAGTCGAGCTGCCTCTCTAGCCAGGCCCGTATCCCGTCGAGCGAGCGGAATTCGGACACCGAGCGGCAGGCAATGTTCGGGTTGCGCGACTGCAACATGCGCGACAATGCGGCGCCCGGCCCCAGTTCGAGCGCCACCGTCACGCCAGCCTCGGTCAAGGCGTCCATGCACTCGCGCCAGCGGATCGGCTCGGCGATCTGGCGTGGCAATTCTGCCATTGCCTTCATCGAATCGAACACCGGTTCGGCCGAGATGCCGGACAAAACTGGAAATGCCGGCGTATGCCAATGTGCCTCAGCCAGGCGCGCTGCGAATGGCGCAACCGCACCTGCCAGCATCGGCGTGTGCGACGCGACGGCGACCGGCAGCACGGTAGCGTGGCCACCGGCGGCAATGGCAGCCTGCGCCAGTTCGTCGCGCCGTTCGGCGGGGCCGCCCGCCACCAGCGCGTCGTCGCCCGTCACGATCGCGGGATAGAAACCGCAGCGGACCAGCAGGTCATTGACGCTTCCGGACGGCATGCCGGACAGCGCCACCATGCCCTGCCCTGCGCCATCGCCCACGCACGCGTCCATCAGGCGCGCCCGTTCGATGGCCAGTGTGATGACGTCGACGGGTTCCAGCGCCCCGGCCACCCCATAGGCCGACAATTCGCCGATGCTATAGCCGGCCACCAGCGCCGGTTGTGCAATCGTGGCTTGCAACGCGCTCCACATCGCCAGCGTCGCGGCCACGATCGCCGGTTGCGCGATGCGGTTCGTGAAGCGTTCTTCGCCCAGTCCCGCGCGCAGCGTCGCGCCCAGCGCCGGGTCGGCGAACCAGGCGTCGAGCAGGCGGTTGGCCGCCGGGTCGGTACGCGCCATGTCGAACATGGCCGGATGCTGCGCGCCCTGCCCCGGACACAGGATGGCGAGTCGGCCTGCCATCTCAGCCCGATGTCACGGCATGGACCAGGCACACGGCGCCCAGCAGATCGGCCGCGCCGCCTGGCGACAGGCGCGCCGCCACGAAGATGCGGTGGCAGGCCAGCGCCCGCGCTTCCCAGCCCGGCGCCGCAGTGCCGCCGCGCGCGAGGAATGCGCGCGCCTGGCGCCGTACCGTCAAGGCGCCTTCGACGCCGCCGCGATGGTAGACGTTGGTGTCGCTGATGTGGGCCATCAGCGCGAACAGCGCGTCGATGCGCGCCTCGCGCATGCCGCGGCCTGCACTCAGTGCGCGGCGCAGCGCCGGCAGGCCGACGTCGAACACGGAGGGAAAGCCGCGCGCGCCCTCTTCACGCGCGCCGCTGGCGGCGTAGCGCCGCGCTGCGTCGACGCCGTGCGAGCCGGCGCCTGTATCGATGCTGTGCGCACCCAGCGCCTGGCCCCAGCAGGCGCGCAGCAGATCGCCGATGCACTGCGAGATCAAGGGTTCGTTACGCGCCCGGCAGCGACCGATCGCCGCGCACAGCATGCCGAGGCAAAAGATCGCGCCGCGATGGGTGTTGATGCCGTGCGTCGCGCGCAGCATGCGCGCTTCGGCGTCGATGCCCAGTCGCTTCAATACGTGGAATGGCGCATCGTCCATGCCGGCCTGCGTGATCGCGCCAAAGTAGCGGCGCAGCGCGAACAGGCTGCGCATGAAGGTGGCGGCGGTCATGTCGGCATGGCTGCCGTTGTCGATCTTCGAGACCAGGCCCGGTTTCGGATACAGCACCAGTTCCGCATACAGGCTGCGTACAGCCAGGCGCGCGATGCGCTGGCAAAAGACGCGTTCGCTTGCCCCACCGCGATCAAACTGGCGTGTCGGTATCGCTCGCGCAAGGTTCAGGTTGTCCACGTGTCTTCCTCCAGCGTCGCCATCAATTCTTCGGGCAGCACCAGCGCGATGCGGTCGAGCCCCTTGCACAAGACCCGTGTGCCCGGCGCGCTGGCGAAGGCCGCACGCAGTTCCTTCCACGCGACCGCCCGGCCATCGGGGAACACCACTTCGCCATCGAGCGGCAGGATGCCTGCGTGCCACGACAGCAGATCGAGCCCGATCATCAACTGGCGCCGCGTGTGCGGCTGCAGCAGCACGTCGATATCGGACAGCGGCGTCAGATAATACTGGCCCGTGAGCGCAGCCAGCGCCACCGACCCGTACACGCCCAGGCCAACACCGGCATCGGCCGCCTGCCGCTCGAGCGCTTCCAGGTCTTCGCGCCACTGGGCCGGCACGGCGTCGAGCGCGCCGACCAGCGGCAAGGCGCGCGTGCGCCGGCCGATATCGGACATCTCGACCGCGCAGCCGAATTTGAGCTTGCCGCCATCTTCGGGGCGCGGCGGCAGCGGGAACCCGATCGCCACTTCGCCCGGCAGCATGGCCGCCTCGGCGCGCCGCACGACGGCTGGCCAGTTACCGTCGCGCCAGCGATCCAGGGCAGTCAGCGCCGCCGGCGGTGCACCAGCGCGCACGCGTTGCCAGCCGCGGCTCGTCAGCCACACCAGGTCATGCCGCGCGAACATCGCTGCCCACCCGAACCGCCTGCGCCACGGGATGCGCCAGCAAGCGCCCGCCACGCGCCAGGCCCAGCGCCATGCGCCCGTCCTCAACCTTGCTCTCGGCCAGCGCGTGAACCAGTTCGCCCGCCAGGTCGCTCTCCCAGATGCCGTGCAATCCCCCCATGCGCAGGTAGTTTTCAGGCCCCGGCGCGAACACCGGATTGTCCTTGGCCAGTTCGGTCAGGCGTTCTTCGGGCACTTTGGTGATGCGCGCCATCGCCGGCAAGCCCATCACGCGGATGGTCGCCTCGGGCAGCGCGTAACAGGCGCTGGCGATCAGGCCACTAGTGATGAAACCGCCCGACAGCGCCTGGTCGTATACCAGGCCGATCACCGTGTGGCCTTCGCGCCGCGCGAGGTCCACGCATTTGCCCAGGTGGGCCATATAGCTGTTGATGCCCAACATCTCGTCGCGGTGGCGCAGGCGCTGGCCCTGTGTATCGACCAGGATCAGGATCGGACGCCCCGGATGTTCGCGCACGGTGCGCAGGATCGCCTGGGCCTGGGCCAGCGCGATCTCGATGCCGATCGGCGTGTGGCCGGTGGTGCCAATGACGGCCACCGGCTTGCCGTCGACCTGCGCGCTGCCGCTCAGGAAGTTGTCGCGCTCGACGATGTCATGCCCGCCGGGGAAAAGTTGTGCTGCAACCGTCTGCCAATCCATCATCGTTCTCCCATCGTGGGCGTGGCGCGGTGCTGCGCCGCCAGTTCGAGGAAGGCGTCGGGCTCCAGCATCGGCACCCGCGCCGGCTCGGGAATACCGAGCCCCTTCCACACGTCCATCGGTTCGCTCAAGCCTTGCGTATCGAGCAGGCGCCGTTCCAGCATCGCTTGCTCGGCCAGCAGGCCATCGAGGGTCAGCTGCGCGCCGCCCAGCGGAATATCGGCAATGGCTTCGAGCGCCGCGGCGCGCAGGGCGCCCGTGTCGTCTTCCACCAGCACCTGGCAGTCGCCCAGCAGGTAGCGGTGCTTGCCGCCCGTGGTGCGCCAGACCAGCGCGCGGTCGCGCGAATCGAATTCTTCGACGCCGTTGGCGGTCTCGATGACTTCGGGGCCCGACATCGCCAGGCGCCCTTCTTCGGACATGATCACGGTGTTCGCGCAGCGCGCCGCGATGCCCATGCCGCCGAAGCAGCCATTGGCGCCGCCGACGACCGCGATCACCGGGATGCCGGCCGCGCGCACGTCGAGCATCGCGCGCATGACTTCCGACACGGCGATCAGGCCCGCATTGGCTTCGTGCAGGCGCACGCCGCCCGATTCGAGCAGCAGCACGACGGCGTGCGCCTTCTCGTCGATTGCGCGCTGCAGCATGCCCACCAGCTTGGCGCCGTGGACTTCGCCCACCGCGCCGCCCATGAAGCCGCCCTCCTGCGCCGCGCCAAAGACAAGCTGGCCACCGAGCTTTCCACGGCCGACCACGACAC
>Ga0265798_10010490_pt1 | contig 11414 bp, 8 predicted proteins | sample P3T30metagenome_FD_192430 | JGI IMG/M metagenome (GOLD analysis project Ga0265798, IMG submission 192430) | Plant litter microbial communities from East Loma Ridge, Irvine, California - P3 T30 | ecosystem: Environmental > Terrestrial > Plant litter > Unclassified | place: USA: California... | reverse complement strand
GCCTCCATACCCTCCTGGTTCGGCGCGGCTGTCCGAGTAGAATTCGCGACTTGGTAGAAAGCCTCACTTTTCGAGGCCTGCGATCTCGCGTCCTCGTCAATGGCCAATCTTCCGACTAGTTCCCTCGCACCAGAGGCGTCTTGCAAGGTTCGCCTCTCTCGCCTTACCTCTTCAATATCTACATCGACGAGTTGATCGTGCGTTTAAACGACTCTACCGCTGGCATTCCATGTGGTCTTTTCTATGCCGACGACGGCGTCCTCCTCGCACAAGATCTGCCCTCGCTGCGTCACCTTGCCGACCTCTTAACGTGGTGGAGCGCCGAGGCTAGCATAGCCGTGAATATCAAAAAGTATAGGCTCGTCCTCGGGCGCATAGTCGCCCTCGAGCACGCCACCGAACCCGTCCTCATCTGTAGGAAGCCTTTACTGGTCGTCGAGTCATATACCTACCTTAGCTTCCCTATGGGATCGAACGGGATTGATTTCGCCACCCATCTAAGCAAACGCATCTCCCAAGCCAACGGCCGTGCATCTTTCCTGCGTCTCCACTCAGACGGTTAGGGTCCAGCCTATCGTCTGCGCGTATACGGCAGATATCTCGCCCCTATGTTTGAGTATGGTGCTCCTCTGATTTTCGCCTGGTCTTACCAAAGTGAAGCGAACAAGAAAGCCTTCCGACGAGCAACGGTGGGTTAGAGAGACCTCATTAGTTGGATTCTCAATTATAGCCCTGACAGGTACGCCGCCGGTGCCAACCTCTACGGTGTTCTCGAGCCGGACATACGTTTTCGACACCTACACACTTCTTTCCAGCGCCTGCTTAGCCTTACACCTGCCGATAGCCCGCTTAATTCTTGCTTGGCTTCTCGACCTTTCATGCCTCGAGCTCCCGTCGGCCGACCCTTCCTTGATAGCCTTCGAGACGCACCGGCGTGGATATCGATCTCTCTACAGGCTCGCCCCCAGTCTTGCTCGCGTGGTCTTTTGAAACTCTATCTTCGGCGTTCGCGACGATTCGAGGTGATGCTGTCTTGTCGGTCGCGACATCTCACCCGCTTGACTGCACGATCTCGCTCCACCACTTCACTATACGGCGCTGACTATGTCCTTCTCGCTCCCTTATGTTATCAACAAGACTTTGTGAGATACCGGATAGGCTGCTTCCAACTCGGGAAAATGTGTGTCTATGCCTCGAACGTGGTGTTCCGTCGTAGCCATGAAACCTGCAGGCATCTACCGAGGCTACCTCGCCTATCTAGTAACGAGCGCGGCCGGAAAATCGACATAGCCAAACGGCTCGGCGTTAGCATCTCCTCCAGCTTCACCGATCTGGATTTTCTATTGAATATGAGACAGTATCATCGTGCTGGTCGAGCGATGCTTGCTATACGCAGAGCACTCGGTGTCGTCTATTCTGAACGACTCCAGGCGGAAGATGGCCTAGCTGTCGTCGATTCGCTTAAAGGTTCCGAGACACTGGCATCACGTGATTTCACACCATCAGATGGTATAAACTAGATGAGCTATCTCACCTCCATTTCGATTCATCCGATGACGGACTGATTTCATCATGACCTGAGGATGTCGGGGGAGCCATATGTTTAGGGTGGTGGCTTCCCTCGTAGCGTTCCTGGTGGAGTCCAGACGCTGTCTGCTCGAAGGATGGATTGACGACGGTCACCGAAATTGTTGCTAGTGGACTCCAGACGGCTTTGATGGGTAACGGCATTACTAGTGGACTCTAGGTGCTGTGGCTGGGTGCCAGTGGACTCTGGCCTGGTCTCGTCGATCTTCTCTTCTGGGAGACGTTATTGGAAGGCAACGCGTATACCTTCTCGGGGTGGTACCTCGTAGCGTTTAACCTTTGCGGGTCCTTCGCATACCTAGCATGGGTTTGCTATTCTAGGGCAAGGCTCTCTTTTAAGTGGTGTTATGGATTCAATACTTCCGTCTCAGGACCCGCTCGCACTCGGCTAGCTGTGGCCGCGTAGTAGGGTAGGAGAGTCGGCGTGCGTGCTGCGTACGTTCGACCTATCATCACGAGGCGTGCACATTCCCCCGGAAGTGAGGTGTCGACCGGGTTAAGGGAGGCGAACGTACCCTGGATTGGGTGGTATCGGCTCTCGATCGACCCGACGGGAACTCGAGCCTTACACTTGAGATAACCGTGTCGCCTGGCGGCGTTGAATGCAGGTTCCATCGGTTGGGATTGTCTTGCGTGGATTCGTCAAGGCTCTTTGCCGGAAAAGATATCGTTCGTGGCACCGCAGGCGTAGGCAGTCGGCTGCCACTTCGATCGAGCGATGTCTGATCTGGATAAGGGAGTGAAACCTGATGGCAGGATACCGGCCAACGCTGTCTATCCATAGGGCGTGCATCCGGTGGATGTATCGTCAAGAAGGACCATGGGAATCATCGATGGGATCGTCGGGCTCCCGCGAAGGATATATGTGACCGTCCTCTATAGGCATGACGGCACACGAAAGGGAAATGGTTCATCCGGTACCTAACCCGATCCGACTAACTTTAGTCGGTCAGAGAAGATGTGCATGGATTTGCCTCTTCTCTGCAGTCTGACCTTCAATGTATGTAGCTTGCTGTGTTTGCGTCTGCTAGCCTACATAGTATTCTAAATTGAACCCCTAACCCTAAAACCCTAACCCTAACTACGATATACCTAATAGAGTAAGGTACATCTACCTTTTGTTAACCCCACGCCTGTTACTCTAAATAATTGATAGGGTGGCCTAAGGATCTGTTACTATATCACTATATTTACGGGGAACCACCCTTATAAAAGCGACGCCTTTATGCCCCTTCGGCTGAGATATCGTAATTATCTGTCGTATTAATATAGCATATATGTAATTGCGGTTTGGCATACAGAAAGAGTTAGTTTATCGCTAACACTAGTTAAAATCTGAGTAAGCTTAAAGCTCATTAAGGTAAAGGGATCATAGTAAACAGGAGCAAAGGAATTATAGTCGATTAGGTAACCCTTAGGGTTGCTACTCACCTAAATACAAAGGAATCATAGTAATTCCTTTGTCTTCTATAGGTAGGCGTTAAATGTTAGGTAAAGAATAGGGTCTTTACGAATAAACGCTAGGCGTCCTTACCTAGCGGAAAAAGGGCTGTTTAAGAGTAGTAGGAGTAGTAACCCGACTACGCTAAAGTAGTAGTATATAGAGGATATAGCTATAGTACCCGGCGCTATAGGCTAGGCGATTTCACCTACTATTAAGCTCTCGGGTAACGACGGGGTGGACTTAGCTATCGAACCTAGGTTTTCCTTATACCGTAAGGTTTTTTACCTATCGAGGTTAGGGAGTTCACTTTCGGTTAGATATACGAAGACATCTCTAAGTTAATACGGATACACTAGCTAGGTAGCGGGCTTATAGCGGCTTATAAAGAAGTACTATAATAGGCCGCCTTTTTACTACTACCTAGGGTATTTTTATGATTTTAAGGCTACGAGGTGCTTATAGCATAATTTGATATGTAAGGTTACTTAAGGGACGGCTTATACGGTCACCGTGAATAGCCTGATTAAATCAAACAAACAAACAAACGATAGGGGGTAGGTGGATTTCTTTTGTAAGTAAGGTCACTCTCTAGGGACGGCTCATACGGTCACCGTAAATAGCCTGATTGAATCAAACAAACAAACAAACGATAGGGGGTAGGCGGGTTAAGCTGGTGATCGGCTGTCTTCCGCAAAACTGAATTCATTTCCAACCGCAAGATATGATATATGAACTCCTAAAGTGTGGCTCCTTGTTTCTATCAGCGCTGCTTGCCCCACGAGTATATGCCCGCGGTGTCATCTGAATGAGAAGAAGGAAACAGCTCCTGACGCTTGGCCGATAACAAGAAGTGATCCAGACGCGACATGACGCACGCCACGAAACTCATGCGGCAGCCAGAGAAAGTCTGCACCGCGGTATTTGATCCAAGGCGATTCCAGCAGTATGGTAGTCGGAGACTCGGTGATGGATGCTCGAGGTGTGATAGAGCTGATCCCGAGATCGAGCAGCCCGGTGTCCGTCTCTAAGTATCTTCCATCGTTAGAAAAGACGATTCTGTGGGCAACCATAGAGGTTTCATGCTTCTGCCTCTCCTCGCCCGTCGCCGCGTCCCACACCCTAACCGTCTTGTCCCACGACCCTGACGCCACCGTCTTGCCGTCTGGTGAGAAGGCTACTGCTATAACCGGGTCCTCGTGCCCTTCAAGCTTCTGCCTCTCCTTGCCTGTCGCTGCATCCCATAGCCTAACTGTCTTGTCACTAGACCCTGACGCTACCATCTTACCGTCTAGTGAGAAGGCTACTACGTTAACCGAGTTGTCGTGCCCTTCGAGCTTCTGCCTCTTCTCGCCTATTACCGTGTCCCATAGCCTGACTGTCTTGTCCCATGACCCCGACGCTACCGTCTTACCGTCCGGTGAGAAGGCTACCGTCCTGATATAATTATCGTGCCCTTCGAGCTTCTTCCTCTCCTTGCCCGTCGCTGCGTCCCATAGCCTGACTATCTTATCCCACGACCCTGACGCTATTAGCTTGCCGTCCGGCGAGAAGGCCACTGCCCTAACATAGTCGTCGTGCCCTTCGAGCTTCTGCCTCTCCTTGCCCGTCGCCGCGTCCCATAGCCTGACTGTCTTGTCTCCCGACCCTGACGCTACCATCTTGCCGTCCGGCGAGAAGGCCACATCAAAGACCCACTTGTCATGCCCTTCGAGCTTCTTCCTCTCCTTGCCTGTCGCTGTATCCCATAGCCTAATCGTTTTGTCCCCCGACCCTGACGCTACTGTCATACCATCCGGCGAGAAGGCTATACTGCTAACCCAGTCATTGTGCCCTTCAAGCTTCTGTCTCTCCTTGCTCGTTGCTACGTCCCAGAGCCTAACCGTCCTATCTTCCGACCCTGATACTACGGTCTTACCGTCTGGTGAGAAGGCCACTGCCCTGACATAGCGGTCGTGCCCTTCGAGCTTCTGCCTCTCCTTGCCTGTTGCTACGTCCCAAAGTCTGACCGTCTTATCGTCCGACCCCGACACTACTGTCTTACCATCCGGCGAGAAGGCTACTGCCCGGACATAGTCGTCGTGCGCTTCAAGCTTCTGCCTCTCCTCGCCTGTTACTGCGTCCCATAGCCTAACCGTCTTGTCCCATGACCCCGACGCCACCGTCTTGCCATCCGGCGAAAAGGCCACCGCGTTGACTTCCCCGTCATGCCCTTCGAGCTTCTGCCTCTCTGCACCCCAGCGGTCCGGAACCTGAGGCATTGCTTCAAAGTATTTGTGCAAGCCATCGCCAAAGCTTTGACGTACATTGCTTAGTGAAGGTGCAAAAAGCAACGCAGATACATATGTCTGCAATGGCGCTTGGTCGATAACATAGCGATTGTATAGTACGAAACGGCCTGCATCGTCCAGCAGACTAGTTAGTTGCTTGCCTTGGCCTACCTACGTAGTCCAGGTCAGTATAACTCAACGCGAGTAAAGCTAGAGTATCAACTTACTTCGACGGCGGACTGCAAGGACCGCAAATTGTGGATGACGTCAGAGGCTTTGCCAAGCCAGCTTAGTGCTTCTATCCAGTGAAGGAGGTGTTTCTTCAAAAACTGATGAATTTGGCCCTCATCCTTCACATACTCTCGGCTCGCAACGATATGCTCGACCCAGTAGCAGCAAGCGTACGCGACTTCCTTCGACAGATGCTGTGTGACCTCTGCCTTAGTAATCGCCGCCCTCCGCGTTCCTAGTGCATATACGCAGCACACATCTTCGTGGAGCGCACCGTCGCCGAGCAGTCGCAGGCAGTGGTATGCGAGCTTAGCGTGAGCCCGAGCTTCGTCGATCCAGAAGTTTCTGTGTTCTTTGTCTTCTGGTAGATCAGGATCGACCAGAAAGTCTCTGAAAGACAGATGGAACAGTTTGATGGTTCCGAATGGGTCTAGTGTACCATCTGCTCCCTCGGGAACGTTCAGGACGGAACGCAAAGGTGGGATCAATGCGCCAATGTTCTGAATTGATATGTCCAGCAAGTTGCTTAGCGATATAACGGAGAGGGGGTCATAAAGCAGAATGAGACATCCGATTATCGTTCTGAACATGCTCAATTTGTCTTCTGTGCTTCTTCCCCGAGCTTTAGTGACAGCTTGCCGCAAGACAGGCAGGTACACTGACTTAAGCCCGGCGCTCAGTCCAGGTTCATGTGTCTGTGACAGCAGTATACGGAGGTCTTCTTGTGGGTTGTTGGACGAAGATAAGAGTTTGCAGAGGGTGAAAGCCACGATGAAGAGCGGATGCGACTTTTCCACTAGCAGGTCGATGTCGTCCTGGCCAGCCCATCCGGTTGGTAGTGAGCAATATGGGTTCCGCATCGGATAGCTCTTTTCGACCTGAGCAAGTTCGTAGCGGATATAGATGTCGAGGTCTGGCTTGATAGACTTGACCTGTGCTTGCTCCAGCTGTACGTCGTGAAGCAAGTCGTTGGACATGTGGTTGAAGCCCGCGACGAGAGATGGGTCCGGCCTGCTCGTTACCAGCATTCGAACCCTCGCAGTCATGACATCTTCGATCCGCTTGAGGAGCTTCAGCAAGATTTCGATATCCTGCGTGTCTTCACATTCGTCTAAAGCGTCGATGACGAGAAAGCAGTCCTGTGGCAGAGCGGTCCCAGTAAGACCACTTTGCATTGGTTGTAGTAACAACTTTTCGAACTGCTTCGTCATGTGCCTCTCGCAGAGCAAAGAATCTTCCTCAAGCGCAGCCGCAATAGCATGTCCGAGACCCGGGATCTTGTCTGCGAGCTGTAAGGCGATCGTGGGGAAAAACAGCTTTGCGTGGCTTCGGTCAGCACGACCACGCTTGAAGAAAAAAGAAGCCCCAAGTCTTCCCTCTTCGTCGAGGTCCTCCGCAATTGTGCGGGATATAGTTGATTTCCCAATGCCGGCCTTGCCGCACAGCCAGAAAATTCTTTTGCCCTGTGGGTTCGATGTCCAGTCAAAAATCTGGTGGAGTAGGTCGGTTCGAGTCTCTGGCAGACATCTGGGGAGACCACCCTCGGCATACGAGTCGTAAGTTGCTTCCGAAGCAGTAACAAGCTTGGCCAGATCGACTTTGTCCTGTAATCTCGCAAGGCCAGCCTCAAGGTGATGAATCTTGTCCAAGCTTGCTAATCGTGAATCAAGATTTTTCCTCCACTGCTCTCCAGTCTCACTGTCGCAGAGCTTGGCGTCCTCAGTAGCTCTCACACACAACGTGTCGCATCTCTCTTCGAACTGCATTAGGCTGCTCGTATCCCACAGCGCTCCCACGACTCTGGCAACATTTCCCTTTCGCTGAATACAGATGGCCTGTGCAAGAAATCCAAGTATGTGCGCGTATAGGTACACTAGAGCTTCGCGGAAATTGGTCGACGCCTGGGAAGGGGGAAGGCGAGTGTGAATGTCCAGATAGACTTTCAGGCGGTTGCTCACATACAGAGAGAGCTCCATCCCAGTAACCAAGACGGCACGTTGGTGGCTATCGGACAAGGCGACCTAGCGAGATAGCCGTTAGAGTGCAATAAGAAGAACAAAGTCGTTGGGCGGATGCTTACCTCGAGAATAGCCCTGATACCCGCCCAAGGCAGCCCGATATGGACCGGGTCAACATTGGCGACTATGTCTCCCGCAGACTTGAACTTGTCCAAAAAGTGCAATACTTTGTCCACTTGATCGTGTACGTATATCTGGCGTCCCTTGTAGATCCACCCAATCGTCTTACTCGCGCAGCGTTGCTGTAGCTGTGTCGCACACCCATGCACTCCATCGAACGCAGCTTCGACGTCAACCGCTCCTGAAGGCAACAGGGCACGTACGGTCTCTTCTTCCTCGCGACCGATTGCGCGGCCGAGTGCTAAAAGTGCATCTTCCAGCACGCTGCAGCGATGTGCCGGAGACGAGTGGGTTCGTGAGTGTTTTCGGGATAAGGTTGCGCCCGGACGGCTCGGCAAGGGCGAGGTGGGCGTCAACATTAACAAGTTGCGCAGCCGCTCCCGCTTTGAAGGCTTCGAAGTCAAGCTCATCACGGCGCTTGCCTAGCACTCGTCATGTCTTTGTTCGTAATCGTGACGCTGCGTTCATACAAAACGTGAAGAGTCAGGCTATCATGATTGCGTTAGCCGTGAGCCGAGCTTCGCTGCAACAAAGCACGGACGAGGCGTAGATCCACGGCGTTGATTGGACGCCTCTGTCGCGTCACGCAACATGCGGGCAGAGAGGACACCAAAGAAGCTTAGACGGCGCTTCATCATGAGCAAACGATTAATTCAGTGTAGTACCGAACCGTCTAATGACACGAAAATGAAAAGAGGTAACAATCCTGAGACGACAGTGAGAATAAACTCTATCACATTGTACCCTCCATGGACAGCCTCAGAAGCGCAGCACAGCGCAGCACAGCGCAGTACTTTTCTAGCCCCATCACACGTGTGTCAGACTCGGCGACCTGCAACTTCACCCAACTTTCCTCTAACATTACGCTCAGCGTCTACAGATCCGTAGAAACCACCCCAAAGTTTCAAACGCCATATACAGCACGTGATCATCCTATGTCGATCACTGATGAATCTTGCCGTCAATGCACACGCTCGGTCACGACGACGCAGGCCAGTACTCGTGACACTGTCCTCCGCGCTGCCTCACCGCAGCGCTGGGATGGAGGCAGCAAGTGAGGTGCGGAAACGATAAGCTGAGAAGGCAACCATGCAACAGATGACACGTCATGGTGCTTCATGCTGCTTCATGCTGCTTGGGCGGAACATCCTTGCCCCCAACCGTGATAGAAGATGTGTCAGTCTACTCCAGCCATGAACATCATAAGCAACCGCTAGCCGGGCTCCGCAACAATAAACACACGTCGGATTAGTTGATGGAGTAGTCGGCTCGTTCGAGGTCTTAACTGACTGGTTGATTGTGTGATTATCGGTCAACTCAACCTTTGATTTAGCTAACCAACTGCGAGTTGGTTGATATAGTTGATGACTTTGTAAAGTGTGCTTTACAGGTGGTCTCATCTCGTGTGTGAGTAATCCATCGTACCCCAACCCTAACTCTAATTGAGCGGACAAATGAGAGCGCCGAATATCGCCGCAAATCACCTCCGGGATTCTACTGTAACAACTCCCACAATCTCACGCTCTGGAGCACGCATCGGAAGAACGCGTCTTCTAACACTTCTTCCCGACAATCGTACAACCACCGACTTCCAACGAATGTCTGTCGACAGACCCGCAAAAAACACTACACACATAGCGCCAACAACCACAGCCCTCCTAACGAGTGCTCTGACCGACCGGGAAACCGCTTCAACGTACTCTCGGATCTGGATGACCCGCGAACCAACTTACGGGTCAAGTTGCGAGGTAGAGTCACCCTAGTCACAAAAGTCGCGTAAGTACACGATCGCATTCACCATCTACACTAGAGCCTTGATACGCGCTCCACCACCGTCGTCGCCCGTGGTCCCTACATCGCAGGCTTCAACATAGAGGCTCTTGTCGAAGCACCAGATCTGTGCCGCAAAGCGTGTTGGATTTGAGGTAAGTTTACGGAGACTGAACGGCGGTTATCGGCACCGCGTGCGTAACAGGCGAATGGTTTGAGTAGCTGTATCACATGGGGTTATATCGCGGACGGCCAAGCAGCCTTCGGGGCCATAGCAACAGACGACGTCGTCGTAGATATTGCAGGCTTATGAACGCTCCAACTCACGCTCCCACACATGCTTCAGATTGATCTCACAAACCTCATAGATCACGGGCCTGGCGCGCGCACACGACTCCTTGAGTGTCTGCCGCAGCGCACCTTACAACTCCTGCAACTTCGTCCTCATCCTCATACAAAGCGTGCATGCCTGCGAGACGCCACGGCTCACCGCTTCCTCAGTCCGCGCGCTTGATTCGGCATTATCTATAGGGTTTGGCGCGCGCGCACAATACACGACCCTAACCCTCACGACTTCGACATCCCCTCGTAATTTGGACACGGCGGCGGCACTGAAGAGCTGGCACCGACATCTTGCAAGGCGGCGACTACACCCATCCACCTTGCAAAAGATGGCTTGCCTTGTTCACTGTAGAGGCTGCCGAGGTTGCTGACGGTGAGCAGGGTCGACACATCCTTCGCTCCCAGCACCTCCTCGTAACCTTTGAGCGCTTGAATATACATCCCTTTCGCCTCTGGGAGCTTGCCTTAGCTCCTGTAGACGTTGCCGAGATTGTTGAAGGCAAGCAGGGTCGATGTGTGCTTCGCTCCCAGCGCCTCCTTGTACCCTCTTGGCGCTCGCATGAGCATATCCTCCGCCTCGTTGAGCTTGCCCTGTTCACTGTAGAAGATGCCGAGGGCGTTGATGGCACTCAGGCTCGACATGTGCTTCTCTCCCAGCGCCTCCTCATACTCGCTCAACGCTTGCATATACATCTTCTCCGCCTCCAGGAGCTTTTCTTGTTCACTGTATTGTAACGGAGGTGGAATGCCGCTGGGTTTAGCTCGGGTTAAACCAAGGGTGGACTGAGGCGAGGGAAGAAGTGGTTGGCACAATGAATACTGTTTCGTTGTAATCACTGACTTCGATACATGAGTTGAGCACGAGGCTCCTATCTAAGGAAAGTATCCGTTCTATATACCAAGGAGAGTCGTCCGTTCCTATACTGTGCTCTATGGACGCAGAGCAGCAGAGCATATAGAGCAACAGAGCAACAGAGCAGTCTGCAGCAGAGCAGTCTGCAGGTCACATGACCCGTGCTCTGTTGTCACGTGTCAGCCCGCTGCGGCTGACTGTTACGCCTGCGCCCGAAGCGCAGTCGTATCTCTGGGCGTTATCACAGAGAGCTGGCCCGACGAGTGATTCTGTGGATCTGCCAGGGTGGCCACTAATCAACCCCAAACAACCAGATTAGGTTGGTTGGTTGCCAAGATCCAACCAATCCATGGACCTCCCGTTATGTAATCAATCCAATCTATATGGTCGTGAGTTGGTCGGTTGGATTGTAGGGTGGTAGGTTAGTAGTGGTATGGGATTTGGTGGTAGTGTAGGAGGTGTTTCACTTCACCAAAATACTAAAAAACAACTTCATCTACAACACCCCCAAACCACCACCAAATGACTCTATAATACGTGTGATAATGCTGTCATATTGTGATGAAGCTGCTGTAGTAGCATGAAGTGAATTAACGTCGATTTAATGGTATAAACTCGAAAAATCGAAATAACCAGATATTGACTTAGTCAAAAAAAGGCCAAAAAACTACCCCAACCCTGACCCTAGGCCCCGGACTACCGGATTAGGCAGTCCGGCACCCCCAGTACAGCCGCTTTTTGAGACGCGACGCGCGAGTTTGGAGCATCTTCAAAATACCAAA
>Ga0265798_10010489_pt1 | contig 11417 bp, 7 predicted proteins | sample P3T30metagenome_FD_192430 | JGI IMG/M metagenome (GOLD analysis project Ga0265798, IMG submission 192430) | Plant litter microbial communities from East Loma Ridge, Irvine, California - P3 T30 | ecosystem: Environmental > Terrestrial > Plant litter > Unclassified | place: USA: California... | reverse complement strand
ACGGGCGCCCCCCGATCGGCTATCCGTTCGAGTGGGCGCAGGGCCTGTAGCTCAATGGTTAGAGCCGACCGCTCATAACGGTCTGGTTGCAGGTTCGAGTCCTGCCGGGCCCACCATCCGTCCCGCAGAACCTTGCGGCCCGACAGCCTTTTCGGCCCCCTCGCGCAACCAGCTGTGTCAGCCTCGCCCGGCATCGGCACGGTTTCCAAGGTACGGGCCGGACCATCTGCGACCCTGAGACAACGTCCGCCCGCGGGGCGATCGGAGTGCTCCGGCGTTGGATCAGGGCCTGCACCGAAACCCGATCGCTGCCGGCCCACCTCTCTCGCTGCGGGCACGGGGTGAGGTGTCGCCCGGCAAACCATGAGCGCTGATCCGATGAGCTCCGACCTGACCGTCTACTACGATGGCGGCTGCCCGCTCTGCCGGGCCGAGATCGGCCATTACCGCGACTGCCGCGGGGCCGAGCGGATCGCCTTCGTCGATGTCGGGCGCGATGCGCCGGCGGCCGGCCTGGGGCCGGATCTCGACCGGGGCGACGCCCTGCGGCGCTTCCACGTGCGCGGCGCGGACGGCCGGCTCGTGTCGGGGGCGGCGGCGTTCGCGCGGCTGTGGCGCGTCCTGCCGAACTGGCGCTGGCTCGGCCGCCTCGTCGAGCTGCGCGTCTTCGGGCTGCGGCCCATCCTGCCCGTCGCGGAGGCGGCCTACCGGTTGTCCCTGCCCCTGCGGCCGCGGCTGGCGCGGCTGATCACCCGCCGAGGACGCTCAGACTGCGCGCGCGAACCGCGCGAACCGGCATCGGATCGCCGGTGAACGATGAGGCGCTTCCGCCTCGCCCAGAAAGCTGGCATCCTGACACCGTGATCCTCTGGCTGGCCCTTCGGCGGCTGCTTCCGCTCCTGGCGGTTCTCAGCCTCGCCCTGCTTCCGGTCGCCGCCCCTGCGGCGGTCGCCGGCATGCATGCGCCGACGATGGCCCGAGCGGAGCGGGCCGCGCCGCATGAGCACGGCCACGCGATGGCGCAGAAGGACTTGGCGCAGAAGGACTTGGCGCAAAAGGACAACATGGCGGGCGCCGCCATGGACGCCATGCCCTGCTGCCCGCCCGAGGCCGCGACGCCGCCGGACCAGCAGCCCGGGGACGGGGACGGGTCCACGGGCTGTCTCAAGGGCTGCCCGCTGATGGCCCTGTGCCTCGCCGGCCTCGCCTCCTTGCCGCCGTCCGGGGTCGGCCTGCCGGTGCCGTTCGCCACCGGAGCGCCTCTGTTCGCCCGGAAGGCGGCACGGTTCGCCAGCGTGACCGGAACGCCGCCGCCCGAGCCGCCCCGAGCCTGAACCCGATGCCGCGGGCCATGACGCCCGCGTGAGGCTGCACGCCCGTGCGGCCGGCCATCGTGTTCAGGAGATTCTGTGTGACCTTCCAATCCGTTGCCCAATCCGTTGCCCGATCCTTGGCGCGCGCCTGCACGGCCGCGCTCGTCGGCACTGCCCTGTGCGCTCCGGCCCGCGCCGCGCCGGCGGATTACCGGTTCGAACTCGTCACCCGGGAGGCCAAGGTCGGCGAGGCGGTCCTGACGGTCCGCCTGGTCGACACGCGCAGCGGCCAGCCGGTCACCGACGCGGTGATCTTCGCCAAGCGCATCGACATGGCCCCGGACAGCATGGACGAGATGACCTCGACCCTCGCGCAGCTCCCGTCCACGGAGCCGGGCCTCTACCGTTTCAGGACCAAGCTCACCATGGCGGGGGGCTGGCGGCTGTCGCTGGGCGCGAAGGTCCAGGGCGAGGCCGGCACCGTCAGCGACAAGCTCGTCTTCCAGGCCGTGCCGTGAGCCGCCCGGTTTGGCTGGCCGGAACCGTCGCCGCCCTGGCGGCGGGGGGCGCCGGCTATGGGGCGGGACGCATGGGCGGCCCCGATCCGGTCCCGCTGTTCGCGCGGGCCTGGGCGGGCTTCGCCGCCGAGCCGTCCGCCGCCACCGGGCCGGTGGTCTATTACCAGGATCCGGACGGCAAGCCGGTCTATTCCCTGTCGCCGATGATGACCGAGGACGGGCGCCTGTTCCGGGCCGTCCAGGCCAGCGAGGATCTCCGATTCGACCGGCCCGCCACGGAGGACGTTCCGGGTCGGGCCGGGCCGGGGGAGGGCGACGGGCCAAAAAAAGATCCCGGCCGGACGGTGCGCTACTACCGCAACCCGATGGGCCTGCCCGACACCTCGCCGATACCCAAGAAGGATTCGATGGGGATGGACTACATCCCGGTCTACGCCGGCGGCGACCCGGACCCGGACACCGTCACGGTCTCGCCGGGCCGGATCCAGCGCACCGGCGTGCGCAGCGCCGTGGTCGAGCGCCGGGTCGTGTCCCGGCCGGTGCGGGTGCCGGGCACGGTGGCGCTCGACGAGCGCCGGGTCACCGTGGTGGCGACCCGCGCGGACGCCTATGTCGACCATGTCGAGGACGTCACCACCGGCGACCGGGTCCGGAAGGGGCAGAATCTGGTCTCGGTCTACGCGCCGGAGATCAACGCCGCCGCCGCGCAGCTCATCGCCAATCCGGGCTTCGACGGCGCCCGGCGCCGCATCCGCAACCTGAACGTCTCCGAGGCCGTGATCGCCGAGATGGAGCGCACCCGGACGGTGCCGCGGGCGATCACCTGGGCCTCGCCCCGGGACGGGCTGGTCCTGGAGCGCCGGGCCGTGGAGGGCATGAAGGCCGCGGCCGGCGACACCCTGTTCCGGATCGCCGACCTGTCGCAGGTCTGGGTGCTGGCCGACGTGCCGGAGCGCGATCTCGCCGGCATCCGCGTGGGCCAGGCCGCGACCGTGCGGGTGCCCGGCCGGACTGCCACCGGCCAGGTCGGGATGATCTACCCGCAGGTGAACCGCGAGACCCGCGCGACCCGCATCCGCATCGCGCTGCCGAACCCGGACGGGCTGCTCCTGCCCGACATGTACGCCGATGTGGAGATCGCCACGGGCTCCACCGAGCCGGTGGTGGCGGTGCCCGAGGGGGCCGTGATCGAGACCGGCGCGCGCCAGGCGGTGCTGATCGAGGCCGGGGAGGGGCGGTTCGCGCCCCGCGCGGTCGAGATCGGGCGGCGCGGCGAGGGCTACGTCGAGATCCGCGCGGGCCTCCGGGCCGGCGAGCGGGTCGTCACCGCGGCGAATTTTCTGATCGACGCCGAGAGCAACCTGAAGGCGGCGCTGGCAAGCCTCGCCGCCCCGCCGGCCGACGGGGAGGCCGGGCGATGATCGCCCGGCTGATCGCCTGGTCGGCGCGCAACCTCGTGCTCGTGCTGATCGGCACCGTCTTCGCGGTAGCGGCGGGAGTCCAGGCCCTGCGCACCCTGCCGCTGGACGCGATCCCGGATCTCTCGGACGTGCAGACCATCGTCTACACCGAGTATCCGGGCCAGGCGCCGCAGGTGGTCGAGGACCAAGTCACCTACCCGCTGACCACCGCGATGCTGACCGTGCCGCGCGCCAAGGTCGTGCGCGGGGTCTCGATGTTCGGGGTCTCGTTCGTCACCGTCATCTCCGCAGACGGCACCGACCCGTATTGGGCGCGCTCGCGGGTGCTCGAGATCCTCAACGGCGCCGGCGGCCGCCTGCCCGCCGGGGTGATCCCGACGCTCGGGCCCGACGCCACCGGGATCGGCTGGGTCTACCAATACGTGATCCTGGCCCGGCAGCGAACGCTCGCCGAGCTGCGCTCCCTGCAGGATTGGGTGGTCCGGTTCGCGGCCTCGCGCGGGGAGGGGGTGGCGGAGGTCGCCCCGGTGGGCGGCTTCGTCAAGCAGTACACCGTGGTGGTCGACCCGAACCGCCTGCGGGCGCAGGGCATCAGCCTGAACCGCCTGCGCGAGGCCATCCGGGCGAGCAACGCCGATGTCGGCGGCCGCACGGTCGAGCTGTCCGAGTTCGAGGTGGTGGTGCGCGGCCGGGGCTACCTCAAGGGCACCGCAGACATCGGCGCCGTCGTGCTCAAGACCGACAACGGCACGCCGGTGCGGGTGCGCGACGTCGCCCGGGTCGAGATCGGGCCCGACGAGCGGCGCGGGATCGCCGAACTCGACGGGGCCGGCGAGGTCGCGGGCGGCATCGTGGTGCAGCGCTTCGCCGCCAACGCCCGCGCCGTCATCGCGAGCGTCAAGGATCGCCTCGACGAGATCGCCAGGAGCCTGCCGTCGGGCACCGAGATCGTGCCGGTCTACGACCGGTCGCAACTCATCGACGCCGCGATCGCGACGCTGACCCACACCCTGGTCGAGGAATGCGCGATCGTCGCGCTGGTCTGCGTCGTGTTCCTGCTGCACCTGCGCAGCGCGCTGGTGGCGATCCTGATGCTGCCGGTGGGGATCCTGATGGCGTTCGCGGCGATGCGGGCGCTCGGGCTCGGCGCCGACATCATGAGCCTGGGCGGCATCGCCATCGCGGTCGGGGCGATGATCGACGCCGCCATCGTGATGATCGAGAACGCCCACAAGCACCTGGAGCGCGCGCCGCCGGGCCGGCCGCGCACCGAGATCCTGGTCGGGGCCGCCGCCGAGGTCGGGCCGTCGCTGTTCCTGTCGCTCCTGGTGATCACCGTCTCGTTCCTGCCGATCTTCAGCCTGGAGAGCCAGGAGGGCCGGCTGTTCGGGCCGCTCGCCGTCACCAAGACCTTCGCGATGGCGGCGGCGGCGCTGCTGTCGGTGACCCTGGTGCCGGCGCTGATGATCCTGTTCGTGCGCGGCCGGATCGTCCCGGAGCACCGCAACCCGGTGAATCGGCTGCTGATCGGGGTTTACCGGCCGCTGATCGCCGCGGTGCTGCGGGCGCGGATCCTGACGCTCGTCCTGGCGCTCGGGATGCTGGCCGCCACGATCTGGCCGGCGCGCCAGCTCGGCTCGGAATTCATGCCCGAGCTCAACGAGGGCACGCTGCTCTACATGCCCACGACCCTGCCGGGCCTCTCCATCACCAAGGCGGCCGAGCTGCTGGCGACCCAGGACCGGATCATCAAGACGTTCCCGGAGGTCGCCTCGGTCTACGGCAAGGCGGGACGCGCCGGCACCGCGACCGACCCGGCGCCGCTGGAGATGTTCGAGACGATCATCCGGCTCAAGGCCCCGGAGGCGTGGCGGCCCGGGGTGACGCTGGCGAGCCTGCGGGCCGAGATGGACAAGGCCCTGCAGTTTCCCGGCGTGTCCAACGCCTGGACCCAGCCGATCCGGGCCCGGATCGACATGCTGGCCACCGGCATCCGCACCCCCGTGGGCGTCAAGCTGTTCGGCCCGGACCTCGCCGCCCTGGAACCGGTCGCCCGGACGGTCGAGGCGGCAATCCGCACGGTCCCGGGCACCGCGAGCGCCTATGCCGAGCGGGTGGTGGGCGGCACCTTCCTCGACATCACCCCCGATCGGGAGGCGCTCGGCCGCTACGGGCTTACCGTCGGCGACGTCCAGGACGTCGTTGCCACCGCGCTCGGCGCCGCGACCGTCACCACAACCGTTGAGGGGCGCGAGCGCTACGGCGTCAGCGTGCGCTACCCGCGGGCCCTGCGGTCCGACCCGCAGGCGATCGCCGATGACGTCCAGGTGGCGCTCCCGGGCGGGGGGACCGTGCCGCTGGGGGCGGTCGCGACGATCCAGCTCGTACGCGGGCCGACGTCGATCCGGAGCGAGAACGGGCGGCCCGCGCTCTACCTCTACGTCGACATCGCCGGGCGCGACCTCGGCGGCTACGTCGCGGAGGCGCGGGACGTGGTGGCGCGCGCGGTACCGCTGCCCGAGGGCGTGACGCTCCAGTGGAGCGGCCAGTTCGAGGCCCTGGAGCGGGCCGAGGCCCGGCTGCGGATCGTCGTCCCGGCGACCCTGCTGGTGATCGTGCTGCTGCTCTACCTCGTGTTCCGCCGGGTGACCGAGACGCTGATCGTGCTGCTGTCGCTGCCCTTCGCGCTGGTCGGCGGCGTCTGGCTGATGTGGGCGATGGGGTTCCACCTGTCGGTCGCCGTGGCGGTGGGCTTCATCGCGCTGGCCGGCGTCGCCGCCGAGACCGGGATCCTGATGCTGGTCTATCTCGACCAGGCGCTCGCCGAGCGGCGCGCGGAGGCGGCCCGCGCCGGGCGGCCCCTCACCCGCGCGGACCTGCGCGCGGCCATCATGGTCGGGGCGGTGGAGCGGCTCCGCCCGAAGATGATGACCGTCGTGGCGATCATGGCCGGCCTCCTGCCGATCCTGTGGAGCACCGGCGCGGGCTCCGAGGTGATGCAGCGGATCGCCGTGCCGATGATCGGCGGCATGGCCTCCTCGACGCTCCTGACCCTGATCGTGATCCCGGCGGTCTACGGCCTGGTCAAGGGCAGGGGCCTGCCGGCCGAGTCCGACCTACAAGCTGAGTCCGGCCTACAAGCTGAGTCCGGCCTACAAGCTGAGTCCGACCTGCCGGGCTCGGCCGGGGCCGCGGCCCGCTCGGCCCTCCCGAAGCGCGCGTAGAGGGCCGGCAGGACCACCAGGGTCAGCAGGGTCGCGCTGATCAGGCCGCCGATCACCACGGTGGCGAGCGGCCGCTGCACCTCGGCGCCCGTTCCGGCGGCGAGCGCCATCGGGACGAAGCCCAGGGACGCGACCAGGGCGGTCATCGCCACGGGCCGCAGGCGGGTCACGGCCCCCTCCAGGATCGCCGCCCGCAGGGGCCGGCCCTCGGCGACGAGCTGCTTGATGAAGCTCAGCATCACCAGGCCGTTCAGCACCGCGACGCCCGAGAGCGCGATGAACCCGACCGCGGCCGGCACCGACAGCGGCATGCCCCGCAGCCACAGGGCCGCGATCCCGCCGGTGAGCGCCAGCGGCACCGCGGAGAACACCAGGAGCGCGTCGCGCGCGCTGCCAAGCGCCGAGGTCAGCAGCAGGAAGATCAGGCCGAAGCAGACCGGCACCACCAGGGTCAGGCGCCGCCGGGCCGAGGCGAGGTTCTCGAACTGGCCACCCCAGGTCACGTAGGAGCCGGCCGGCAGCGCGACCTGCTCGGCGACCTTCGCCTGCGCTTCGTCCACCAGCGAACCGATGTCCCGGCCGCGCACGTTGGCGGTGACGACGACACGCCGCTGGCCGTTCTCCCGCGAGATCTGGTTCGGCCCCTCGGTCACCGAGAAGCTGGCGACCTGCCGCAGCAGCACGGAGGCGACCTTGCCGTTCGGTCCCGGGGGGAGGGGGACGGGCAGGTTCTCCAGGGCCTCGCGGTCCTCCCGGACGGCGTCGGTCAGGCGCACCACGATCGGGACGCGCCGGTCGCCCTCGAACACGGAACCGGCCTCCCGGCCGCCGATCGCGGCGCCGATCACCTCCTGGATCGCTCCGGTGCTGAGGCCCAGCCGCGCCGCCTCGGTCCGGTCGATCCCGATCTCGAAGACCGGCAGGCCGGCGATCTGCTCGACCTTCACGTCGTCGGCCCCGTCGATGCCACGCAGGATCGCGGCGATCTGGTTGGCGGTCTTGAGCATCGGCTCGAACGCGTCGCCGAACACCTTGACGGCGAGGTCGCCCCGGGTCCCGGCCAGCAGCTCGTTGAAGCGCAGCTGGATCGGCTGGGAGAACTCGTAGATGTTGCCGGCGAGTTCGCCCACGGCCGCCTCGATCTGCGCCTGCAGGGCCGCCTTGGTGAGCGTGGGATCGGGCCACTCCGCCTGCGGCTTCAGGATCACGAAGGTGTCCGAGGCGCTCGGCGGCATCGGGTCGGAGGCGATCTCGGCGGTGCCGGTCTTCGAGAACACGGTGGCCACCTGCGGGAAGCCAGCCACGACCTCCTCGACCTTGAGCTGCATCGCCTGCGACTGGGTCAGGGAGGTCGAGGGGATCCGGCTGGCGTTGAGCGCGATGCTCTTCTCGTCAAGGAGCGGGATGAACTCGGTGCCGAGCCGGGCCGCCAGCAGGCCGGCCCCGGCCAGCAGCAGCAGGGCCGCCCCCAGGAACGGCGCCGGCGCCCGGATCGCCGCGGCGAGCAGCGGCCGGTAGGCCGCCTTCAGGCCCCGGATCAGCGGGTTGTCGGCCTCGGTGACCTGGCCGGTGATCACGATGGCGATCATGGCCGGCACGAAGGTCAGCGACAGGACGAACGCGCAGGCCAGCGCGAGGATCACGGTCAGCGCCATCGGCTCGAACATCTTGCCCTCGACCCCCCTGAAGGTCAGGAGCGGCCCGTAGACCAGGATGATGATCGCCTGCCCGTACAGCGACGGCCGGATCATCTCCTCGGCCGAGGCCCGGACCGTCTGCAGGCGCTCCTCCAGGGTGAGTCCGCGGCCCAGCGCCTGCTGGCGCTCGGCGAGGTGGCGCAGCGCGTTCTCGGTGATGATCACCGCGCCATCGACGATCAGGCCGAAATCCAGGGCGCCGAGGCTCATCAGGTTGGCCGAGATTCTGGCCTCGACCATGCCGGTCACCGTCATCAGCATGGCGACCGGGATCACCAGGGCCGTGACCAGGGCCGCCCGGATGTTGCCGAGCAGCAGGAACAGGACCGCGATCACCAGGGCCGCGCCCTCGGCGAGGTTCCGGGCCACCGTGCGGATCGTGGCCTCGACCAGGACCGTCCGGTCGAGCACCGTCCGCACCACGATCCCGGGCGGCAGCGTCCGCCGGATCTGAGCCATGCGGGCCTCGACCGCGGCCGCGACCGTGCGGCTGTTCTCGCCGATCCGCATCAGGGCGGTGCCGATCACGGCCTCCCGGCCGTCCATGCTGCCCGAGCCGGTGCGCAATTCGCGCCCGAACCGCAGGGCTGCCACGTCCCGGACCCGCACCGGCACGCCACCCCGCGTGGCCACCACCACGTCGGCGATCGCCTCCATGCTCTCCAGCCGGCCCGCGGCGCGCACGACGTAGCCCTCACCGTTATCCTCGAGGTAGCGGGCGCCCTGGTTGGCGTTGTTGGCCTCGAGCGCCCGGACGACGTCGCCGAAGGACAGGTCGAGAGCGGTCAGCTTCGTCGGGTCCGGCTGGACGTGGTACTGCTTCTCGTAGCCGCCGATGCCATCGACCCCGGCCACCCCCGGCACGGTGCGGATCTGGGGCCGGATGATCCAGTCCTGCACGGTGCGCAGGTAGGCGTTCCGCTCCAGCTCGGTGGCGAGACTCTGGCCCTCCGGGGTCAGGTAGCTCCCGTCCGGTTGCCAGCCCGGCCGGCCCGCGGGGGCGACCGTCCGGCCGCCGGGCTTGGCGTACTGGACCGACCACATGGTGATCTCGCCCAGCCCCGTGGAGATCGGGCCCATATGCGGCTCGGCGCCGGGCGGCAGGTCGCCCTTCACCTGCGACAGGCGCTCGGCGACCTGCTGGCGGGCGAAGTAGATGTCGAGCCGCTCGTCGAAGACCGCGGTGACCTGCGAGAAGCCGTTGCGCGAGAGCGAGCGGGTGTGGTCGAGCCCCTTGATGCCGGCGAGCGCGGTCTCGACCGGATAGGTCACCTGACGCTCGATATCGACCGGCGACAGCGACGGCGCCAGGGTGTTGATCTGCACCTGGTTGTTGGTGATGTCGGGCACCGCGTCGATCGGCAGCCTGGTCAGCGCCGTGGCGCCGAAGCCGGCCGCCAGCAGCACGAGGAGCAGGACCAGCCAGCGCTGGCGGATCGCGACGTCGAGGATGCGGCTGAGCATGTCCGGCGCCTCAATCGTCGTGGCCGGCTTCGGCCTTGCCGAGCTCGGCCTTCAGCAGGAAGGTGTTGCCGACCGCGATCTCGGTGCCGGCTGCGAGGCCCGCGGTGACCGCGTAGGATTCGTCGTCGGAGCGCCCGAGCTCGACCGAGCGCATCGCGAAGCCCTCCGGCGTGCGGACGAAGACCACACGCGCACCCGCCACGGTCTGGAGCGCCGCCTTGGGCACCCGGACCGGCACGGGATCCCGGTCGATCTCGATCTCGGCGGTGACGAAGGTACCGGGGCGCCAGGCCAAGTCGGCGTTGGGCAAGGCGACCACGACCCGGGCCGAGCGGGTCTCCGGGTTGAGGAACGGGCTCACGAAGATCAGCCGGCCCTCCTGGTGGCGGCCGCCGCCCTCCCGGCCCGGGGTGACGGTGACGCGGGCGCCCTCCTGCACCCGGGCGAGGTCGAGGGTCGGCACCGACAATTCGATCCAGACGGTGGAGAGGTCGGCCACCAGGTAGATCTCGGCCGGGTCGCCCTCCTTGCCGACCGCCGAGCCGACATCGACCTTCCGCTCGACCACGCGACCGGCGAACGGCGCGCGCAGCTCGTAGCGGCGCAGAGTCGAGAGCGTCGGGGTCGCCTCGTCGCGCTTCTGCGCGGCCGCGACCGCGGTGGCGTCGAGCCCCAGCGCCGACAGCTTCTGGCGCGCCAGGTCAGCCCGCAGCCGGGTCTCGAGGAACGCCGCGCGGGCGCTCTGGAACGCCGATTCCGAGGCCGAGCGCGAGGCCAGCAGCTTCTGCTGGCGCTCGAAGTTGATCGTCTGGAGTTCGACCTGGACCAGGGCGGTCAGGTACTCGCTCTTGGCGTCGGCGACCTCCCGGCTGTCGAGCACGGCCACGACCTCGTCCTTCTGGACGGCGTCGCCCAGGCGCTTGCGCATCTCCGCGACGGTCCCGACCACCCGGGCGGGAACCCGGGCGATCCGGTCGGTATCGGGGGTGATGGTGCCGGGGACGAGGAGGTGGCGGGCCAGCGTGCCGCCGGTGACCGGCGCGACCGCGATGCCCTGCGCCGCGACCTGTTCGGGCCGCATCCGGATCACGCCCGCCTCGGCGTGCTCGTGGTCCGGATGCCCTTCACTCTGGTGCGCCTGGTTCTGGAATTCTCGCCCTTCCGGCGCGGCGGCCCGCGTCGGGCCATGATCGTGATCGTGCCCGGCGGGCTCGGAGCCGGGATGGCCGGCGGCCCGGGGCAGGCCGACCGCCCCGAGGCTGTCCCGGACGAAGCCGGACACGCCCGGAACCGCGGCCCCGACGACGATGCCGGCGGCCAGGAGGAGAGCGGAGAGGAGGAGAACGGACATACGGAGACGCATGGAGGCCTGCTCGGCCGGGACCGCGGCGCGCCGCTCGGCGGCGTCCGGGGAATCCCGTTCAGATGACGCGTGAGGGCGAGCCGGACGCCCGCGCGGGCAGGCCGGCCAGGACGCGCGCCGAGACCGGCGGCGTCGGCTCAGGCGCGGGGGGGCCGGGGCAGGCGGTCGGGCACGACCGAGGGGAGGGCGCCGGAGATCCGGACCGCGACCGGACGGACGGGAACCACCGGCGGCGCCAGGGCTCCGGTCTCCAGGGGCGCGACCTGGTGGCAGCCGCAATGGAGGTGCTCGGTCACGCCGGGATCGACGCTGGTGCCGGCCTCCGCGAGCGATGGCCCGTCGACGCGGTCGTGATGGCCGCCGGCATGGAACGCCAGATCCGCCGCGAGGCCGACGCCCGGTCCGGCCAGGCAGAGA
>Ga0265798_10010487_pt1 | contig 11417 bp, 3 predicted proteins | sample P3T30metagenome_FD_192430 | JGI IMG/M metagenome (GOLD analysis project Ga0265798, IMG submission 192430) | Plant litter microbial communities from East Loma Ridge, Irvine, California - P3 T30 | ecosystem: Environmental > Terrestrial > Plant litter > Unclassified | place: USA: California... | reverse complement strand
TCTTTGGCATGCTTAAAAAGTTTGGCGTTACCCGCACACAGGCGCTTCGCCTGGCGCCTAACGAGCACCATGCTAAAAAAGTAGAAAAGGAAGCTGTTGTAAAAATGCTTGAGGCTGCTGCCGAAACTAAAACACCTATTATGTGCTTTGTGGGCAACCGCGGCAACATACAGATACACACGGGCCGTGTGCGCAAAACCATGTGGCACAACGAATGGTTTAATGTTATGGACCCTGATTTTAACCTGCACCTTGACACCAGCAAAATTGCTCAGACCTGGATAGTGCGCAAGCCTACCGAAGACGGTGAGGTTACAGCTATTGAGGTGTTTAATGAGCTGGGCGAGATTATTGTGCAGTTTTTTGGCAAGCGCAAGCCGGGTATTCCTGAGTTACAGGAGTGGAGGGATATTGTTGCTGCCCTTTAATCACTAATAATTATTTCCGTTAATTATATTTAGTTTAGTGGAAACCGCTCCTGAAAAGGGGCGGTTTTTTTTATTGTGCAGTGCAACTATTCCCCTCCTTTGGAGGGGAATGCTTCTCAGATCTTCCTCAGACCCCCACGATTTGATATTTCGATATCACATTTCCACCACTGCGATGTCTTTGCTCCCGATATCGTTAAGCGGCTGCTGTGCTGCGCGGCGTTTTACCAGGCGGTCTACGCGCGCCATAAGTACAATGCTTATAACGGTAATGGCCGCTACTATGTAGCCCACAATTTCATAATGCTGCAAGGGGCTGGTTTTGGTAGGCTGAAAAACCACCATACCACCTATTGCCGCACCTATGCCGCCGGATATTTGCTGTAGCGAGGCATTGAGGCTCATAAATGCGCCACGGTCCTGCATGGCAGGTACGCCGCTTACCAGTGTGGTGCTGGGCACCATACGGCCGGTTATGTCCACCATCATAAGTATGTTGAGCAATATTACTATGCTTAAGTGTACTGCACCCAGGTGGGTGTATATTAAAATAACGGCCACCGTCCAGATGCAGGCTATGGCAAACAGCTTTAGCTTATCAATCTTATCGCTTAAAATACCCATTAAAGGCATTGCAACTAGCGTCATGATACCGGCGCACAAAAATACATACGGCAGGTTTTCTTCGCTTACGTTAAGGTTGTTACGGGCAAACACACTGCCAAAGGGCATCATCATAAATCCGCCTATAGAAAGCAGGGCGGTAGATGTAAAGGCAATGCGGTAGTCTTTATTTTGTATGGTGTGCCACAGGTGCAACAGCGGTGATTTGTCTTTATTGGCTGCCAGGTGGGCATTAACCGGCTTAAGCAGTGTGGCTAACAGCACTAACACAACCGCAGCCAGCGCAGCCACAGCTAAAAAGGTGGCATGCCAGCCCAGGTGGGTTGCCAAGTAAAGCCCGGCGGGTATGCCCAGCACCTGGCTTGCGCCAAAGCCCAGCTGTATAAAGCCTAAAACGCGGCCGCGCTGCTGGAGGGTAAACAAATCTGTTACTATGGCCATAGAGATAGAGCCTATTACACCGCCAAAAAGGCCGGTTATAATACGCGCTGCCACAAGCCACGCATAACTATTAACCAGGCCGCACATAATGGTGCCGCCCACAAAGCCAATGTAAAAAAACAACAAAAGCTTTTTACGGTCAAATTTATCGGCAAAGCCGGCGGTTAAAATACCCGAAAACCCAGCGCTAAAGGCGTAGGCCGAAACGGCAATGCCAAACTGCGAGGTTTTCATGTTAAGCGATTTTACAAGGATATCGCCCATGGGCGACATTACCAAAAAATCGAGTATTACAGTAAACTGGGTGATGGCCAGTATAAAAACTACAAATTTTTCGTATCCCGAAAAGGGAGTTGAAGGGGCTTTTTCCATTGTTCCTGAACTTTAAGACTTTTGACCTTCGACTTTATGACTTTAAACTATTCTTCGTCCTGCTCCTGGTCTTTTTCTACCGCATCGTTATCTTTATAATCCGGATACAGGAATTTATTGTATGGAAAACGCGTAACGTGTATTTCGCGCACCACATTATACACCCTTTCGCGGAATTCTTCGAAGTTTTCTTTGTTAACGGCCGATATAAACAGGGCATTTTTTTCGCCCACGTTGCTCATCCAGGTTTGTTTCCATTCTTCCAGGCTAAAGTGGCGCGTGGTCCTTTCGGTAACAAGATCGTCCTCATCAATGGTAAGTGGCTTGTAAGCGTCAATTTTATTAAACACCATTATGGTGGGCTTATCGGCGCTTTTTATATCCAGCAATATTTTATTTACCGATGCAATGTGGTCTTCAAACTCGGGGTGCGAAATGTCTACCACGTGCAAAAGCAGGTCGGCCTCGCGCACTTCATCCAGCGTACTTTTAAAGGAGTCTACCAGCTGCGTGGGCAACTTACGGATAAACCCTACGGTATCAGACAGCAGGAAGGGCAGGTTTTTAATTACCACTTTGCGCACAGTAGTATCGAGCGTGGCAAACAGCTTGTTTTCTACAAACACTTCGCTTTTGCTGATAACATTCATCAGGGTGCTCTTGCCCACGTTGGTGTAACCCACAAGGGCCACGCGCACCATAGCACCGCGGTTGCCGCGCTGCACGCCCATCTGGCGGTCTATAGTGCGTATTTTTTCTTTAAGGAGCGCAATACGGTCGCGCACAATACGGCGGTCGGTCTCAATTTCGGTTTCACCGGGTCCGCGCATACCTATACCACCACGCTGGCGCTCAAGGTGGGTCCACATACCGCTAAGGCGCGGCAGGAGGTAAATGCACTGTGCCAGCTCTACCTGTGTGCGTGCATAAGAAGTTTCGGCGCGTTGCGCAAAAATATCCAGGATAAGGTTGGTGCGGTCAAGCACCTTGCAATCCAGTTCGCGTGTTAGGTTTTTTTGCTGTGCGGGCGTAAGCTCGTCGTCAAAAATAACGGTCTTAACATCGTTCTCCTTAATATAGGTGTTTATTTCTTCAATTTTTCCGGTGCCCAGGAAGGTTTTGGGGTTGGGTTTTTCCATTTTTTGGGAAAAGCGTTTGATAACCTCGCCACCTGCGGTAAATGTCAGGAACTCAAGTTCGTCAAGATATTCTGACAATTTTTCTTCATCCTGTACCCTTGTTACAATCCCGGCAATAACCGTTTTCTCAAAATTTATGGTCTCTTTCTCAATCATAGCGCGTTATATATAATGTATTGCAAAATTACAAAAATTAAGCCCTATTAATTTTTGCATCATCAAATAATTAGCGCCTAAGTATTTTTTTTGTTAAATTTCACTCAAACGTTAACCATATGTTATATTTTTTTAAATTTGAGAATTAATTTTACCTAAATATAAATTTCTATGAAAAAAATTACCTTAGCGTTTTTCATGGCTTTGATCTCTTTCTGTAGTTATGCACAGTATCCGGAGGGATTTGAAGGCACATGGACAACTCAAACGGGTTCTGGTGCGGGAGGGCCTGCTGGTTGGGCAATCGTCAACCAGTCAGGACCTGGAAACACCTGGATTCAGGGCAGTGGTAGTACGCAGCAGCCTGCACACACAGGCGCGCATGGTGCCTACATGAACACCGAGAACGTTGCTCCCGGTACATTTGCTACTGACTGGCTAATTACACCTGCAACACTTGTTCCTACAAACGGCCAGCTGCGATTTTGGTCGCACCTGTTTGTAAACAACGACCAGGGAAGTGTTTACAAAATCATGGTTTCTACAACCACTACTGCCGGAACTGTGGCAGAGCAAACCAACACAGCAAACTTTACCAATACAGTTGTGCAATGGACAGAGCTTACAATTAACCCTACGCAAAATGACTGGGTAGAAAAAATTGTGTCGCTTTCTGCATTTGCAGGCCAAACGGTTTATATTGCATTTGTGATGCAGACCGATGCGGGTGACCGTTGGGCAATTGATGACGTAAATGTTGTATCTCAGTGTCTTGATCCTACAACTCTTGGTGCAAATAACATTGGCCTTACGGGTGCTACCCTTACCTGGACTAACCCCAGTAATGCTACACAGTTTGAAGTTGAGATTATACCGCAGTCGGGTAGCGCTACAGGTGTAGGCGTGCCTATTGCTGCAACTACATCTTATGTCGTAACAGGCCTTACTGTAGATACCTGTTACAGATATTATTTGCGTGCCGTGTGCAGCCCGGGCAACCCGAGTGCATGGGTGGGTCCATTTGACTTTTGTACAGCGGCGTTGGGCGAAACGTGCGGATCTGCCATACAGGTTACCACATTGCCATACTCTACCACTAACGACACGGCCAACTTTGCCGATAACGTAGACGGTTCGCCGGGTGCTACGGGTTGTGGTACCACAACAGGCTACCTTAATGGTAATGATGTATTTTACACCTATACCGCTACGGCCAATGGTGTTATAAGCATAGACGTTTCTAACCACGGTGCTTATGCAGGTGTATTTGTATATGCCGGCTGTACTAACGTGGGTGTAAGCTGCCTGGGCGGTGCAAGTAACTTTAGTGCTACTGCAGCGTTAACCATACCAACGCTTACTGTTACTGCGGGTACTACTTATGTTATAGTAATATCTACATGGGCATCGCCACAAACTACCCCATATACCTTAACCATACAACAGGTAAATTGTGCGCCGCCGGTAGGCCAGGCCACAACCACCACAGCTACATCGGCTAACCTTAGCTGGACAAACCCTACCAGCGCCACATCATGGCAGCTTGTAGTGCAGTCTTCGGGTGCAGGTATACCTCCGGGTGCCGGTACAACGGTTACAACAAATACTAACTATACTGTTAGTGCTACTACACCTGCTAACGTAGCCTTTACTTCGGCTACAAACTATGAGTATTATGTACGTTCTGATTGTGGTAACGGTACATTTAGCGCATGGGCAGGCCCTTATGCATTTATGACTACTCAGGTTCCGGCGGAGCTTCCTATTGCAGAAAACTGGGAAACAGGTTCTACAAACGGATGGTCTTTAAGCAATGGTACCCAGCCTAATAAGTGGGCATATGGTACGGCTACTTCTAACAGCCCTACGCACTCTATTTATATCTCAAATGATAATGGAGCTACATACAACTACAACAATGGTTCAAACTCTTATGTGCATGCATTTAGAGATATCAACATACCTGCAGGTACAGGCTCAGTAAACTTTGCTTTTGACTGGAAAAACCTTGGCGAGAACAATTTTGACTTTATCCGCGTATGGGTGGTACCAACCAGCTATACACCGGTACCGGGCACACAGATTACTGTGGCTAACAGCGGCGGTGTGCAAGTGGGCGGTAACCTTGTGGGCAGTGCCAACTGGACAACCGTAAACAACGTAATTAATACCGGCGCGTTTGCAGGTACTACAAGGCGTTTTGTATTTGAGTGGACTAATGACGGCAGTGGTGGTGTTGCGCCTCCGGGAGCAATAGATAATATTAATATCTCTGCTATTACATGTTCTGCCCCTTCAGCACTTGTACTTGGTGCATTTACTGAAAGCCAGGCTACTTTTAACTGGACGGCACCTCCTACGCCTCCGGCTTCTTATGACTATTACTTTAATACTGTAAGTACTGCGCCTACGGCTTCAACTGTGCCTACAGGCAATACTACAGCTACTACACGTACACAAACAGGCCTTACGCCAAGTACTACGTACTACTTTTGGGTAAGGAGCCACTGTAGCGATACAGACCAGAGTTTCTGGACAGGCCCTGTAAGCTTTACTACACCGCAGATACCTGCTACAATGCCGATTGCAGAAAACTGGGATGCGGGTACTACTAACGGCTGGACACTAAGCAATGGTACACAAACAAACAAATGGTTTGTGGGTACTGCTACCTTTAACAGCCCGGGCCACTCATTATACATATCTAATGATAATGGTGTAACCCATAACTATACTACTAACGCTCCATCGGTTGTACATGCTTACAGAGACTTTACAGTACCTACAGGTACAACAGATGTAAACTTATCTTTTGACTGGAAAAACGTAGGTGAAAACGGATGGGATTATGTGCGCGTTTGGCTTGTTCCTTCAACATGGACACCTACAGCAGGCACACAGATTACTGCCGGCAACAGTGGTGGTGTACAGATAGGTGGTGAATTTGTGGGCAATGCCACCTGGACTACTTTTAACTCTGTACAAAGCTGGGCCAGTTATGCAGGCACCATACGCAGGGTGGTATTTGAGTGGCGTAATGACACCAGTGGTGGTACAGCGCCTCCGGGAGCTATAGATAACATTAATATAAGTGTTATTACATGTCCTCAGCCTATTAACCTTGCCCTGGGCACAACAGCGGCTACAGAGGCAACCTTTAACTGGGCTGCGCCAGCAACGGCACCGGCATCATATGATTATTATTTATCTACAAGCTCTACAGCGCCTACAGCGTCAACAACGCCTACAGGCAATACAACTGCTACGACACGTACTGAAACGGGACTGCTTCCGTCTACAACCTACTACTTTTGGGTAAGGAGCCACTGTAGCGATACAGACCAAAGTTTCTGGACAGGCCCGGTAAGCTATTCAACCCCCCAGATACCGGCTGTACTGCCTGTAAATGAGGATTGGGAAGCAGGCACTACAAACGGCTGGACGATAAGCAATGGTACACAAACCAATAAGTGGTTTTTAGGTACCGCTACTTCTAACAGCCCTACACACTCAGTGTATATCTCTAATGATAATGGTGTAAGCAATGCATATTCTAACACAGTTGCATCTGTAGTGCATTTTTACAGGGACCTTGCTATACCTGCAGGTGCCAGTGACATTAACCTTTCTTTCGACTGGAAAAACCTTGGCGAGACCGGATGGGACTACATTCGTGTATGGATGGTGCCTGTTTCGTGGACACCTACCCCGGGCACGCAGGTTACTGCTGCAGCAGATCGCATTCAGGTAGGCGGCAACTTTGTGGGTAATGCTAACTGGAGCTCTTTTAGCTCTGTGCAAAACTGGGCAAACTACGCAGGTACCTCAAGAAGGATTATATTTGAGTGGCGCGATGACACCAGCGGCGGTACTAACCCTCCCGGGGCGGTAGATAACATTAATATTAGCGTTATTACATGTCCTCAGCCATCGGCACTTACCGTTACAGGCGAAGATACAACGTCTATATCCATATCATGGACGGGTGTTGCTATACCGGGCTCAACATATCAGGTATACTACACAACCGGAGGTAGTGCGGGTCCTGGCAATGCACCTACTACAAACGTAATTGTAACTACTGATACATTTGCGGTTATAGAGAATTTAACGTCAAGTACTATTTATGATATTTATGTTAGAAGGATTTGCGGACCTGGTGATAACAGTTTCTGGACCGGACCGGTACAGCACGAAACCGACCCATTGTGCGCTGAGCCAATTGATCTTCAGGTAACATGTTTATCTAGCACTGGCGCCTCATTTGAGTGGGATGCTGACGGAACTGAAACTTCATGGGAAGTAGTAGTGCAGCCTGCAACTCAGCCTATCCCTACATCGGGCACGGTTGTTACTGCACCTGTTTATCTTGCAGAAAACCTTACGCCGGGTACACTTTACAGCGTTTATGTAAGGGCTATTTGCCCTGATGTAGACGGCTTTAGCTCTTGGGCTACTGTAAACTTTACTACAAACGTAGGCCCTGGTGATGGTGAGCCGTTTTGTGCAGGCGATAATGCTGTACCAGTACCTAACAGTACAGGTGTAACAGGTTATGGCTCTATTGGCTGTCTTGGCAGTACGCCAAACCCAATATGGTACTACCTTACTATAGACGATCCGGGTAACATGAACTTTACCCTTACACAGGTAAGTAACGCCGGAACTCCTATTGACGTTGACTTTGCAGCCTTTGGGCCATTTACATCAGAGCTTGACGCTTGTAGCCAGATAGAACTGGTTCCCGGTGCAAACCCACTGATTGTGGCTTGTAGCTACTCTGCTTCTGCAACAGAAATATTTACTATACCTGCCACACAAACAGGCCAGGTATATGCGCTGCTATTAACTAACTTTAATGGCCAGGCCGGTAACATTACCCTTACACAAACTAATATTGGTGTACCGGGTGCCGGCTCTACAAGCTGTGATATTACTGTTGACCTTGGTGTAGACCAGGTGCTTTGCGCCACCGATACTGCTACTATTACTGCTGAGGTAAACAACCCGGGCGATGACCAGGTGTATACCTACACATGGTTTGCAGGTGGTGAAGCAATTACTCCAACAATTGTTGAGACTACAGATGACTCTCAAACTATTGAGATTGAGGGTGCAGGTACCCAGGTTATAAGTGTGGTTGTTACTGTGCCAATTCCGGTAAGCAGCGACCCTATTACAGACCAGGTAACGATTATATTAAGCCCAGTGTTTGTGGCGCCTACCCCGGCTCCTGTAGCACTATGCGGAAACAACGGATCTGCAGCGCTTGATTTCTCGACACTTAACTTATTAGGTACACTTAACCCTGCTGATTATGAAGTTGCGGGTATTTATACTACGGCAACTAATGCACAGGCGGGCAACAGCCCAATAAACACTACGGTGCCTTATACAACCGGTTCTACAACGCTTTATGTTGTAATCCGCGATATAAATGTGCCTTCGTGCTTCCAGGTAGTGCCGTTAGTAATAACTGTAAATACATCTGCAACAGCGGCCATCAGCTATGCTGATTCTCCTTTCTGTTCAGCTGAAACTACAGGTACAGTAACGCAAACAGGTAATGCAGGCGGTACTTATACAAGTACTACGGGCTTATCTATCAATGCTACAACAGGCGAAATAAATGTTGCTACGAGTACTCCTGGTACATATACAGTAACATATACTATTGCTGCTTCGGCTTCTTGCCCGGCGTTTTCAGCTACCACACAAGTTGTTATAGTTGCTGCTCCGGAGGCTACTATTGCTTATGCAGGTACACCATACTGTTCTGATGCAGGTGTTGCCACAGTTACCTTTACAGGTAGCACAGGCGGTGTTTATTCTGCAGATGCAGGCTTAAGCATAAACGCTGCTACAGGCGAGATAGACCTTGATGCAAGTACTGCCGGTACTTACACGGTTACATATACTATTCCGAATACAGGAGACTGTGCCGGTATAGCGGTAACTACAAACGTAACTATCACAGCTCTTCCGGTAGCTACTATTAGCTACGCAGGTTCTCCATACTGTTCTGATGCAGGTGTTGCCACAGTAACCTTTACAGGTAACGCAGGCGGTACTTATACATCGGATGCAGGATTGGTAATCAATGCTGCTACAGGCGAGATAGACCTTGCTGCAAGTGCATCGGGTACTTATACAGTAACCTACACTATTGCTGCAGCCGGCGGATGTGACGCTGTTACAGCTACTGCACAGGTAACTATTACTACGCTTCCTGTTGCCGGATTTGATTATGCTTATGCTACGGTATGTCAAAACGCAGCTGTACAACAAGTACAACTTGCTGCGGGTGCCGTTGCGGGTGTATTTACTACAGATGTTGCAGGCCTTACAATAGATGCTGCTTCAGGCGCTATTACCCCTGCTACAAGTACTGTTGGTACTTATATAGTAACTAATACTATTGCAGCCGCAGGCGGTTGTGATGAAGTAACGGTTGCTTACACAATTACTGTTACAGAGGCTCCGGTACCTGCATTTAGCTATGCTGCCGCTGCTTACTGCCAAACAGAGACTACTAATCCACTACCTGTATTAGACGGCGTTGCCGGTACCTTTACAGCACCAGCGGGCTTGGTAATAAATGCTGCTACAGGCGAAGTTAACCTTGCTGCAAGTACTCCTGGTACTTATACGGTAACAAACACTATTACCGGTACACCAGATTGTCCTACGGTTACATCTACAACTACAATTGTTATAACATCGCTACCTGTAATAGAAGCAGGCCAGGGCTGTGTTGATAATGTATACACTGTATGGGTTAACCTTGATAACGACGATGTTTACAGTATAGACACTGTAACTTTTGAGTGGACTAAGGATGGCGCTGTTGTAGGTACAGAAGCGTCGCTTGTTGTGGGTGCCATGGTAAATGGCCAGCCTGCATTGGGCGAAGGTACTTACCAGGTAACGGTTAGGCCAAACAGCGGTGCGGTTTGTCCGGCTATGGCAGAGGTAACTGTTGATAAAACAAGCTGCTTTACGCCTAAAGGTATATCGCCAAACGGAGATGGTAAAAACGATACATGGGATCTTACCGGATTTGATGTAAGGAAAGTAGCTATCTTTAACCGTTACGGTAAAGAGGTATACAGCTTTAGCGGAGTGTACACTGACCAGTTTGCAGGTGTTGCCAGCAATGGTGAAAACCTTCCTTCGGGCACATACTACTACATGTTTGAGCGTAACAACGGCCAGACTGAAACAGGATGGGTTTATGTAAACTTTGAAGTTAACTAGTATATAAGTAAGATGTTCCCTGCCCTTAGGGCAGGGAACTTTCTTATATAGAGATGGATATTAAGCAATACTATTACATAAACATTGCTTATTTGTTATCATATTAAAGTATTTTGTAAAAAATATCTTTACAAAGTGCTATATATCAATAAAATTTTGTTTTTTTGATATTCTGAGGGGTATTGCTTTGGCAGAAGCTTATCTATCAGGTTTTCAAGGAATTATTGTAGAACCAAAAAACTGAATTGAAAAACACACATGAAGAAATTATACCTGGCAGCAGTAATTGCGTTAGCCGGTCTATGGGAAGCGAATGCCCAGCAGGACCCACACTACACGCAGTACATGTACAACATGAATGTAATCAACCCAGCCTATGCGGGCTCAAAAGAGAATTTATCTTTTGGTTTGCTGTATAGAAAGCAGTGGGTAGATATTGAGGATGCACCGAGCACGGGCACCTTTAGCGGCCACAGCCCGGTGGGCAAAAACGTAGGTTTAGGCCTATCGGCCATAGTAGATGAGATAGGGCCTGTAAAAGAGACCAACTTATACGCTGACTTTAGCTACACGCTAAGGCTTGGCGGCGAGCACAGGCTTGCCCTTGGTCTAAAAGCCGGTGTAACATTCCATAAAGTAGGCCTTTTTGACGAGGTATTTAGCAATGTGCCGGATGCCAATGACCCTGCATTTGCACAAAACGTAAACAACACGTATTTTAACGTAGGATCGGGTGTATTTTATTACACCGATAAATACTACCTGTCATTCTCAGTGCCGAACATGCTGAAAAGCAAGCACCTTGACTACAGGCAGGGAACCAATACCTATAAATTCGGTTCAGAAGTATCGCACTACTTTGTAACGGGTGGATACGTATTCCAGATCAACGACAACTTTAAGCTGAAGCCATCGTTCATGGTAAAATCAGCCTTTGGGATCGACCCGTCTATCGACGGCTCTTTAAACGCCATGTTCTTTGACCGTTTTGAAATAGGTG
>Ga0265798_10010484_pt1 | contig 11425 bp, 8 predicted proteins | sample P3T30metagenome_FD_192430 | JGI IMG/M metagenome (GOLD analysis project Ga0265798, IMG submission 192430) | Plant litter microbial communities from East Loma Ridge, Irvine, California - P3 T30 | ecosystem: Environmental > Terrestrial > Plant litter > Unclassified | place: USA: California... | reverse complement strand
CCTCTCGACCATCTCTCTCGTCGACACGGCCTCCCGTCGTCGACCCCACCCCGAAGGAGTCCCCCGATGGCACGTCGCACCCGCCACCTCGTCACCGCCGCCCTCACCGCCGCCGCCCTCGGCCTCGGCCTGGCCGCCTGCACCAGCGAGGCAGCCCCCGAGCCGACCCCCACGAACACCGCCGCCGCCGCCGACCAGGCCGAGAAGGACGCCGCCGCACACCTCGGTGAGTGCGTCGACGGCTTCGCCCAGCTGCAGGCGAACGGCGAACCCGTCACCTTCGGCGACTGCGAGACGATCTCGATCATCGGCAACGCCACCGAGATCACCATCGGCACCGCCACGACCGTCTCGGTCGAGGGCGACGGCAACACCGTCACCGCCGACGGTCTCACGAACCTGCTGTTCACCGGCAGCGACAACACCGTCAGCCACACCGGCGAGGCCCCCACCGTCGACGACCTCAGCGACGCCGCCGACAGCAACACCGTCACCGCCCGCTGACCTCACTCCACCACCCCGCGCGGCACGACCACGCACCCGCAGCCCGATGACGAGCCCGGCACCCCACGAGGTGTGCCGGGCTCGCCCACGCCGATCGGCACCGGGCCCACCCGAAGGACTCGAATCTCATGCGACACACCCCCTCCCGCCTCGGCACCGCCGCTCTCGCGGCCGCCACCGTCCTGACCGGGCTCGGCTTCGCCGCACCCGCCTCGGCCGAACCGATCTCGGCCACCGGCAGCACGCCCGTCGTCATCTCGGGCCCGCCCGTCGCCCCCTCCGTCACCCGCCTCGTCGGGCCACTCACCCTCATCGACGACGACACCCTCGCCTACGGCCTCCGACTCGACGCCGACACCCTGCGCACGACGACAGCCCAGGCTCTCGCCGACGCCCAGGCAGGCACCGACTACTTCTCCGTGCCCGCCCCGGGCCAGGTCGGCCCCGTCCGGGGCACCGGAGACAAGGCCAACCGCTGCCTCACCAAAGGAGCCGTCCAGTACGTGAGCACGACGACGTGCAACGGCTCCGCCGCCCAGGACTGGCAGTGGACCACGACCATTGAGCGCCAGGGCGAGACCCACGCGCTCTCCCCCGCCACCGACACGTCCCGTGCCGTCGCTCCCCGCGGCGAGAACACCTTCGTGTCGACCGTCACCTCGGCCGACACCAAGCGCCCCATGGCCCTCGACACCGTCATGGCCGCCGACCGCGCACTCGACGCGATGGCGACCGCCGACTCGGTCGCCAAGTCGGCCACCGTCACGGGCTGGGCCACCTCGGGCGCCACGGTCGAAGCCGGCGGCGTCACCACCATCGCCGCCGAAGACGGCACCTTCACCCTCACCGTCGAAGGGCTCGAGTACGGCGACAACACGATCACCGTGACGCAGACCCTGCCGAACGGACTCGCCTGGGGCACCCTCGACGTCGTCGCCGTCATCGACACCGTCGTCCCGACCGAGGGCATCCAGACCGAGCTCGACCGTGACGCGGCCACCGCGGTGACCGTCGGCGTCACCACCGCAGCCCTCTGGACCCGGCAGGTGGGCACCATGGTCCTCACCGCACCCGAGGGCACGACCTTCGTGGAGGACCAGACCAAGATCAACGGCCAGCTCAAGCACCCCGGTGGCAACTGGAGTAACGACGCCAACGCCCACGCCCTGCACGACGGAGTCCTCTCCGCCGACAAGCGCACCTACACCTACGAGTACCGCGGCACCGTCAACGGCTACGGCATGCAGAACGGCAGCCAGATGCGCTGGACCCCGCGAGTCGTGGTCGACGAAGGAGCCCCCGCCACCACCGGCCAGGTCGACTTCGTCTTCGCCGGCACCGGCTCCGCCGGCGACTATCGCGCCGCAGGGCACACCCCCACCACCATCGAGGACTCCGGCATCGCCCCCGCAGACCTCGTCGTGACCAGCCACGACGCCGAGGCCACCTACACCCTGAACGAGCGCGTGACCCTCGAAGGCACCGCCACCCCCGGCGCCGAGGTCACCGTCTACTGGTTCGGCAAGGCCCACCCCACCCTCGCCACGACCGTCACCGCAGCGGCCGACGGCACCTGGGCGGCCACCCGAGGCCTGGGCACCCCGACGATCTACAACATCGCCGTCACCCAGACCGCCCAAGAAGGCAAGGTCAACGAGGCCAGCATCCGCCTCAGCCCCGAGCAGGGCGCCGCGAGCGACCTCACCCTGACCAGCCACCAAGACGGCGACGCCTTCGACACCACCACGGCCACCACCCTGCGAGGCAAGGCCACCCCCGGCGCCACCGTCACGGCCTACTGGTTCGGCAAGGACCACCCCACCCTCGCCACCAGCGTCATCGCCGGCCCCACCGGTGAATACGCCCTCAGCCGAGGCCTGGGCGGAGTGAACCCGTACGACATCGTGCTCACCCAGACCGCACAAGCCGACAAGGTCAACGAGATCAGCTTCCGGCTCAACCCCGAGAAGGGCGCACCCGCCGACCTCACGCTGACCAGCCACCAGGACGGCGACGCCTTCGACGCCACCGGCCTGACCACCCTGCGCGGCACGGCCACCCCGGGCGCCACCGTCACCGCCTACTGGTTCGGCAAGGACCACCCCACCCTCGCCACCACCACGACGGCCGGCGCGGACGGCAGCTACGCGATCGCCCGCGGCCTCGGCGGCACCAAGCCCTACACGATCACCCTCACCCAGACCGAGCAGGCCGACACGACCAACGAGGTCACCGTCCAGCTCGTCCCCACCCCGTAACACCTGCCCCCGGCACTCCGACCCGAGCCCGGCGCCCTCCTCGACGAGGGAGGCGCCGGGCTCGACCCGTCACACGATCCGATCGTTGCCGATCGCCATCTGAAATGTTAGATTGATACAGTCGTCGACCGACGGCGTACAACCCGCATCCCGAGGTAACCCATGACCCCGCCCACCAGCCGCCCCGAGGCCGACGGCCCCGATCTCGACGAGTCGACCCGCGCCTCCTCGGCCCCGTCGCTGCGCGTCCGCCCCCTCGTCCTGGTCGCCGACGCGATCGCGTGGGCGACCGCCGTCGCCGCCACCTCGACCCTGGTCGGCCTGGTCACACCCGAGACCGGGGCCGGCGTCACCCTCGCCGCCCTCGTCGCGGTCGGCGCACAACTCGTCGTCGGCACGGCCTCGGGCCTCTACCGCAGGCGCTGGCTGCCCGGAAGTCGGGCCGAGGCCCGAGGGGTGGTGGTCACGGCCCTGCTCGTGGGCGTCGCCGCCGCACTGGCCCCCTCGCTCGTCGCGGCGGGTCTCACCACGCCCACCCCCTGGCCGGCGGCCCTGACCCTCATCGCGTTCCCGGTGGCCGCCCTGATCATGGCCGGCGCCCGCACGCTCGTCCGCGACCACATCGAACGCGCCCTCCGCCCCCGCGACGACGCGAGCCCCACCCTCGTCTTCGGCTCGGGGGTGCTCGGCGAGCACCTCGTCCGCCAGATGCTGACCGATCCGGACTGCAACCACCGCCCGGTCGCCCTGCTCGACGACGACCGTAGCCGCCGTGGCCTGCGCATCGCCGGCGTCACCGTCGCCGGTGGCCGCGCCGACATCGCCCGCGTGGCGCGGGACACCGGCGCCGACACCCTCGTGCTCGCCATCGCGCGGGCCGACACGAGCCTCGTCCAGCACCTCACCGAGACCGCGACCTCGGCGGGCCTGCGCCTGTTGACGGTGCCCTCGCTCGACGAGGTCCTGACCGGGGCCCGCTCGAGCACCGACCTGCGCGACGTCTCCGTCGAAGACCTCGTCGGCCGCCGCCCGGTCGACACCGACGTCGAGTCCATCGCCGACTACGTCCGCGGCCGCCGCGTGCTCGTCACCGGGGCCGGTGGTTCGATCGGCAGCGAGCTCTGCCGTCAGCTGTCGCGCTTCGCCCCGGCCGAGCTCATCATGCTCGACCGCGACGAGACCGCGCTGCAGGCCGTACAGGTCACCCTCAGCGGCCACGGGCTGCTCGACACGCGCGACGTCGTGCTCGCCGACATCCGTGACTCGACCGCCCTCTCGACGATCTTCCGGTCGCGCCGGCCCGAGGTGGTGTTCCATGCCGCCGCCCTGAAGCACCTGCCCATGCTCGAGCAGTATCCGGCCGAGGCGTGGCAGACCAACGTGATGGGCACGCTCAACGTGCTCGAGGCCGCCGTCTCGGTCGGGGTCGAGACGTTCGTGAACATCTCGACCGACAAGGCCGCCAACCCGACCAGCGTCCTCGGTCGATCCAAGCGCCTGGCCGAGCGCCTCACGGCCCGTGCCGCCGAGACGAGCGGCCGACGCTACCTCTCGGTGCGGTTCGGCAACGTGCTGGGCAGCCGCGGCAGCATGGTGCCGCTCTTCCGTGACCTCATCGCGGCGGGGCGCCCCCTCACCGTCACCCACCCCGACGCGACCCGGTTCTTCATGACGATCCCCGAGGCCTGCCACCTGGTGATCCAGGCCGGCGCCATCGGCCGACCGGGCGAGGCGCTCATCCTCGACATGGGAGAGCCGGTCAAGATCCTCGACGTCGCCGAGCGCATGATCGCCCTGTCGGGCCGTGACATCGGCGTGGTCTTCACCGGCCTCCGCCCGGGCGAGAAGCTGCACGAAGAGCTGAACGGCACGGGCGAGAGCGACGAACGGCCCGTGCACCCGCTCATCTCGCACGCCGCGGTGCCCCCGCTCGACGCCTCGCGGCTCGACGTCCGGTCGGTCACGAGCGACCCTCCCACCGAACCGGCGCAACCCCTCTCGACGCCGTCGTAGTTATCCACAGCCAGGTCGACACATCTTGTGTCATGTCGTCTTTCACGTCTAGCATTTCGACGCCGCTTCGCCGGTGTTCCTGCCGCTCCGACAAGAAAGCACCTCATGATCAGATCCCTCCGGCGCGTCAGCGCCCTCGGGCTGGCCGCCTGCACGGTGGTCGCGGGCCTGGCCCTCGGGCCCGCCGCGTCCGCCCAGCCGGCGGCCCCACACGTCGACTCGCCGTCGACCGGCCCCAGCACGCCGCCCGTGCCGACGCCCGAGGCGACGGGCGTCGTCACGCTCGTCTTCCAGCGTGACGCGACCACCTTCCACACCCCGACCTTCAGCTACAAGAACGGCGTGGTCACGGGCTACACGACCCACCGCAGCGAGAGTGCGGCCGAAGCCGCCGCGACCCCGCTCGAGGTGCTGCCCTCGGGCGGCGGGTGGTTCCAACTTCGCGACCCGGTGACGACGTCGTGCGCGTCGTCCGTCGCCGCGGCGCGCTTCGCCGCCCTCATGGTCGTGTACGAGAAGACCTGCGACGGCGACCCCGCCCGTCGGTTCCGGGTCATGGGCGACCGCCTCGAGTCCGCCGCCCACCCCGGCCAGTCGATCACCGGCCCGACCTCGTTCCACGAAGACAGCGGCAACTACCTCTGGAACATCCTGGGCTTCGGCACGGGCACCCCGCTCCCCGTCGTCGGCGACGTCGACGCTCTGCGCTCGTTCTCGGCGACGATCGCCTCGGTCGACCTGCCCCGTCGCTCGGCCACGCTCACGGGCACCGCGGTGCCGGGCTCGTACGTCGTCGTCGGCGGGTCGCACGAAGAACGCGTCGAGGCCGACGGCTCTTGGCGCACCGAAGTGACCGGCCTCGCGCTCGGTTCGAACCCCGTCACCCTCGAGCAGTACGAGAATCAGGTCAAGACGGCCGAGGCGTCCGTCGACGTCGTCCTCGAGGTCCGTCCCCTGAGAGGCGACGTCACCTTCCCTGCCGACCGGACGCAGGAGGCACGGGTCGGCGGCACCGCACACCCCGGTGCCGAGGTGGTCGTCTCCACCACCGACGGCGCCGAGTTGGCCCGTGTGCCGGCATCGGCGGGCGTCGGCACCTGGTCGACCCCGCTGTCGGCACCGAACGCACCCGGCGACCGCGAGCTGACGGTCCGCCAGTTCGTCGACGGCGACCCGGCGGGCGAGATCGCGGTGGTCGCGGGTTACGGCGCCGGCGTCACGATCACGGCCCCGGTCGAGGGCATGGCCCACGACGGTGGCCCGGTCGCCATGAACGGCTCGGGCGAGCCGGGCGCGGCGGTCAGCATCCGCGAGCAGGGGCGCCCGACGGTCCTCGGCACCGCGACGGTGCTGCAGAACGGACGGTGGTCCTCGCGGACGACGAACGTCGACTCGGCGACCCACGTGCTCGAGGCACGACACGAGGGCCGGGGCGCCAACCGGACGACCGCTCTCGTCACGCTGAACCCCGAAGGCGTCACTCCCCCGGTCGTCGGACCGCCCACGGTCGAGAGTCCGCAGAACGGCGAGACCGTGACCACGAGCCGACCGAGGTTCACCGGGCACGGCCACGAAGGGGCGACGATTACGATCGGCTTCGGCCCCAACTCGATCATCGGCAGCGGCGTGGTGCGCGACGGCGCCTGGACGATCGACCCCGACCGCGGGTTGGCCCTCGGCCGCAACGCCCTGATCGTTACCCAGAAGCTCGGTGACGACGTGCAGACCCTGACGCACGTCGTCGACCGTGTCGCGGTCGAGCTGCCTTTCCGGGTCACGAGCCACGCCGACGGCGGCCTGTACGACACCGGCCTCACGACGTTCCGGGGCACCGCGCCCATCGGGGCGACCATCGTGGCGAAGAACCAGTGGAACACCCTCATGGGCACCGACTACTCGAGCGACGGCACCTGGGCCTTCGACCGCAACCTGGGCCCGACCAGCGCCGGGTACGACCTGACCTTCACGGCGACGGTGCCTGGCGGTACCCCCCGGGTGACCCGGCTCAAGCTCAACTACGGCGGCACCCTCGCCTTCCAGGTGACGAGCCCCCTCCACAACAGCACCTACGCCGAGGGGGTCGCGACCTTCACCGGGCGAGCGGCCCCGAACACCTCGGTGGTGGCGACCAACCAGTGGGGCACCCGCATGGGCCAGGCGACCAGCAACCTCTCGGGCGCGTGGTCGTTCGACCGGTACCTCGGGCCCACGGCCACCGGCTACGACATCACCTTCGTCGCGACCCGCGGTGACGACGTCCAACGGTCCATCCTGCACCTGAACCCGCGCACGCCCGACGTGCCCGTACGGGTCACCAGTCACGTCGACGGCGAGGTCTTCCGGCCGGGGCCGAACACCCTGACCGGGGTGGGGGCGCCGCTCGCGACCGTCTCGGCCACGGCTCGCGTCGCGGGGTCCGACGTCGACCTGGGCAGCGCGCCGGTGGCGACCGACGGGCGATGGACGCTGCCCGCACGGTCGTGGGGAGCAGGCGACGACCACGTCGTCACGGTGAAGCAGACGAGCCCCGGCGGTGCGGTCTCGGAGACGACCCTGCGCCTCGTCGCACCGGTCTTCGCTCCCCTCGTGCTCACGTCGCCCCAGGTCGGCGACACCTACGAGAACGGCGTCCCCACCCGGTTCTCGGGCACGGCGACGCCCTTCGCCGAGGTCACCGTGCGCTCGGCGATGAGCGACACGGTCTACCAGACGGTCGAGGCCGATGCCCGCGGGGCCTGGTCCTTCAGTCGGTCGTGGGGGCCCAGCCACGACTACGTCCTCGTCATCGACCAACAGGCGAAGGACGGCCAGGGCAGCCGACTGCCCGACTTCGCGTGGAACAGCAGCGCCCGATGAGGCGGCGTCGGCCCGACACGGGTTCAGGTGCCACGGGCCGGGGCCGCGGCCGGGGCCGCGGTCGCGGACCCGGACCCGGCTGCGCGTGGGCGTCGGGGCTCGTCGTGCTCGGAGCCCTCGTCGGATGCACGTCCGCCGACGACGAGTTCGACGGCCGGCACGACGGTGACGGCACCCCCCGGGCCGAGGCGTCGCCCGAACCCTTCGTCACGGGTGAGTGCCTCGACGGCGCGGCCGCCCTCGTCGTCGACGCCGAGCACCCCGAGGTGACCTTCGACGAGGCCTGCGAGACGGTCAGCGTCATCGGCACCGACGGCACCGTCACGCTCGGCGCCGTGGGGCATCTCGTCGTCGAGGGTCGCGGGCTGACGATCACCGCCGAGACGGTGACCGCGGTCGACTTCGCCGGCGACGACAACGTCCTCAGCCACGGAGGCGCGGCACCGACGGTCACCGAGAACGGGACGACGGGCAACACGGTCGGGCCGAGCTGACCCGCATCCCTGACCGCCGCCTCCCCCGCGAGGCGCCCGCCCGCTGACCTCCGTGTCAGCGGGCGGGCGCATCATGGGTCGATGCTCAGCCTCGATCTCGCCCGACGCCTGCGGACCGCCGGACTGCGTTGGCGACCCCGACAGGGCGACCGGTTCGTCATCGACGGTGACGCCTTCGACGGCGAGGTGTTCACGCTCAGCGACATGACCATCGAGGCGCACGAGTACAGCACCGGCACCGTGCTCGGCTTCAACGGCACCACCGAGTGGGCCCTCGACTCGGTCGCCGCCGCGGACAGTCTCTGGCTGCCTCGCGAAGATCAGCTGCGCGACCTGCTCGGGCGGTCGTTCCGGTCGATGTCCCGCGTGCCCGCGGTCGGCGAGGGCCTCGAAGACGAGACCGTCGGGTACGACGTCCGCACCCGCCGACCCGGAGCCGAAGACGACGAGTCGCACGTCTCGGGTGACCCCGAAGACGCCTACGCCCTCGCCCTGTTGTCGTTCATCGACGCCTCGCTGCGCCTCGACGACTGACCGGGCGACGGCGGTGGCCGCGCCGACGGCAGCTCCCTCCGGTCGGTCAGCGGCGGGTCGACACCGTCACGGTGAACTTCGCCGTGCGCGACACCTGACGAGTCGGTCCGACGACGCGCTCGAGCGTCGGACGGTAGCCGAGGTGGCTGTTCCAGACGCACCACAGCTCTCCGCCGGGACGCAGCAGGCGAGCGGCGGCGTCGAACAGCTTGTGGGCGATGCCCGCGTGCACGGTGGCCCCGACGTGGAACGGCGGGTTGAGCAGCACCAGGTCGGCGGAGCCTGCGGGCAGTGAGGCTCCTGCGTCGTCGCGCCGCGCCTCCACGCGGTCGGCGAGGCCTGCGGCCGCGATTGTCTCGGCGGCCGACGCGACGGCAGCTGCGGAGTGGTCGGTGGCGACGACGACAGCGCCGGGATGCGCGAGGGCGTACGAGACGGCGAGCACACCCGTGCCACAGCCGAGGTCGACCACGTGACCACCGTCCGTCGCCGAACCGGCGAGGGCCTCGAGCAGGGCGCGCGTGCCGATGTCGATGGTGGTGCCCGCGAAGGCGGCCGCGTGCGCGACCACGACGAGGTCACCGTGTCGCTGCGTGCGGGGCCAGCTCGGGGTCGCCGACGGTCGGGGCGCGGAGGCGGTCAACACCCGGGATTTCTGCCGGGCCAGTCCGGCCCGCACGTCGCCGAAGTGCCGCCGCAGCACGTCGTTCATGGCGGGGGTCATGTGCTTGACGCGCCCTCCCGCGAAGACCTGCACGTCGGGGGCCGCGTGGGACGCGATCAGCTCGGCGATCTCGTCGAGGGCGTCGAGCCCGCGAGGCAGTTGCAGCAGGACGACCCGGGCGCCGGCGACGAGCGAGGCGTCGAGAGGGTGATGGGCCCACCGTGGTGCGGTGCCGAGCGCGCGGGCGTTGGCGGCGAGGGCGAGTTCACCCGAGAGGGCGTCCTGGTGCACGCGGATGTCGGCGATGTGCCCGGGGTCGGCGACGCCGAGCGTGAGTGCTCCGTAGCGGTCACCGATCACGGTGACGTGCGCCGGGTGGGCGACCAGCGCCTCCTCGGCGGTGTCGAGCAGCAGCCGGTCGGTCGCGTCGACGGCCTGCAGCTCGGGGGCCTCGACGTCGGGCCACCGGCGGAGCTGCGCGAAGTCGATCACCTGCTCACGGTAGTGGTGCCGGTCGAGATGTCACGACTCGCCGCTCACGTTCGAAGGTGAGCGGCACGTAGTGACATCTCGGCCAGCCCGGGGCAGGACAGGCAGGCCAGGACCACTGCTACCGCTGCGGCCGCCAGACGACGACCGAGGTCTGCCGCGAGGGCCGGGTGCCGTGCCGCAACGGTACGACGCCGCTCTCGCCCGCGGCGAAGACCCGGGCGCCGGGCCGGTTGACCATCTCGTCGGCGAGGGCCCGCTCGAGTTCGCGCACCCGCGACTGCAGGGCCGTCACCTGGTTCTCGAGCTCGAGGATGCGCTTGATGCCCTCGAGCGAGATGCCTTCGCCACCGAGCCGGGCGATCTCGCGCAGCTGTACGACGTCGCGCATCGAGTAGCGCCGTGACTTGCCGGCCGTGCGCTGGGGCACGACGAGACCGAGACGGTCGTACTGACGCAGCGTCTGGGCGTGCATGCCCGAGAGCTCGGACGCCGTCGCGATGGCGAAGAGGGGCGAGTTCTCGTCCATCGGCCATCGGCTGGGGTCAGGTCGGTCCATCTCGTCCTCCTTCGCATCTCGTGGGGCGGGCCCGGGGCCCCGGCTCGGCCGGGGGCCCGGCAGGCCCTGCCTAGGCTCGGGCCCGGGCGATCAGGTCGTCGCGCGGGTTCTCGGCGGGCAACGCGGCGGCCAGGGCCTCGACGGCCTCGCGCGCCTTGTCGTTCAGGTGGGCGGGCACCGCGACCTGGACGGTGGCGAGCAGGTCGCCGACCCCGTCCTTCGCGTGCACGCCGCGGCCCTTGACCCGCAGGACGCGGCCCGAGGGGGTGCCCGGTGCGACGCGCAACCGTACGGGCTCGCCGCCGAGGGTGGGCACCTCGATCGTCGCGCCGAGGGTGGCCTCGGCGAACGTGACGGGCACGTCGAGCCGCAGGTTCTTGCCGTCGAGCTCGAATACCGGGTGTTTGCGCACCGCCACGGTGAGCACCATGTCGCCGGCCTCGCCACCGTCGGGGCTCTGCTCGCCCCGCCCGCGCAGCTTGATCTTCTGGCCGTCGTGCACGCCGGCGGGGATGCGCACCTTCATCGGCTTGCCGTTCGACGCCTGCAGCGTGATGGTCTCGCCGACGATCGCGGTCTGGAAGTCGAGGGTGGTGCTGGCCGTCATGTCGCGACCCTTGCTCGGGCCGCCGAAGCCGCGGTAGCCGCCGTTGGTCTGGCCGAAGCCGCCACCGCCGAACATGCCGCCGAAGATGTCGTCGAAACCGCCGCCGCCACCGCTCTGACGGAACTGCGTGCGCTGGCCGCCCTGGTTGAACATGCCACCGAAGACGTCCTCGAAGCCGCCACCCGCGCCTCCGGGGCCGCCGCTGCCGGCCGTGAAGCGGGCACCGCCGCCCATGGCACGCACCTGGTCGTACTCTTTGCGCTGCTCGGGGTCGGAGAGCACCGAGTTCGCCTCGGAGATCTCTTTGAACCGGGCCTCGCTGGCCGCGTCACCCGGGTTGGAGTCGGGGTGGTACTTGCGCGCGAGCTTGCGGTAGACCTTCTTGAGCTCGGCGGGCGTGACGTCTTTGGAGACACCGAGGACGGCGTAGAAGTCCTTGTCGAACCA
>Ga0265798_10010483_pt1 | contig 11426 bp, 10 predicted proteins | sample P3T30metagenome_FD_192430 | JGI IMG/M metagenome (GOLD analysis project Ga0265798, IMG submission 192430) | Plant litter microbial communities from East Loma Ridge, Irvine, California - P3 T30 | ecosystem: Environmental > Terrestrial > Plant litter > Unclassified | place: USA: California... | reverse complement strand
ACGTCGCGTAGTTAGATTTATATCTCCTCTAATAGCCTAGATAGCAAGGTGTATTTAATTCTTATTTAGAAGCTTTTGCACGTTGTTGCGTTGAGGCATCGCGTTAAATAGTAGAGAACTGTCGATTTTGGTAGGGTCTTAGCGAAAGTGGTCCACATGCTTGTATAGCCCACTTGCTTATAAAGTACGTTAGTAGCTATTAAGTCTTAGTAATATAACGTTATGTTAGTAGTTAGCGTTTATAATAGTTATTCGAACAAAGTTTATATTATACAGTAGGAGTATTTCAATAAAAAAGATTATTAAAAAACACATTAGCCCCCATCCTCAAGGGGAATTGATATCTATAGTAAGGCCCCATATCCTCTCTAGTATGCAATCATCGACCCGCTAGTAACAGCACTCGTCTTTCCAAACATATCTCTGACAAGCTCCTGGATCCAATTTGGTAAACCCTTTAGCCATGAGATAGGCGCCGCAGAACTAGGAATGAAAAGCTGCGCACCGCGCCTATCAATAATCTGCCTCACAATAATCTTTGCTACCTCCTCCGGCATCAACATACTCTCTAGAATCTCCAAATTCTGGCCACTCTTCAATATTCCCTCCTCAATCAGCGGTGTGCGCACCCAACTTGGATGCGCAATCGTAGTCTTGACACCTGGCGCTTTATACCAGATCTTCAACTCACTCGTCAGACCTTCATGGAACGCCAGCGCCGCGGCTTTAGTTGCCACGTAGTCCGCATTAGCCGAGTTGGTTAGGAAGGAGTTGACGCTCGCCACCGTCACGATATGGCCTTTGTTCTTCGCCACCATATCCGGGACGAACTGCTGGACTAGATGCCAGTGCGAGAGAATGTTCGTGTCGAAAATGCGGCCAAGGAACTTGCTAGGGGTTTTCAGGATTGTGTGAGAGCCCGTGATACCGGCGTTGTTGACCAGAATAGAGGGAGGCCCGAGGTCGGTAAGAATTCTATCGGCTGTTCTTGCTATTGCTGTAGAGCTTGAAATGTCGCACCGGAAGTATGTCAGCAGGTCGTTTGATGTGAACGCCTCGGGTGCGTCCTGCACGTCGAGCACTGCCACGCGGATCCCGTGCGAAGTGAGAGCCTCTGCAATGGCTTTGCCGATGCCGCTGCATCCTCCGGTGACGACTGCAATTTCAGAGAGCCAGTCCCACCCCTGACCTGCGTGCATTTGCCAGTTATTTGTCGCCCATGCGTTTAGAGCTGCGTTAGTCTTCCTGATCACACCCACAGTAGCTAGAAACCCCAGTATGCGTATGATATTGCCTGTTTCGATGATATTCGAGAGAGGTGTAGCTTCCAGGTCGCTTTTCCATGTCTGTTCTGGGGTGTATAGTAGCAAGCCGAGAAGAGGACCGGTAATCATTGGCTCGAACGCGCATTTGGCAGCGAAGGCTAACCCTCTAAGCGGGAGGTCCACAAGTGGAGGCATGGATATTTTAGCAGTCCACAGGTGACAGAGATGATTATGAGAATATTGATAGTCTCAAAAAAATTGAAACTCGAGTGTTACGACGTGAGGCGCGTGCCAGTGTGAAAAGAGCCTTACTTGACCGGCTAAGCCGGAGAGCGCAGCTCATATGGCCATAGTAGCTAAACCAGTAACGCTAAACTAGTATTCCGGTAGTGATCAACATACCCCTGTCGGCAAGAACTTTTCAAAGCCACCTCCGTATACGCTCGGCATACAGTCGGTCTTGGCAAATATACCCTGCCAATTTAGTGGCTCTAGGGCCTACGAATACGTTGAGGGACTTTCCGGTCCCACAAATCCGAACACCTTAGTGTCGCGGAGTTATTGGTACCAATCCGTCTCGTGCTAATAAAGTCGCGGAAGTCATAATGTGATCAGATAACAGACTATAGACGGGATTTCTGAATTTCAATACAACACAGCCAAAATGTCTTTTCGGGACCACATCCTCAGCCGCCTCATCTTCCAAAGTGGGATAGGCTTCATATACCGCCAACTATTTATGCACCCTCCTCCAATCGCAGCAGAAGTCAAACTCGAGGGCCAAACAGCCATAATCACAGGATCAAACACCGGTCTAGGATTCGAAGCAGCACGGCAGCTCCTTCAGCTAGACCTCTCTTGGCTCATCCTAGCGGTCCGATCCCAAGCCAAAGGCAGCGTCGCAGCAGAAGCCCTCTGCAAGGAGTTTCCGCTCGCTCAAATTGAGGTTTGGATCCTAGATTTGGAAGATCCTGACTCTGTTTCTGCGTTTGCTATAAAATGCCAGACTCTGGGTAGGATTGACATGGTCATTCTCAACGCCGGTGTGCAGAACAAGAACTGTATTGTCTCGGTCAAGACAGGACAAGAGCAGACATTCCAAGTCAACTACCTCTCGACCGTCATGCTGGCTGTGCTTCTCCTGCCGATACTGAAAGCCAAAAGAGGTCTGACAGGAAAGCCAGCTAGGCTCACCCTGGTGACATCGACGACCGCATATTTTGCGGGTTTCGACTACCGGAAACCGATTTTACCGCAGTTTAACGAAAAGTACGATGTTACAAAGTGGTATGCGCGCGAGAAATTGCTGCAAATGGTTTTTGTGAGAAGACTGGCAGCGCTGGTTAGCTGCGATGAGGTGATTATGAACACAGTTTGTCCGGGACTGGTTGGAAATACGGAAATTTGGCGTACCTTGAATACAAGTGCTATGCTGAGGCACATGTTCTCGGTTTACTTCACTTTGTTTGGTAGAAGCTTGGCAGATGGTGCCAGCACGTACGTTCATGCCGTGGTGGTCGCAGATCGAGAAAGCCATGGAGGGTTCTTGAGTGAGTGGGGAGTACGCCCGTAAGTGACAAACCACGTGGATGTACTTCAACCAACTCTTTTCACTGACCTTTTGCTAGATATCCGGCTGTGATGTACTCAAAGCGTGGTGAGAGATTGGAAAAGAAAGTCTTAAATGAAACTAGAGAGATGTTGAAATCTATGAACGTCTCATATACCTTCATGCAGGATTTCTAGTCAACGGGTCGCGATCAAGTTACTAAATTACCATAGAAGAGGCTTTTAATAGCTGAAAATAGCAAACATACCTCTTGGGCTTGAGTGTCTTCATTTCCATGTCCGACTCTAAAGCGAAAGGTACCTGAGTTACCGCATAGTTTCAACCTCGGTTCTACAAACAGGAATATTCTAGACCGACTTCAATGTCTTCAGTCTGGGACTGATTTTAACATTCAAAGGTGGATGCACGTAAGAAGCGCGCACAGATTGATCATGGCTGATTTCCTAAGCTATTCACGGTCCGTGAGCTCAACATCATACTTCTCTATTGGCCGGGCCACTATTTGCTTTATCTCAGAATGCGCTAAGCTAATAACACGTCCGCAGTCAGTGAAGACTCTTACATTGATATCGGAGATAAATAGTCAAAGAATGTATAGCTTACTTCTGGCAGATACAGCTGCATTTCCCTGTCAAGAAGGGCTGGAATGCAACTTTTTATCACCTTCGAAGCGAGGATCCCCAAGCCAACGCTCGGCAGCGAAGACTTCCGGCTAAGCAAAGTTGACTGGGTTACGGTACATCGCCCAATACTAAATATACACACTTGTCAAGCATTCCGGCACAGCAGTCAGCGAGGTTCCTAGACCTTCATCGAAGGGCCCATAAAACTACTCGTGAGACTTACTTCTCCAGGATGAAAAGGCCCGTCGACGGCCTTGCCATGTCGCTATACCAGTCGCGGCATAGAGCCTACGGCGGGCGGGTAGATAAGCAAGGTCTCGTCTAGATTAGCTGTCCTGAGACGCTGCGCGCTAAGAAGTGTAATCTATTCTATTCTTCGCTATCAAAACATGAATCAATCTCTTCCTTTAGCTGAACGAGTATCGCAGAGTGAATGCAGAGTAGGTCAATTGCCCCGGCGATTCTGAGTTGAATCATAGGCACCTCAATGGCCGCTTTCAAAAAGTCGCGCAAAGAGAGGTACGAAAGGCTTCATACGCAATTGCAGTCGTTGCATACCATCAATCAAGTCCGGCCGACTAGTACGCTTCGAGACCTAAGTACACATGAATGTATTATGTCCCGCAATAATCTTTGTAGCAAACAAATCAACAAGCGGGCCCACCATCGTCACTAAAAACGATGCGCCCGCCGAAAGTGCGCCATGTCATGCTGCACAATGAAAAACTCGAAGTTCATTGCGATCCACGGCTGGAAGTTGCTCCGCCCCTTGTTTCCAAAGGACGCGCCGAAGACATCGAGTGAGAAGAAGTTGAACCACTTTGTCAGATCAAGGGATCACCCCTCGGCATAGTGCCCTCCGAGGCATCTGAAGAGGCGGCCAATGTATTAGCTGATTGGAGGCTCCTAGCGCTGCACGCCCTGCGCCGAAGATGCTGGCGCTATTAGATAACGTTAGAGCGTGTGGGTCTCTGTATCGGCCCTAATAATGCTGGGGGCAACTTCAGCTACGAAGCCTGGGAGCTTGAGGTTCTCTGTTTGGCCAGGCTTCCGATGCCTGTAGACCTCTTTCTACGTCGTTGCGTGCAGACATGACACGGAGTTTGGGCTTGTGGGGACGATATCACTGTCTTTCTGGTGCAATGCGAGAATTTGTTTATGTGGCATGCCAGACCATGATATCAAGAGGAGTGGGATGGGCTAGATGGACTACAAGAAAGCACTAGGCGCTTTTTCAAGTGGGTTGAAGTAGACGTTGTATATTCCGGATGATAAGATATGTACCAGGGCCTGTGAAGCATGTGTGTAAGATTCTTTATGCCGACTCACGGCGAGAAAGTAGCCTAAACCACAGATGTCACGATAGTCTGAAGCCACCAGAACTTGGAATATAGGGACCTCTCAAGATTTCTACGGGGTTGTACTCTATATGCTAGTCTAATGTTTCCGCGGTCTCTGAACCCCCAATCCTTTGAAGTCTCTCAAGTATCAGCTGCGCCCATCCCATAAGTATCTGCCTAAGCAGCATTCTTGCAACGGGCAGTAAATTTACAAATAACCGGCTCCGCGCACTTGAGGTTAAGCTCAACCTTGATCTTCATCTCCGTACCATTGTCCCCACTGCCACCAAGTCCACACCACTCGATGCGCTCGAACTCCTGGAGAAGTCGCACCAGGATGTACTGAATCTGGAAGCGACCAAAAACTCTGCCAGGACACTGGCGGGGCCCGATACTGAAGGGCAGATAATCGCCGTACTTTGGTGCCCATGTTTCCCATCGTGTAGGATCCCACACGTTGGCGTTTGCGCCTACGGTGGCTTTGCTGCGCTGGAGGCCTGCGACTGAGTACACTAGAAGGGTGGTTGGGATTAGTTGTTTGTACATAGTAGATATCCAGAATGTTGGTGAAGCATTTAATTGGGATCTTACCAATGATCTGACCTGCTGAGACAGAGATGGGATCATTCCCATCTAGGCCGCCCCCGACAGGCAGAATTGCATTTGTCCTAGCCTCTCGAATGTTGAGACCAAGCGGGTGGTACATTCTCATGGACTCTTTGACTGTGTTGGCTAGGAGTTCTAGTTTCCTCAGTTGGTCTGGTGTGGGAATCGCGTCCATGCCAATACTAATGAGAAAATCACGTTAGCATCAAGTCTATTTTCAGCACTCATATGGACTTCCACTTACTGCTTTTCTATCTCCTCTTGAAGTCTTTTGTAGAGGGCTGGTTGCCGGGCTAAGTGATATATCGTCCAAGTAGCCAGAATAGCACCCGGATCCTACGTGATCGTCAGTATTCCCCTTCATCACTCTTGCGCTACAGACCCGTCTGATCAAATTCAATGGTGCTAAAACCCGAGACGCCTTAGCAGTAGGCGAGAAGGTGGAAGATAGCCGTGATTAAATTGCGGCTCTGTGCCGGGGCTCTCAGAGCTGCTGAGATAATTGTACCCGCCATCTGTTCCTTGGACTTTAACACCATCTGATTTACTCAGACGGATTAGTACATCGAAAAAAATACCCTACCTTTGAAGCCATTAAGACTGCCATAAGCTGACCCCTAATAAAGTATCGATCATTCGGATGCGTGGTGACCAGATCCTCCACGAGATTAAATTCCTTCTTCGCCTTTGAATCCGATTGATTATTAATTGGCAGTGCCAAGGTCTTTGCGATGAGGTTTTCGATGTAGAGTGTTAGATCACGATATGCTTTAGGGACGAAGAGCCAGTCGGGAAATAGGTTTGCAAGGCGTCTATAGGAGCATATTGTTAACAAGATTCTCAAGTTGCAAGATGAAGCTTTGCCGGAAGTGTCACATACCCGAAAAGTAGACGGTTGGTGTTGAATGTCAGAAGCTCCTCCATGGCCTTACGGAAAGGCTGTTCGTTCGCGGAAAGTGAATTCGTGGATTCTCCAAGGAATACTTGACTCACAAGGTCAAGTTGGAACTAAAGGCAATCAGCGACAAAACGATGTTAGGAATGCCCTTTGAGTCAGCATTTACCCTGTCGACCAAATCGTACACATCGACTCTCTCAGGCGAGTCTTTGATCAAACCTAGAAAGTTCTGCATATGCTTCTCAGCTGTAGGAATGTCATCCGGACGAACACGAGAGACCTGTGGTAGAACACAAATCAGTCATCTCGTATCACACAACTACGTGAACAATTGAGCTTCTTACATGCGGCTCTAATTGTTCCCTGCTCGTCTTCCACAAAGGCCCGTCCGCTAAACCTAACATCAGCAACTGTGCTACACAATGCCGGTCACCACACTTACTTGTGAAGACCGAGTCTCCCAAGATACTACTAAACACATCATGTGGCGTCTGTCCCTTGGCGAAGTTTGCGAACTGATCTGCTTGGATAGCCTTAATGTTCTCTGCTCTGTCGGTGATGAAGATATCACCACCTAACAGATTCATCTCGACCGTGCGACCGGGAGTGTTGAGGACTTCGTCGCAGATGTATTCAACGAACGTGTTCGAGTGTAAGCGTTGTACGAGCTTCCATGCCATATCTAGTCCTATGTGTTATGCGGTGATTAGTCTCGCTGCTATGTTCGGCTCGAGCGGCAACGTGAAGAGTAACGGAAATACTACTAACCAAAGGGTATCTTGTACGGAATGCGTGGAGCATGCGGTATGGATGATTTCGCCTTATTGCCATTGTTTACTCTGGACGCTATAAGAAAAAGGACAATAATCGTTACTACGCCACATGGAAGCAACTTTGAAAAGTCAACCTCTATAGATGTCAGAATGCCCATCTTGGTAGTTGTCTGCTCCCTAGCTCAAAATCTTGCTTAGCGAAACGACGTGTGAGTTTTGTTTAGTGGGCAGGGAACAAGAAGCTGTACAAGTCGGTGGTTTTGCGTATTTGCATGATTACTGCCCGGATGCCAGATGTATACGCGTCTCAAAGCCGAACCATCGAAAAATACCCTTGGCGCATACTACGCTGACACTACGGAAGCGGGTTTCAATATTTCTTGCGGACAGGGGTATCTTGATTACTTACTACCGAAGTACTACCGAAATACAGACAGGGCTGTCTCAACGCTCTCTTGGCAGACCTCTACCTTCCTTGTACTCATTGCCACTATCAAGTTCCATAATCTTTTGAATGTGTATAGGCATCCTCTTTATCCAAGCTTGTATCTGTCGTTGCAGTAAGGCTATATAGATATCCTCCTATACTGTTGTTACCACTCTATTCTTAGGGACTCCTTTCTTAGTTGTTGTCCTCTTCAACCATGACTATGCTTTCTTGATAGCGTTAAGATCAGGAGGATTTCCACGCTAAATAAGCTTCTCTACGCCTTCTTGTTAACGCATAAGACGCTAATATAGTAGCCATAGGAGGGAGCCTTATCTTCTTGCACAAGGGTATCTAGTCTCCGTCTTTCAAGCACGCCTTTGCAAAGGGGAGAAGCTTTAGGATAAGGACTTGGTTTTGATAACGCTACCAATCAATAACTCCTTTATTGTTACCATCAGCAATCTTTCTGCTATCTTTTGTTTATCTCTATTAAGGTACACTCTTAGGCTGATTTCTTCAGCCCAACCTCTATGTGCCTGTTGAAAACTCCCGCCCTTCCTTTATAATAGGCTTAAGGATCTTATTTACATCCTCAATATTCATAGCTACTTCTTTCTTGTCCTCAGTAGTATCAGGCTTCCAAAAGTGTAAGGGGCCTGTATAGTTATACGAAAAGTAGCCCCAAAACATGAACTCTGGGTAGCCTTTCCACCTCTCTCGAATAACTGATTTAAGGCCTCGTCTATTTTTCTCCCCACGTGATAGCTACCGAGGCGGTGATTAAGAAGGACAGAGGTCTTATCTGACCAGATGACACCCTTCCAATCCTCAAGTGTCCAGGGGTCTGCGCTAGCGGAAACTTTTGGAAACTACCTCCGTAGCAGTGAGCACTAGACTTATTAATACTTATAAAGCGATTGGTGACCCTAAGAGACAACGTCGGCCCTATCTCTCATACCACTACGACTAGTGTCGGCATACTTTCCTGCTCTAAAATTCTATCCGCGTATACCGTCGTATACCGTCGTGTATCGTATAGCCGTTAGTGCCCTATCTAGAACTTCTACCATGTAGCATGGTATAGCCCTTAAGGTACTAGCGTAATCTAACAAATTGCGCAGGCCAGGAAATACCGGTCGAAAACTCGTGAGAACAGTGGTTTATCCCGAGCACGATACTGCACAGTATCCTAATTAGGCTTCTTCTAGTTATCAAACAGACATTGTTGCTGTTCTCATGATGAATCAGTGTTCTCACTATTTAAATACTTAAAGTCATACTGTGTCTATGACCGTCTCAAACAATTCTCTACAAACCTTCTCTTGAAAGTTTCAAGCATTTACATTTAGCGAGACTATTACAAGACGTTCGACAACTTGTATCTCCTAAGCTCAGATTGTCATATAGTAGAGCGTTATCATGGCTACCGACAAAACGACACCCGTAGCCATCATCGGCATGAACATGAAGTTTCCAGGTGACGCAGTATCTGCGCAGGCCTTCTGGGAGCTAGTAATGAGCGCGAGGAACGTATCTCAGGAGATACCCAGCGACCGGTTCAACATAGATGGTATGTACTCACTCTCTATAGGGGTGCACGAATGTCACGTGCTAACTTGAACCAACAGCTTTCTACCATCCTGACCCGAACCGTTTGGACAGCGTAAGTCTGAATGATGAGTTCTGGTATTTGGGAGCCGACTAAGCTGATTCCGCTAGTTACGCGTCCGCCATGCACACTTCATGAAGGAAGACCCGCGCAGTTTCGACGCGCCCTTCTTCAGCATGTCATACGCAGAAGCATCAGTTCTCGACCCACAGCAGCGTGGCCTGCTTGAGGGCGCCTACCGCACGTTCGAGAACGCGGGCATCCCCATGGAAACACTCTCCCGCTCCCCCACCTCAGTCTACTGCGCTTCCTTCTCGCGCGACGGTGAAACTATAACCGGCCGCGACTTCGCTTCCCAATCCCGCTACCATGCCACCGCTAACGGCTCGTCCATGCTCAGCAACCGCATCAGCCACTTCTTCGACCTTGCAGGCCCCTCTCTCACCGTGGACACAGCCTGCTCGTCGGGCTTGTACGCGCTGCACCTCGGCGTGCAGAGCATTCTTGCGGGCGAGAGCGCCATGTCGCTTGTCTGTGGCGCGAACACCTTCATCACGCCCGAGAGCCAGGCGCTTGCGCTCAGCAACGGCGGGTTTTTGAGTGTTGATGGCAAGAGTTACAGCTTTGATGTAAAGGCTAACGGGTATGCGAGAGGCGAGGGGTTTGGGTTTGTCTTGCTCAAGCCGCTCGACGCCGCGGTGAAGGATGGGGACGTTATAAGGGCGGTGATCCGGGCCACGGGTGCGAATCAGGATGGTAGAACGCCAAGTATCACCCAGCCGAGCCAGCAGGCACAACTTGATCTGTTGCGCGATACGTATCGCGTTGCGGGGCTCGATGTTGCTGATACCGACTATGTCGAAGCTCACGGCACTGGAACGCCGGTTGGCGATCCGATCGAGGCAGCTGCTATAGGCCAAGCTTTCCGCGACGGTCGAAAATCTGACCGACCGCTTTATGTGGGTTCTGTAAAGGCGAATATCGGTCACTTGGAGGGCGCTTCGGGCATGGTGAGTTTGGGTGACCTCCTGGCTGGTGTGCTCAGAGATCTCGCTGACATGATCGGTGGTTTAGGCTGGTGTCATCAAAGCTGTTCTCGCGCTGGAGAAGGCAGTGATTCCGCCCATCGCCATGTTCGAGAAGGCGAATCCTGCTATTGATGTAGACGGTCTCCAGCTTGCGGTAAGAATCTCTTCTACAGACTGAAAGAGCTGCTCTCACTGACTTGATCTAGTTCCCCAAAGAAGTAGTCCCATGGCCGGCAGTGGACATTCGTAGGGCATCCGTCAGCTCCTTCGGATACGGAGGTACGTTCCCCTCTTCTATACAAGACAGCGAGATGCTGATAGCGAGAAGGTAGTAACGCCCATGTGATTCTCGACGACGCGTACAATTACCTGCGCAGCCGAGGCTTGAAAGGCCTGCACCAATCTGTCGGCGAACCCACACTTACGAATGGACACACCAACGGCGCTTCCCCATCCGCAACCCCCTACGCTATCATGCCCTTCTCAGCCGCAGACAGCGACGGCACGAAGCGCCAAGCAGAAGCCCTCCAGGCCTTCCTCTCCTCACACGGGGCCGCCCATGCCGCAAATTCCCTCTCAGACCTCGCCTACACTCTCTCCTGCCACCGATCCCTGCTCAAATTCCGCTCCTTCGCCGTCATCTCCTCCCTTACCGACGACCTCACAACCCTCGTCTCGCCCAGCAGCTTCAGCAGCACCTCCGCCCCTGACCTCTCCTTTGTCTTCACGGGGCAAGGCGCGCAATATGCTCGCATGGCCACCGGCCTCCTGCACTATCCCATCTTCCATCAAAGCCTCGCCGACTGTGACGCCTATCTCACCACCCTCGGCAGCACCTGGTCTGTGCTAGAAGAGCTTGGGAAGGACAAGGACGCCAGCAAAGTCGCGAACCCAGCGCTATCGCAGCCCCTTTGCACCGCCATCCAGATTGCTCTCGTCGACCTACTGCGCACGTGGGGCGTTGCTCCCCGGGCGGTGGTCGGGCATTCATCGGGTGAGGTCGCGGCTGCTTACTGTGTGGGTGGGCTGGATCGTGAGAGTGCGTGGCGGGTGGCTTACTTCCGCGGTGTTGTGGCCGACAAGCTAGCTTCTGACCCGACGAGGGAAGCGACAACGATGATGTCGGTGGGTTTGGGCAAGGAGGCTATTCAGACATATCTGAAGGCTGAGCCGGCAGTGACGGTTGCGTGCGAGAACAGCCCTGTCAACGTGACGTTGTCGGGCCCAACGGTGGCGATTATGCGCCTGTCTGAGACGCTGGACGCCAAAGAGGTCTTCGCACGG
>Ga0265798_10010482_pt1 | contig 11427 bp, 14 predicted proteins | sample P3T30metagenome_FD_192430 | JGI IMG/M metagenome (GOLD analysis project Ga0265798, IMG submission 192430) | Plant litter microbial communities from East Loma Ridge, Irvine, California - P3 T30 | ecosystem: Environmental > Terrestrial > Plant litter > Unclassified | place: USA: California... | reverse complement strand
CGAGATAGCCGAGGTCGCCGGTGCGGAAGAAGCCGTCGGCGGTGAAGGCCGCCGCGGTGTCGTCGGGCCGGCCCCAATATTCCTGGAAGTTGGCGGCGGAGCGGATGCCGATCTCGCCGGTCGCGCCCGGCGCCAGCGCCGTGCCGTCGTCGGCCAGGATCGCCAGCTCGACCAGCGGCGCCGAGGCGCGCCCGGCGCTGTCGGGCTTGGCGATATAGTTGCTGCGCCAGTTGCCCGTGCCGATCGCGTTGGTCTCGGTGAGGCCATAGCCGATCAGCGGCGCGCCGGTCAGCTCGGCGTCGAGCCGGCGGACATGCTCGACCGGGCGCGGCGCGCCGCCCGCCGCGAAGTCGGTGACGGTCGACAGGTCGTAGCGCGCGCGCTCGGGGTGGTTGACCATCTCGTAGCTCATCAGCGGCACGCCGACGAAATAGGTCACCTTCTCGCGCTCGATCAGCCGCATGGCCTCCTCGGCGTCCCATCTGGGCATGAGCACCAGCTTGCGCCCCATCGCGAAGCTCTGGAGCAACGTCGGCACCATCGCGGTGACATGGAACAGCGGCAGGTTGAGCAGGGTCGCTGGTTGCAGCCCGGTCAGCGCCCCGTCCCGCGCCGCGATCCCCATCATCATCAGCGCCGAGGCGAGGAAATTGAACGTGCCCTGCAGCACCTGGCCATGGGTCGACAGCGCCCCCTTCGAGCGCCCGGTCGAGCCCGACGTGAACAGGATCGTGGCATGATCATCCCCGTTCAGCGCCGGCAGCACCGCGCCCGCGCCATTGCCGAGATCATCCTCGGCATGCGCCAGTACCTCGGCGAGCGCGGTCTCGATCGGCTGAAGATCGTCGAAGATCTCGACCCGCACCGCCGCCCCGCCGGGGATGGTGGCGAGCCGGCGCGCGCGCGGCGCGTCGGCGAACACCAGCGCGACCTCGACCTCGTCGAGCGCGGCGGCCATCTCCTCGGCCTGCCACCAGCCGTTGAGCAGCGTCGCCACGCCGCCGGCCATGATGATCGCCATGTAGAGCACGATCCACGCCGGCGAGTTGCGCGCCGCGATCGCCACCCGGTCGCCGCGGCGCACGCCATAGCCCGCCACCAGCGCGCGCGCGGTGCGAGTCGCGAGGTCGTGGACGGTGCCGAAGCTCAGCCGCTCCTCGCCCGCGACCAGGAACTCGACATTGCGGTGCTGCTGGCAGAAATGCGCGAAATAGGCGGGCAGCGTGGGCGGTGCGGCGGCGATCACCGGCAGCGTCCGACCGAAACGCTTGACTTGTCCGAGCGGTAGCTGGCCACCCGCGCCGGTCAGCGTCGCCATCACCGAGTCCATCCGCCGGTCGAGCTCGGAAGCCATCACTCTCTCCGCTTGGTTCTATGCTTTCCTCCCCTTATGCAGGCGCCATTGAGAAGGGGAAAGCCTTGATCCTGTCCGCCCTTGCCGCCGCCGTCCCGGGCGCCGGCGCCGCCACCGACTACGTCCGTTTCGCCGACCTCGGGCTCCACCCCGACGTCTTCTCGATCGGCGTCTTCACGCTGCGCTGGTACAGTCTGGCTTATATCGCGGGCATCGTCGTCGGCTGGTGGTATCTGCTCAAATTGCTGGCCCAGCCCGGCGCCCCGATGGCGCGGCGCCACGCCGACGACCTCGTCTTCTACGCCACGCTCGGCATCATCCTGGGCGGGCGGATCGGCTATGTGCTGTTCTACGCGCCCGAGATGCTGACGCGGCCGCTGTCGATCCTGCGGCTGTGGGACGGCGGCATGTCGTTCCACGGCGGCGTGATCGGCACCTCGCTCGGGCTTATCTGGTTCGCCCGGAAGAACGGGCTCAACTGGCTGCGCGTCCACGATTATGTCGCCTGCGCGGTGCCGTTCGGCCTGTTCTTCGGGCGGCTCGCCAACTTCGTCAACGGCGAGCTGTGGGGCAAGCCAGCGAGCGTGCCCTGGGCGATCGTGTTCGAGCGCACCGTGCCGTACGGCGTGCCCGAGCCGGCGCGCCACCCGAGCCAGCTCTACGAGGCGGGGCTGGAGGGTATCGCTTTGTTCCTGCTGCTCTGGTTCTTCTTCTGGCGCACCGACGCGCGCTACCAGCCGGGCAAGTTGGTTGGCCTCTTCCTCGCCGGCTACGGTCTGGCGCGCTTCACCGTCGAGTTCTTCCGCGAGCCCGACGCGCAGCTGCGCGCCTTCGCCGAGCACACCGGGCTGCACATGGGCCAGTGGCTGTGCGTGCCGATGATCCTCGCGGGCGTCGCGCTGATCGTCACTGCGCCGCGCCGCCGCCAGCGCGTCGAGCCCACCGTCGGGCTGGACAGCGTGGCGTGAGCGAACCGCTGCTGGCCGAGCGGTTGGCGCGCGCGATCACGCTGGGTGGGCCGATCCCGGTCAGCCAGTTCATGGCCGCGGCCAACGCGCATTATTACGCGACGCGCGACCCGCTCGGTACGGCGGGCGACTTCACCACCGCGCCCGAGATCAGCCAGATGTTTGGCGAGCTGATCGGCGCCTGGGCGGCCGACCTGTGGGAGCGCGCGGGTCGCCCCGCCGTCGCCTGGGTCGAGCTCGGCCCCGGCCGCGGCACGCTCAGCGCCGACGCGCTGCGCGTGATGGCGCGGGCCGGGCTGACGCCCTCGATCCACCTGGTCGAGACCAGCGCGACGCTGCGCGCCGCCCAGGCGGAGCGGCTGCCCGGCGCGACGTGGCACGACTCGCTCAACACGCTGCCCGAGGACGTGCCGCTGCTTGTCGTGGCCAACGAGTTCTTCGACGCGCTCCCGATCCGCCAGCTCGTGCGCCGCGCCGACGCGTGGCACGAGCGGCTGGTGGCGTGCCAGGACACGTTGTTCGTGCCGATCGCGGGTGCCGCGGTGCCCGACACGATCGTGCCGGCGGACTTGCGCGACGCTGCGCCGGGCGCGGTGATCGAGACCTCGCCCGCCAGCGTGGCGGTGATGGCCGACCTCGCCGCACGGATCGTCGCGCAGGGCGGTGCGGCGCTGGTGATCGACTATGGCTATGAAGGGCCGGCGATCGGCGACACGCTCCAGGCAGTGCGCGCGCATGCCTTCGCGAACCCGTTCGAGACGCCGGGCGAGCAGGACCTCACCGCACACGTCGACCTGGCGACGCTGGGGCTGGTCGCCACCGCCTCGGGCGCCCGGTGCGACGGGCCGGTCGGACAAGGCGCGTTCCTGCGCGCGCTCGGCATCGACCAGCGCGCCGCGGCGCTCGGCGAACGGGTAACACAGGATCGCGACCGATTGGTCGAGCAGATGGGGGAGTTGTTCAAGGTGATCGCCGTGACTCACGAAAAATGGCCGCGCCCGGCGGGCTTCGCATGATGCCGCGCCCGACGCTCCGCCCCGCCACGGTGGAGGACGCCGCCAGCCTCGCCGGCGTGGCGCGCGCGACCTTCACCGAGACGTTCGGCACGCTCTACTCGGCCGCCGACCTCGCCACCTTCCTCGAGCAGCACACGCCCGAGGACTGGGCGCGCGAGGTCGCCGACCCAGCCTATGCGGTGCAGATCGTCGAGATGGGACATGTCGCGGTCGGCTACATCAAGCTCGGCCCGCCCAAGCTGCCCTTCACCCCGCCCGAGGGCGCGATCGAACTGCGGCAATTCTACCTGCTCCAGCCGTGGCAAGGGTCGGGGCTCGGGCCCGAGATGATGGAATGGGCGCTGGCCGAGGCGCGCGCGCGCGGCCACCAGGCGATCTACCTCTCGGTGTTCACCGACAATCACCGCGCGCGCCGCTTCTACGCCAAATACGGCTTCGAGGACGTCGGCCCGTACCAGTTCATGGTGGGCGACCACGCCGACGAGGACGTCGTGATGCGCCGCGCGCTGTGACCGCGCCCCAGCCCTTCCGCGCGCGGCTGCTCGGCGCAGTGCCGCACGGCTTCCTCGGCCGCGTGGGCGGCGTCTCGGAAGGGCTCTACGCCGGACTCAACTGTGGGATCGGGTCGGACGACGATCCCGCCGCGGTCGCCGCCAATCGCGACGCGGCGCTGGCGGCGGTGGCGCCGGGAGCGTGCCTGCTGACGCCCTATCAGGTGCATTCCGCCGATTGCGTCCCCATCGACGCGCCCTTCGCCGAGCGGCCGCGCGCCGACGCGCTCGCCACCGCCACGCCGGGGCTGGCGCTCGGCGTGGTCACCGCCGACTGCGCCCCGGTGCTGCTCGCCGACCCGGTCGCGGGCGTGGTCGGCGCCGCGCACGCGGGGTGGAAGGGAGCGCTGGCGGGCGTGACCGATTCCACCGTCGCGGCGATGGAGGCGTTGGGTGCGGTGCGCGAGCGGATCGTCGCCGCGGTCGGGCCGTGCATCGCGCGCGCCAGCTACGGGGTGGACGCTGGCTTCCGCGCGCGCTTCCTCGACGACGACGCGGCCAACGAGCGCTTCTTCGCCGACGGCCGCGCCGGGCACGCGCGCTTCGACCTCGAGGGTTATGTCGCGCACCGGCTCGCCGCGGCGGGGGTGGTGCGGGTCGAGACGCTCGGGCTCGACACCTATGCCGACGAGCGCCGCTTCTTCAGCTATCGCCGCTCGACGCATCGCGGCGAGCCGGGCTACGGCCGCCAGGTCGCGATCATCGCGGTCGGCTGAGTGCTCCTGCGCACGCAGGACCCCAGGGTGACGAACGTCGCGTCCGCGGCCCTGGGTTCCCGCCTTCGCGGGAACACGGTCAGCCTCACAGCACGAAGCGGCTGAGGTCCGAGTTGCGCGCTACGCTCGCCAGCTGCTTGTCGACGTAAGCGGCGTCCACCACCAGCGCCTCGCCCGAGCGGTCCTCGGCGTCGAAGCTCACCTCCTCCAGCAATTTTTCCATGACGGTCTGGAGCCGGCGCGCGCCGATATTCTCGATCTCGCCATTCACCTCGGCCGCGATCCGCGCCACCGCGCGGATGCCGTCCTCGGTGAAGCTCACGTCGACGCCCTCGGTCGCGATCAGCGCACGATATTGCGCCGGCAGCGACGCCTTGGTGTCCGACAGAATCGCGACGAAATCGTCTTCCGTCAGCCCCTTAAGCTCGACACGGATCGGCAGGCGGCCCTGCAGCTCGGGCAGCAGGTCGCTCGGCTTGGCGACGTGGAAGGCGCCGCTGGCGATGAAGAGGATATGGTCGGTCTTCATCGGGCCGTACTTCGTCGACACCGTCGTGCCTTCGATCAGCGGCAGCAGGTCGCGCTGCACGCCCTCGCGGCTGACCGAGCCGCCGCGCACGTCGCTCACCGCGATCTTGTCGATCTCGTCGAGGAAGACGATGCCGTTGGCCTCGGCGTCCGCCAGCGCCACGCGGCTGACCTCGTCCTGGTCGAGGCGCTTGTCCGCCTCCTCCTCGACCAATTTCTCCCACGCCGCCGGGACCAGCAGCTTGCGCCGCTGCTTCGGCCCGCCGCCGAACGCCTTGCCCATCATCTCCGACAGGTTGATCATGCCGACCGACCCCTGCCCGCCGGGCAGCTCGAACGGCATCGCGGGCGCCTGCTGGAGCTCCAGCTCGATCTCGGTCTCGGCGAGATGCCCGTCGCGGAAGCGCTGCTTGAAGCTCTCGCGCGTCGCCTGGCTCGAGTCCTTGCCCACGAGCGCATCGAGCAGCCGGTCCATCGCCGCGGCTTCCGCCTTGTCCTTCACCGCCAGCCGGCGGCGCTCCTTCTCGAGCCGCACCGCTTCCTCGACCAGGTCGCGCGCGATCTGCTCGACGTCGCGGCCGACATAGCCGACCTCGGTGAACTTGGTCGCCTCCACCTTGACGAAGGGGGCGTCGGCCAGCTTGGCGAGACGGCGGCTGATCTCGGTCTTGCCGCAGCCGGTCGGCCCGATCATCAGGATGTTCTTGGGCGTGACCTCGTCGCGCAGGTCGGGTGCAAGCTTCTGCCGCCGCCAGCGATTGCGCAGTGCCACCGCGACCGCGCGCTTGGCCTCCTTCTGGCCGATGATGTGCGCGTCGAGCGCGGCGACGATCGCCTTGGGGGTCAGATTATCGTTCATGGGGAATCAAAGCCTTCGTCGGCGAATGTTGAGTAAGTTGAGTCGCTGAAGCGTATCGACGCGGCTCAGCTAGCGCTGTCGAGTGTCTCGATCGTCAGCCGGTCGTTGGTGTAGACGCAGACCTCGGCGGCGATCGCCATCGCGCGGCGGCAGATCGTCTCGGCGTCCTCCTCATAGTCGACGAGCGCGCGTGCCGCGGCGAGCGCGTAATTGCCGCCCGAGCCGATCGCGGCGATCCCGGCCTCGGGCTCGAGCACGTCGCCGTTACCGGTGAGGATCAGCGTCACGTCCTTGTCGGCGACGATCATCATCGCCTCCAGGTTGCGCAGATATTTGTCGGTGCGCCAGTCCTTGGCGAGCTCGACCGCGGCGCGCATCAGATGGCCACCGTGGCGCTCCAGCTTGGCCTCGAGCCGCTCGAACAAGGTGAAGGCGTCGGCGGTCGCGCCGGCGAAGCCGCCGATCACCTTGCCGTCTCCCAAGGTGCGTACCTTGCGCGCGTTGGGCTTCATGACGGTCTGGCCCATCGAGACCTGGCCGTCGCCGACCACGACGACTTTGCCGCCGCGTCGAACCGATAGGATGGTGGTGCCGTGCCAGACCGGCGCGGCGTGTGGATCGTTCCCGCTCATGTGCGCGATATGGGGACCGTGGCAGGGTGTCGGCAAGTGTGCCCGGAAAGGACGAGATCGGTAACCCAGGCTGTGGCGGGACAGCGCGCGCCGCGGCATAGCGGAAGCCGGAGAGTGAGTAGCGATGATTACCGACAGGGACCGGCTGTACTTCCAGAGCCGCGCTGAGGCCGAACTCAAGCTGGCCGCCGAGGCCCAGAGCCCAGCGGTCTGCCAAGCGCACTATCAGATGGCGACCCAGTATCTCGAGGCGGCGCACGGCGCGCACATGCGCCTGCCGCCCGATCCGCAACGCCTGACGCGCCACGGTTGAAAAGATCCTCCTCGTGCAGAGGAGGATCCGAAACGTCGCCGCCGGTTTCAGCGGAAGATGCTGGCGGCTATGAGGTGGCGGCTCGCACCGGGGTGATGGTGACCTCATCCGCCCGGCGAGACCCATCGCGACCGTGACGGGACACAGAGGCAGCGCGCCGCGTACATATCAACTCCGCGCGCCACCCCCCACCCCCGCTCACGCCCGTACGTAGAACAGGTGCGTCCCCACCCGGGCGACCTTTACCAGCGAGTTGCGCCAATACGGCACCATCCAGTCGGTATGGTAATGCGTCGCGCGGCCGACCTCGGCGTCGACCTCGCCCGCCAGCGCGCGCCGCGCCATCCGCCGCGCGCCGATCCAGCCCGCGCGGACGGGGCGGCGGCCGACCGATCCGTCGCAGGTGAAGGAGAATTGGCAACCGGTATCGCGCGCCGACCCCTGATACACCACGCCGCACACCGTCTTGGGATAGCCCGGCGCGCGCACGCGGTTGAGCACCACCTGCATCACCGCGCGCTGACCGCGGCGATCGTCCCCCGCCTCATACAGCGCCGCGGTGGCGAGACACTCGACCGCCTGCGCGCGCTCCGCCTCGCCGCCGCGAAAGCGGTAGCGCGACGCGGTGCGGCGACGCTCGGCGTGGAGCGGGAAGGCATCGTTGGAGGCGCGCGCTGCCTCGGCGCTCATCCGCGCCGCCGCTGGCCGCGGCGCGCGCGGGTGCCAGCTATCGAGCCAGCCGAGCGTCACCGCGGCGAGCGCGAAGGCACCGACGATCAGCGGCCAGGTCAGCCACGAGCGCGCGCCGCGCCGGCCGCGCCGACGCGCCGGCCGTCGCCGCGCGGGAGAACGGGAGCGTCGCTGCGCCATCGCCGCGCTGTACCGCGCCGCGCCGCGCCGGGGAAGTTGCCGTCCGCCGGTTCGCTACCGGCGCGTGAGATGCGCAGCAAAGGCCACGGCGGCGGCTTGATCGCGGCCGAAGCAGATCAGCGTTCGCCGCGCCACCTCATGCGGGTCGAGGCGGTAGCGCAGCGCCACCCGCCACGCGCGCCAACCGCGCCGCGGCAGCACACCCGCGATCTGTTCGGGGTCGAGCCGCACCGCCTGATAGGCGGTGGAGCGATCGACCAGCCATACGAGCGGCCCTTCCGCGACCGCGACCGCGCCGGGCCCCGCGAAGCACCAGCGGTGCGTGAACGCCGACCCGCTGATCGCAGCGAGCCGTTGGGCCAGCACGTCCGCCCGATGACGATCGAGCCGGCGCGCCAGATAGAAGCAGGCCCCGGCGAACGCGGCCGCAAGGGCGGCGGCAAGCGCAAGGCCGCGCCACAGCGCCAGCAGCGATGCTCCGGCCGCCAGGGCGGCATAAACGCGGCAATGGCGCGGTCGCCCGTCGACGCGCTCGCCCGGGACGAGCGGTACCAGCGCAGGCTCAAGATCGGAGGGCGGCGCGGCGGGTCGGAGCATCATCCTCCATCCTAGCCGCGCCGCGGGTCGGCGGCGTTACGCGCTCGCCTGATCGGGTCGCGCCGCGTGCGCGCCGGCCACCACGGGCCGGCGCTGCGCCCGCTCAGGCCTTGACGTGCTGCGAGATGTACTTGTTCATCTCGAACATCGTCACCTTGTCGCGGCCGAACACCTTCTTGAGCTTCTCGTCGGCGACGATCTCGCGCTTGTTCTCCGGGTTCTGCAAGTTGTTCGACTTGATATAGTCCCACACCTTGCTGATCACCTGGCTACGCGGCAGCTTCTCGTTGCCGACGATCGCGCCGAGTTCGGCCGAGGGCTGGACGGGCGCGTGGATGCCGCCGGTCTTGCCGGTGGTGGTGGTGGTCGCCATGTTCTTCCTTCCTGTTCGTGCCGGCCGAGCGGGCCGGTCCTGCGGAGATGTCGCCGTCACGACGCGGCGGCGCTGGTGCGCCGGCCCGCGCCGCGTCTCTCACACCGACGATGCGCGAGCGTAACGGTGCGCCGCGCACTGGATCGCCGTCGCCGCGCCGTCTAGGGGAAAAAGCATGAGCGACGACACGCGACACACACCCGACGACGGCGACCTGGTGACGACGACGGGCAAGATCCCCGTTCCCGAGGAGGTGGCCGAGGCAGTCCGCACCTTGCTGCGCTGGGCGGGCGACGACCCGACGCGCGAGGGGCTGCGCGACACGCCGCAGCGCGTCGCGCGCGCCTGGAAGGAATATTGCGCGGGCTATGCCGAGCATCCCGAGGTGCATCTCGCGCGCGTATTCGAGGAGGTGGGCGGCTATGACGAGATCGTGCTGCTCAAGGACATCCCGTTCCAGTCGCACTGCGAGCATCACATGGCGCCGATCATCGGCAAGGCGCACATCGCCTATCTGCCGCGCGACCATGTCGTCGGCATCTCCAAGCTGGCGCGCGTGCTGCACGGCTTCGCCCGGCGGCTCCAGGTACAGGAGCGGCTCACCGCCGAGGTGGCGGACTGTATCTGGCACAATCTGCGCCCGCAGGGCGTGGCGGTGGTGATCGAGGCGAGCCACGCCTGCATGACCGCGCGCGGCGTGCGTACCCCGGGCGTGGCGATGGTGACGAGCCGGATGATGGGCGTGTTCCGCGACGACGACCGCAGCCGCAAGGAAGTGCTGGCACTGATGGGCCTGTCGTGACCGCGCGGCGCGTGCTGGTGACCGGAGGCGCCAGGCGGCTGGGCGCCGCGATCGCGCGCGCGGTCGCAGCGGCGGGGCACGTGCCGGTGATCCACTATGGCAGCTCGCGCGACGAGGCCGAGGCACTCGCCGCCGAGCTGGGCGGTGCCACCGTGCAGGGCGACCTCGCCGACATCACCGGGCTGCGCGGCCTGCTCGACCGCGCCGGCGACGTCGACTCGCTCGTCAACAGCGCATCCCAGTTCGACTATGACTCGCCCGCGCAGATCGACCCGGCGCTGGCGGCGCGGCTCCACGCGGTCAACGCGGTCGCGCCCGCGGTGCTCGCCGCCGCGCTGGCGGAGCGCGACGGGGCGCGCGCAGTGGTCAACCTGCTCGACCAGAAGCTCGCCAATCCGAACCCCGATTTCTTCAGCTACACGCTCTCCAAGGCGGCACTGGCGAGCGCGACCGAGCTGATGGCGCAGGCGTTCGCGCCGCGCGTCCGCGTCAACGCCGTCGCGCCCGGGCTGACACTGCCGAGCGGCGACCAGAGCGACGCCGCGTTCGACGCGGTCGCGCGCGCCAACCTGCTGCGTCGCCCGGTTGGCGCGGAGAATGTCGCCGCCGCGGTGGTCTATCTGCTCGAGGCGGAGAGCGTCACCGGGCAGACGCTGTACGTCGACGCGGGCCAGCGCTTCTGCCGCAGCGACCGCGATGTCATGTTCACGGGGAGTGAAGGCCAGCATGGCTGAGTTCACCACGCTGATCGAGGACATGGCGGTGGCGATGCGGCTCGGTATCCACCCGCACGAGGCCGCGCCCCAGCGCGTGCTGCTGTCGGTGTGGCTGACGGTTGATTACCCCGGGGCACCGGCCGACACGATCGAGGCGGTGCTCGACTATGACCGCGTGCACGACGGCATCCGCGCGCTGGCCGATGAGGGCTTCGCGCTGCAGGAGACGCTGGTCGAGCGCGTCGCCGCTTTGTGCCTCGCGGACGCGCGGGTGCAGCGGGTGCGCGTTCGCTCTGTCAAGGCCGACGTCTATCCGGACGCGCGGGTCGGCTGCGAGATCGTGCGCGGGCGCTGAGCGTCGGGAGCGAAGGACGGTCGGCGGCGCCCTTATCCTTTGGTCACCCGAAATTACCCGTTATCCCGGCCCCCTTCGACGCCTGCGGCGTCGCTCAGGACAGGCTTGGGCCGGGATCCATGGTGCCGCGCGCGCCTCGCGCCGTTGTGTCCGCTGACGAATGGATCCCGGCTCAAGGCCGCGATGACGAGCAGTCGCTCAAACGCTCCGCCTCAGAACACCGGCCCGTCCTGCCCCGCCAGCAGCTCGAACTCGACCACGTCATGCGCGCAGAACATGCGCACCTCACCCGCATGATCGAGTGACAGCCGCCGCAACCGGCGCTGGTTGGCGAGCCGCGCGCTGCGGTCGACCTCCATCAGCTTCTGGTAACCGCGCAACCCCGGCGGGCAGTGATAGTCCTCGCTGCCGACCTCGCCGCGGAAGAAATAAGCGTCGCCGGCGTGGAGCAGCCATTGCCCGTCGTCCTCCTGGATCGCGACCCCCGCATGACCCCAGGTATGGCCTGCCAGTGGCACCAGCAGGAGCTCGGGCGGCAGACCCTCGAGCTGGCGCACCGCGTCGAAGCCGAACCAGGGCTAGCCGCCGCCCGCGGCGTAGAGGCGCCAATTCTCCGCCTCATCCCATTGCTGCGGGCGATAGCGCCGCCGCCCGACGAAGGCGCCGCCCGCGCGCGCGTCCGCCACCTCGCGCTCGCGCGATAGCAGATGGACCGCAGCGTTGGGAAAGTCCTCGATCCCCCCGGCATGGTCGAAGTCGAGGTGGGTCAGCACGATG
>Ga0265798_10010481_pt1 | contig 11427 bp, 7 predicted proteins | sample P3T30metagenome_FD_192430 | JGI IMG/M metagenome (GOLD analysis project Ga0265798, IMG submission 192430) | Plant litter microbial communities from East Loma Ridge, Irvine, California - P3 T30 | ecosystem: Environmental > Terrestrial > Plant litter > Unclassified | place: USA: California... | reverse complement strand
CGAACGGTGCGCGGCCGGTGCGCGAATCATGCGCGGCGCGGGCGATACGCTCGATCAGGTCGACGCGCACCGCCTGAAGCCCCAGCGGGCGGAACCCGGCCTCGAGCGTCGCGCCGTCGCTGCCGCGTGCGAGCACGGTCGCCCCGTCGCGCGGCGCGGTGATCACCGTCCCGCGGATGCTAGCGAGGATACGGCGCCAGCGCGCCGGCTCGGGCTTGAGCAGGCGGACGTCGAAGAGGTCGAGCGCACCGATCATGATGCCGATCTTGCGCAACCGCTTGCGCTCGTCGGGATCGACCGCCTCGAGCGCGAGCCGCATCGGCAGGCGGGGCAGGATCCCGCCCGCTTCCTCGATCGCGCTGGCGACCGCGCGCAGCGCCGGGGTCGCGTCCGCGTCGCGGCTAAGCGCGGCAAGATCGACGAGCACCGCAAGCCGCCGCTTCAACATCCCCGCAAGCCAGCGCGACAGGCGCGTCTCGATTCGCTCGCGCGCCGCCTTGTCGAGACAGTCGAGCGCGCGATCGAGGATCAGTTTGGGGCGCGCGAAGGACGGCCCTGCGCCGAGCCGGGCGACCGGATGCCCTGCCCAGACGATCTGCGCCGACTCGTCGAGCGCGATGTCCGCATCCGGCGCATCGACGAGCGACTGGCCGCGGCGCGTGCGTTCGCCCGCCAGGCGCTTTTCGGCGGCCGCGAGCAGCAGGCGCTTGTCGCTGGCGCGCGCGTCGGCGGCGACGGTGAAGCGGAAGCCGTCGAGGCGGCCGATCGGGTGATCCTCGACCATCACCTCGCCCTCCGGACCGATCACGACGGGAAGCGACGCGGCGTCCGCGCCGATCTGGCGCATCAGCGCGGTCGTGCGCTTGTCGACGAACCGCTGCGTCAGGCTGGCATGGAGCGCGTCCGACAGGCGCTCCTCGAGCGCGGCGGTGCGTGCGGCCCAGTGCGCGGGCTCGGCGAGCCAGTCCGCACGCTGCGCGATATAGGCCCATATCCGCGTCGCCGCGATCCGGCCCGCGATCACCGGCACGTCGCCCGCAACCGTGTCGAGCCGCGCGATCTCGTCGGCGAACCATTGGTGCGGGATATGCCCCCGCCCCTCGCTGAGATGCCCGAACACGCGCGAGACGAAGCGCGCATGCGGGTCGAGCCCGACCTTGCGGAAATCGGGGATGCCGCACGCCGCCCAGAGCCTCGCGACCATCTTCGGGTGCCGCGTCCGTTCGCGCACCCAGCCCTCCTCGGCGAGCCGCTTGAGCACGCCGAGGTCGAGCGCCTGGGGGGCGGCACGCAGGACGCCTGCGGGCGGACGCGCCTCGAGGCTGGCGACCAGCGCGTCGATGCTGGCGAAATCGGGTTCGCCCTGACGCCAGTATAGGTTTTCGAGTCGGGGAAAGCGGTGTTCCTCGATCGCGAGCACCTCTTCGGGGAGGAATGCGCCCGGCCCGTCATCGGACAGCGCGCCGAACGTGCCGTCGCGCTGATGCCGGCCCGCACGGCCGGCGATCTGCGCCATCTCGGCGACGGTCAGGCGACGCTGGCGCTTGCCGTCGAACTTGTTGAGGCTGGCGAAGGCGACATGCGCGACGTCCATGTTGAGGCCCATGCCGATCGCGTCGGTGGCGACGAGATAATCGACCTCGCCCGCCTGGAACATCGCGACCTGCGCGTTGCGGGTCCGGGGTGACAGCGCGCCCATCACCACCGCCGCACCACCGCGCAGCCGGCGCAGCATCTCGGCGACCGCATAGACCTCCTCCGCCGAGAAGGCGACGATCGCGGACCGCTTGGGCAGGCGGCTGATCTTCTTTGCGCCCGCATAGGTGAGCGTCGAGAAGCGCGGGCGGTTGACGATCTCCGCCCCGGGCACGAGCGCCTTGATCATCGGTCGCAGCGCCTCGGAGCCGAGGATCATCGTCTCCTCGCGTCCGCGGGCACGCAGCAGCCGGTCGGTGAACACATGCCCGCGTTCGGGATCGGCGCCCAGCTGCGCCTCGTCCAGCCCGACGAACGCGACGTCGCGGTCCGGCATCGATTCGGCGGTGCAGAGCAGCCAGCGCGCATCGGGCGGCATGATCTTTTCCTCGCCGGTGACCAGCGCGACGCGGTTCGCACCCTTGATCGCGACGACGCGGTCATAGACCTCGCGCGCGAGCAGGCGCAGCGGGAAGCCGATCATGCCGCTCGAATGCGCGCACATCCGCTCGATCGCGAGGTGCGTCTTGCCTGTGTTGGTCGGCCCCAGGACCGCGGTCACGCCGCCGGACACATCGTCACTCATAGCCCAGAACATCGGGCGTAAGGTCGCGCGGCGCAATGACCGGCAGGACAAGTTCGCCGTATTCCGCGCACGGGCTTCCGTCCGCCCCCGCCGCACCACGCCTCGTCGTCGTGCGTGGCTGGCGTGCGGCGGGTTAATTTGACTTTAGGACCCTTGCTGCACAGGACTCCGACCCGCGCCGGGGGGAACGGCGAGCCTGGCCGGAAATGTGCGCCAGGAATTTGGGCCACGAGGTGCGCGACGTGTATCTAGGGACGGAGCAGGAACTGGGGCTGGCCGGCGGCATCGACGCCCGAGGTTTCGGCCGGAGCCTTGGCCGCGCCGCCACCGAGTCCGGCACCGGTCCCCGGGGCCTCACGCGGTTGCATGACGCCGCGACGCGGATCGACTGGGTGCCCGATCTGGGCACCGCGATCGGTAGTGCGACGTGGTGGCGCGGCCTGGCGACCTGCACCGCGCTGTGCGCCGCGACCGTCATGCTTGCCCCCGGCTTTAGTCCGCTGACCGGCGGCGTCCCCGCACCGCTGGCCGGTTCGGCACGCGAGCAGGCGCGGGCGCTGGCGATCGCGCCGCTCGGCCAGGGCGCAGATACGGGGCGGCGGATGGCGGCGAACGACCTTGTCGTACCGCTCGCGCAGGCACCCGAACGGCCGAGCGTCGACCTCGCCGCGACACTGGGTCAGGGCGATGCGTTCGACCGGGTGCTGATCCGCGCGGGCGTCAGCCGGCGTGACGCCAGTGCTGCATCGGCGCTGATCGCGCAGACGGTCGATCCCGGCGCGATCCCGGCGGGCACGCGGATCGCGCTGACGCTGGGCCGGCGCGCGGATCGCACGGTCGCGCGTCCGCTCGACTCGCTCGCGGTGCGCGCACGGTTCGACCTCGACGTATCACTGCACCGCACCGCAGCGGGTCTGGCGATGACGCGCACGGCGATCGCGGTCGACCGCACCCCGCTGCGGATCCAGGGACTCGCCGGATCGAGCCTCTACCGGTCGATGCGCGCCGCCGGTGTGCCCGCCAAGGCGGTCGAGACCTATATCAAGGCAATCGCGACACGGCTGTCGATCGGGCGCGACGTCAGCGCCACGGACCGTTTCGACCTGATCGTCGCCCGCGAACGCGCCGCGACCGGCGAAACGCGGATCGGCGCGCTGCTGTTCGCCGGGATCGACCAGGGACGGCGCACGCTGCAGCTCGTCCGCTTCGCACCGATCACCACGACCGACGCCCAGTCGGACCTCGACGCTGCAGAGGGCGATGATGCGGGTCGCGGCGGCTGGTTCGATGCCAATGGCCAGACCGAACGCCGCGCCGTGTCGAGCATGCCGGTGATCGGCCGCATCACGTCCGGTTTCGGCCTGCGCGTGCATCCGCTCCTCGGCTTCACGCGGATGCACAAGGGACTCGACATCGGGGCGCCGAGGGGCGCGCCGATCCATGCGATGACCGACGGAGTGGTGAGCTTCGCGGGCCGGACCGGCGGCTATGGCAATTTCGTCAAGCTCGTCCACGGCGGCGGTCTGGCGAGCGGCTATGGCCATATGAGCCGGATCGCGGTCGCATCGGGCACGCGCGTACGCCAGGGCCAGGTCATCGGCTATGTCGGCTCGACCGGTATGTCGACGGGGCCGCATCTCCACTGGGAAGTGTGGAGGAACGGCGGCGCGATCAATCCGCGATCGGTATCGCTGGCGAGCGCGGCACAGCTGTCCGGCCCGGCATTGCGCGCGTTCAAGGCGCGGGTCGCCCGCCTGCTCGCGGTCCGCACCGGCACCTAGCGACGCGCGCCGCGCCGTACGTGTCTGCAACCGGCGTCGAGTCCCCGCAGATGGCCGTACCAACTGCGCGCACTATTGATCGATCATCTTTTCGAATTCGCGCAGACTAGGCCGCTGTCGATCCTGATCACGGATGCGGCGCCCATACTAAAGTCCGGTTCGTAATTCTACGATATTACAGTGCTGTCATGCACCATGCTAGGCGGGATGCACCATCGCTTTACCGGATATGTAACGATCATGCAGACAGGGCTCTCCTCGACCGCGACCGGACGGCTGATCTCGATCCAGGGCTATGTTCCGGGACGCGCGATGCGCCGCGAGCAGGACTGGGCCCTGCGCGGTGCCAGCCGGCCGCAACCGCGCCCGACACCCGTCACCGCGATCCGGCCCGCCCGCGCGACGCCCGTGCCGGCCTTGCGGACGGTGCTGTATCTGAGCAAGATCAAGCCCGATATCGCGATGAATCAGCGCGCGCTGATGGACATCGTCAACGACTCCCGCGCGCGCAACGCACAGGCCGGCATCACCGGCGCGCTGATCATCACCGATCTGCATTTCGTCCAGCTGGTCGAGGGGCCGGATCCGGCGATCTCCAATCTGCTCGCGCGGCTGAGCGCCGACCGGCGCCATAGCGACGTGACGATCATCACGGACATGGTCGGTCTGGACCGGGGGTTCCGGCGCTTTTCGCTGGCCTATTCGGGTCCCGACACGTTCGTCGACCAGCAGCTCATCCCGCTGCTCGCCACCCCGAACGGGCCCGGCAAGTCGGAGATCGCATGCCGCCTGATCAACCGGCTGCGGCTGATGGCGGACAACGAGATCACCGAAACCGACTACGCCGCTTAGGCGCCGCCGGGGGTGGCATCCGCCGCGGCGGCCGGGGCCGGCTCACTTGCCCTGCGCGCGCCATTTCAGGATCGTCCGGTCGATGATCTGCTCCTCGCCACCGACATCGCGCCACAGCGCCGAGAAGAGCGGATCGCTCGAGGCGGGGCGGCGCGTGTCCTCGAGATCGTCGAACGCGACGCGGATCGGGATCGTCACGCCCTCCCCGCAGATAATGGCCTCGCGATTGCGCAGCGCGGGGATGGATTCGAGAAAGCCGCGTGCGCCCTCGGGCATCGCCGCGCGGACAAAGGCCTGATCGCGTTCGTTGTTGAGCCGCATCGCGACGATCGTCCCGCACTGCGACAGGACGCCTTCCGCCAGATCGGACGGGCGCTGCGTGATCAACCCGAGCGAAACGCCGTATTTGCGGCCCTCCTTGGCGATTCGTCCAAGGATCCGCCCGACCGAGCTTTCCGCCTGACGATCGTTCGGGATGTAGCGATGCGCCTCCTCGCAGACGAGCAGGATCGGTCGCTGCGGCTCGTTGCGCGACCAGATCGCGAAGTCGAACGTCATCCGTGCGAGCATCGCGACGACGACGGCGGTGATGTCCGACGGCACGCCCGACACGTCGATGATCGAGATCGGCCGGCCGTCGCCGGGCAGGCGGAAGATACGCTGGAGAAACGCCGCCATCGTGTCCGCGACGAGCATCCCCGAGAACATGAAGCCATAGCGCGGATCGGCCTTGATCTCGTCGATCTTGCCCTTGAGCCGCAGATAGGGGCTGGTGTCGCCGGCGCGGTCCATCTTGCCCATTTCGAGGCTGATGATGCCGGTCAGGTCGCTGAGCAGATAGGGGATCGGCGCGTCGACCGTGAGCTTGGCGATCGTCTGGCCGAGCCGGCTCTTGGCGCGTGCGGCGAGCAGGCATTTGGCGAGGATGTCCGCATCGAACTGGCGCTGTTCCCCGGTGCTGGTCAGGAAGACCTCGCAATGCTCTTCGAAGTTCATCAGCCAATAGGGCATTTGCAGGTTCGACACGTCGTGGATTGCGCCGTTCGTGCCGAAGGCGGCGGCATATTCGCCGTGCGGGTCGATCATCACGATATGCCCCTGCGGCGCAAGGTCGCAGATCCGGTGCAGGATCAGCGCGGCGGCGGTCGACTTGCCCGTGCCGGTCGAGCCGACGAGCGCGAAATGCTTGCCCAGCATCGCATCGACATACAGCGCGGCGGTAACGTCGGTGGTCGGATAGACGGTACCGATCGCGATATTCGCGCGGTCCTCGGCGGCATAGACCTCGCGCAGGTCGCGCGTCGTGACCGCGAACACCTCGCAGCCCGGCATCGGATAGCGCGTCACGCCGCGGCGGAATCCGTACAGCGCGCCGGTCGCCCGGTCCTCGTCCCCCTCGCCAAGGAAATCGATCTCGCCCGCGATGACGCTGCCCGCCGCCGCCTCGAGCGCGAGCGAGCGGACATTGGCGATGATCCATGACGTGCCGACCCGGATCTTGACCTGGCTGCCGACCTGGCCGGCGGCGGCGAGCACCGCGTCGGGATGCGCGAGCAGCGGCGCGATCGCGGCCCGGTCGAGCAACACCCGGCTGCTGGCGCCGGCGATCGCGGATATGACGCCGATCGGGGCGTCGGCCTGTCCCCCCGGTTGTGCGTCCGGCCCCGCGCCGTCCGCGATCGCCGCGGCGGCAATCGCCCGCTGGAACAGATGGGCGGCGGGCATGTCGGTCATAGGCGGTCGGTCCTCGATCCTCCGGCTTTTGCCAGATGTCCGCATCCATGCCGCGCACGGGTAAAGAATGCGTGAGCGTCCGCGCGCCTGCAGGCCTCAGACCCGGCGTGCGATCCAGCCGGCCGCCCAGCCGAGAAAGATCGAGAGAAAGACCGCGACCAGGCCATAGGCGATCGCCGACCGGTCGGCCGCGCGCGCGACGAAGCGTTCGAACCCCGACTTGCGGATGTCGATGTCGCGCACCGCCGCGGCCAGCACACGGCCGTCGCGGATTAGGAAGGTTTCCGCGGTGAAGCGCCCGACCGGTACGCGCGCGGGCACCGACACCCGCGCGCGGTACAGCACGTCATCGGTGATCTCGACCGCGCCCGGCGCCTCGTAATACAGCCCGGCACGCCGTTTCAGGTCGACCAGGCCGCGCTGGAACCGGTCCTGCGTCGGAATCGGCGCGCTCGACGCGGGCGACAATTGCAGGCTGTCGAGGCCGAGTTCGTAGATCGCCCGGGTGCGGTCGTCGACCAGCCGCCCGATCGGCTTGGACGAGGCGATCGCATAGAAACTGGGCGCGGACCGATAGCGCAGCCGCGACGTGTTGACCCAGATGCCGGCGACCTTCTCCTTCTCGCGCATCACGATCGACTGGGTCGGCCCCTTGACGACGACGACGATGTCGGTGGGACTCTCGCCGCTCGGCAGGCGCCCGCCGGGATAGAGGATCGCGCCGAACAGCAGCAGTTCGGCGCCGGTGAAGCTGTAGGCGATTTCGATATTGCGCTGCGACACGTCGGGGACGAGCACCGGCTTGGCCTGCGCCATCAGCAGCGGCGCGAGCAGGAGGAGCGGCGCGCCCGGCTTCACGACAGCGTGACCGAGAAGATCTCCTCGGGCCGCCACACCAGCCCGAGCACGATCCGCGCGCCGACGAGCAGGACCATCACGGCGAGCCCGAGGCGGAGATATTCGGGGCGGAATTTGGTCGCGAACCGCGCACCGATCTGCGCGCCGACGACCGAGCCGATCAGCAACAACCCGGCCAGCACGATGTCGACCGCCTTGGTCGTGGTCGCATGCACCATCGTCGCCACCGCGGTGACGAACAGCGTCTGGAACAGCGAGGTCCCGACCACGACCGACGTCGCCATGCCGAGCAGGTAGATCATCGCCGGTACCAGGATGAACCCGCCGCCGATCCCCAGCAACATGGTCAGGATCCCGGTCGAAAAGCCGAGCAGCAGCGGCGCGAGCGGCGAGATATAGAGGCCCGAGGCGTAGAAGCGCGTGCGCAGCGGCAGCGCGGCGACCAGCGGATGATGGCGTCGCTTGCGGGGCTTGGCGGGGCGGCCGGTCCGCGCGCGGCGGATCGTCCCGATCGATTCGCTCGCCATCATGCCGCCGATCGAGCCGAGCATCACGACATAGACGATCGCGATCACGGTATCGATCTGGCCGCTCTGCTGGAGCAGCCGGAACAGCCAGGCGCCGAAGAACGCGCCCAATATGCCGCCTGCGACGAGGACGCCGCCCATCTTCACGTCGACGCCGTTGCGGCGGAAATGCGCGAACACACCCGACACGCTCGCCCCGGTGACCTGGCTTGCGGACGAGGCGGCGGCAACGGTCGGCGGGATGCCATAGACGATCAGCAGCGGCGTCGTCAGAAAGCCGCCGCCGACCCCGAACATCCCCGACAGGAGCCCGACACCGCCGCCGAGCAGGATGATGACGAGCGCATTGACCGACAGGTTTGCGATGGGAAGATACAGGTCCACGCGCGTCGTTATACGCAAACCGGCCGCGGGGGCTAGCGGCCGGCTAGAAGTCGCTACCGACCGAGAGTGCGGGACCCGAGCCGGGGCGGGCGGTGCCGGCGATACGCTGGCGCCAGTCGAGCGCGAGACGGACCGATCGTCGGCCGAGCGGCACTGCTAGGCCAAGCGACGGACCGAGATCGCCCCGTGCCGCGCCCCGCTGCGCGCTCACCCATGCGCCGACCCCCGCGTCGAGGCGGAGCCTGCCGCGTTCCGCGACGCCGTGCGTCAGGCGCGCAGCGGCATCGACGAACCCTTCGACGCCGTCGCGCACGATCGCCCCTGCCTGACCATAGGTCTCGATCCGCGCGCCCGGTGCGATCTCGGCGGGGCCGTAGCCTGCGATCACGCCGACCGTCGGGCCGCCGCGGCCCCCGTCGAGGACGAAGCGCTGTTCGGCGATCAGACGGACGGGCCAGCGGGTCGGCCGCCATTCGATGCCGAGGGCCGCCTCGCGTCCGCGTCCCTCGAGCGGCGCTGCCAGCCGCGCGGTCAGCCCGAGCCGCCGCGATGGGTCGATTCCGTAGACGGCCCGCACCCCCGCCTGCGATGCGCCCAATTGCCCCCCCGATACCGTACCCGACGCGCCACCGCGCGCGAGCAGCCAGCCGCTGACGCTCAGCGGCGCGTGCGAAGTTGCACGGGTCGCGCCGATCGCGGCCGGACCGAGCGGCGGGAGCATCGCGATCCGGCCCTGCCGGTCGGGCGCAAGGTCGGGCTGGACGTCCATAGTGAATTCGACGTCACGATCTGCGGCGTGCCTCGCGCGAACGTCAGCGGGGCGAGCACGCGCGTTCAGGATGACCGCGGCGAGCACCGGCGCGGCGCGGGCATGACCGGGCGACGCGCGGGGACCGTGCCCGATGGTATCGTCGGGCGGTTGCGGCGAGACACGCCGGTCGGGGCGGCGGGCGGCGGCAAGAGCGGCATTGGCATTGGCGGCGGCGCGATGATGGTCGATGGCAGCGATACCGACGGCGCGGGCGGTGAGCGAAGATTGTCGATCGTGCCGCGTCCCCGCCGCGACAGTGGGACGCTGCTGGCTGCCAGATCCGCCGGGCGTCAGCACCCCCGCGGCATAGGGTGACAGCACCAGGATCCGCATCACGACCCATGCGCCGAGCGCGGCGGCGAGAAAACGGAGCGGCCGCCCGCCCTTCACCCGTGGCGCAGCGTGCGCGCCCCGCTCACCCTCCCGACGATCGGAGATCGGGAAATTCATGCCGGGTCTTGTCCCAGACCAGCGCCGCGCCGCGCAGCATCGCAATATAGCGGACCACGGCGCGCGGCGCGGCGATCAGGCTGATGACATTGCCGACGACGAAGCGGGGCAGCGACCAGAATGCCTCGGCCAAGCCGTAGATGCGCGCGGTGAAGGCCATCCGCATGCCGAGCCGCCACACGAGAAGCCCGATATTCGCCCCCGCCAGCCAGACAACCGGCATCGCTGGCCAGCCCTGCGCGGCCGGGACCATCGCATGAACCAGGAACGTCAGCACCCAGGCGGTCAGCCCGACATAGGCGGCGGCCAGCACGACCATGCTGAGCGGCGCCCGCCGATCGCGCATCCGCATCCAGTGATCGGCCAGTGCCTGCGGACGAGCCCAGCCGGTCCGGTCCCAGCCCGCCAGCGCGATCCCGGTCATCCAGCGCGCCTTTTGCCGGACGGCGGCGTCGAAGGTCGCCGGGAAGAACGCCCGCACCGCGATCAGCGCGCCCGCATCGTCGACGATGCGGGCAAACCGTCCGGCCCCGCCGAGCTGGGCGATCCGCAGCCCGAGCTCATAATCCTCGGTCAGGCTGGACGCGTCGAACGGATCGCCGTCGCGGGTCGCCGCCACGGTATCGAGGATCGCGGTGGACATCGCACACCCCGTCCCCGCCAGCGGCATCCCCGCACCGAGCGCGGTACGGATGACCAGCTGCTTCATATGCGCTTCGGCGAACTCATCGGCATAATGCCCCGACACGAGCCGCGAGCCGCGCTTGACGAGCGGCAGGACGGGCAATTGCACGACGGCATAATGATCGATCAGCGAATCGAACACGCGCAGTTCGAGCGGGTGCACGACGTCTTCCGCATCGTGCAGCACGACCGCCTTGGTCCGCCGCCCGTCGCGATCGTCGGCGCGGCGCAGCGCATGCCAGAGTGTGTTGAGGCAGTCCGCCTTTGTCGTCGGCCCATCGCGCTGGCCGATGACCAGGCGGATTCGCGGATCGCGTGCGGCCACGCGCGCCGCGGCGTCGATCGTCGCGCGGTCGTTCGGATAGAGTCCGACGAAAATGCGGTAATCGTCATGGTCGAACCGCGCCACCGCCGCCGACAGCATCGCGCCGATCACCGCCACCTCGTCCCAGGCCGGCACGAACACCGCGAGCCGGCCGGGCTCCGACGGCGTGGGCAGCGCGTCCATGCCCGGCAAGGTCGACGGTCCGCGCCAGATTTTCCAGAAAAAGAATGCGATGTCGACCAGGAGGTCATCGATGCCGCCGATCAGCAAGCCGACCGCAGCAAATGCCACCGCCTCGCGCACGATGATATCGATGATCCCCAGCGACTCGCTCATCGGCCCTCTCCCCGGCCAAGACTATCCGCTGTCCCCGCCGTAACGGACCAAACATGATCCGTTTCGGACAGGTGTCGGCTGACCGATCGTCAGAATATTGGAATGACTTGGCTCGTCCGCCGACCGATGCTGAAATTTGCACCGAATAAACATCGCCTGCCACGCTGCCCGGTGCGCGACTCAGCGTCTGTTCGGCAGGGCGGGGACGGCTCCTCATCACCGACGAGACCCACGTACAAGTCGGTATTGCGGCTTTTCGGCACGGCGAGGTTGCCAATTCGTTCCGCATCGCGCACGGTCGGCAACGTGCTTGCCTACCCCGCCCTTCACGCCAGCCATGGCGGCATCTGGGTCGCACAGGGTGGCGAGACGCGCGGGATCGGGCGTGGCGAAGCGATCCGGAT
>Ga0265798_10010479_pt1 | contig 11429 bp, 10 predicted proteins | sample P3T30metagenome_FD_192430 | JGI IMG/M metagenome (GOLD analysis project Ga0265798, IMG submission 192430) | Plant litter microbial communities from East Loma Ridge, Irvine, California - P3 T30 | ecosystem: Environmental > Terrestrial > Plant litter > Unclassified | place: USA: California... | reverse complement strand
TCGGCGGCGTGCTCGTCGACCGGTTCTCGAAGCGGGCGCTGATGGTCGTCACCCAGAGCGTCTTCGCGGTGCTGAGCATCGGGCTCGCCGTGCTGACCCTGACCGGCGTCGTCGAGGCCTGGCACGTGTTCGCCATCGCCTTCGCGACCGGCCTGGTGACCGTGGTCGACAACCCGGCCCGCCAGGTGATCGTGAGCGAGCTCGTCGGCCAGCGCCACCTCCGCAACGCCATCAGCGTCAACTCGAGCGTGTTCCAGCTCGGCGGCATGATCGGCCCCGCCGTCAGCGGCGTGCTGCTGCTCGCGGTCGGAGCCGGGTGGGCCTTCGCCGTGAACGGCGTCGCCTGCCTGCTCGTGGTCGGCATGCTCGGCCTGCTCCGCACCTCCCAGATGACCCGCACCGCACCGGCTCCCCGGTCGCGCGGCCAGCTGCGCGAGGGCCTCGCGTACGCCCGGGCGAAACCGACCATCCTCGTGCCGGTCGTGCTCGTCGCCTCCTACGCCGTGTTCGGCCTGACGATGCCCGTGCTGCTCGCGTCGTACGCCGACGAGGTCTTCGACGTGGGCGCCGGCGGCTACGGGCTCTTCAACTCGATGATCGCGGTGGGAGCCCTGACGGGGGCTCTGCTCTCGACCCGGCGTGCCACGATCCGGTTGCGCACGCTCGTCGTGGGCCTGCTCGTCACCGGCCTGCTGCAGGCGGGCGCCGGGGTCGTCGGCGGTGCCGCCGGCGTCGTGCCGTTCGCCCTCGTGCTCGTCTCGGTCGGGTTGGCGTCGCTGCTGTTCCTCACATCGGCGAACCAGCTGGTGCAGCTGTCGAGCAACATCGGCATCCGAGGCCGGGTGATGTCGCTCTACGTGCTCGTGCTGCTCGGCGGCCAGGCCGTCGGCGGCCCGCTGATGGGCGGGATCGTCGAGCTGCTCGGCACGCCGACGGCCATGGTGATCTCCGGCGGCGTGCCGGCGGTCGTCGCCGGCGTCACGGCCCTCGTGCTCGCGCGGCGGGGACAGCTCACGCTGCAGATGCGCGTGCGGCGGCACCTGCCCGTGGTCGAGATCGCGGCGCGCTAGGCGCAGTCGCGGCTCAGACGGCCGCGCTGCGACCGGGCGAGCCGAACCGGATCGACACGTCCACCCGCCACGCCTTGGGCTCCCCCGCCACGTGGGTCGTGCCCACGAAGCGCAGCCGCTCCCCCGCCGCGAGGCTGAGCTGGCCGTGCACGTCGAGCGACTCGCCGAGCCAGAACGAGATGTCGTGCTCGTCGAGAAGGTCGTCGTCGACCGTGACGCCGAAGCTGGCGCCGTCGAACTTGAGGGGCACGTCGCGGAACTCGAGCCGCGGGGCGTCGTCCGACCAGTCGGCCACCTCGGGCACCCGGGCCGCGACGATGGTCGCGTCGACCACCCCGTCCGAGCCCATGGTCACCGAGGAGGCGCGCAGGTCGACCCCGAGGTCGTCGCCGTCGATCCGGAAGCGGTTCTCCACGGGACCCACGCTAGCGGCGCCTCCTCGTCCCGTCACCTGTGAACCCGGTCGATCGCGGCCGGAATGCGGGAGGCGGTGCATGCGTTGACATCGAACATGACGAAGCGCATCGGGTTCCTCTCGTTCGGCCACTACCAGGACGTGCCCGGCTCCCGGACGCCCACCGCCCGGGAGGCGCTGGTCCAGTCGATCGAGCTGGCGGTCGCCGCCGAGGAGATCGGCATCGACAGCGCCTCCGTGCGCGTGCACCACTTCGCGAAGCAGCTGGCCAGCCCGTTCCCGCTGCTGGCCGCCATGGCCGCGCGCACGAGCCGCATCGAGCTCGGCACCGGCATCATCGACATGCGCTACGAGAACCCGCTCTCGATGGCCGAGCAGGCCGCGGCCGCCGACCTGATCAGCGCCGGGCGGCTGCAGCTCGGCGTGAGCCGGGGATCACCCGAGACCTCGCTGCGCGGCTGGGAGGCGTTCGGCCACGTGCCCGAGGACGGCGAGACCGACGCCGACATGGCCCGCCGTCACACCGACCTGTTCCGCCGGGCGATCGACGGCGACGCGGTCGCCCAGAGCGACCCGCGCATGACCGGCTGGTCGAGCCCGCTCGCGATCGAGCCGCGGTCGCCGGGTCTCGGCGAGCGCATCTGGTGGGGCTCCGGCACCCGGGCCACCGCGCAGTGGACGGGCGAGCAGGGCATGAACCTGATGAGCAGCACCCTGCTCACGGAGGACACCGGCGTGCCGTTCGACGAGCTGCAGGCGGAGCAGATCGCAGTGTTCCGGGCGGCGTGGGCCGCCGCCGGGCACGCCCGCGAGCCGCGCGTCGCCGTCAGCCGCAGCGTCATCCCGATCACGACCGACGAGGACGTCCGGTACTTCGGCGTCCGGGCGCAGGCCGACTCGCAGGACCAGGTCGGCATGCTCGACGGCGTCCAGTCGCGCTTCGGCAAGAGCTACGTCGGCGAGCCCGACGTCATCGCCCGCCAGCTGGCCGACGACGCGGCCGTGCAGGCGGCCGACACCGTGCACCTCACCGTGCCGAACCAGCTCGGCGTCGACTACAACGCGCGCCTGCTGCGCACCGTGGCCGAGCACGTCGCCCCGGCGATCGGGTGGGTGCCGGCGTTCGGTCGGGCGACCAGCGCCTCCTGAGGCGAGCCGCGCCTCCTCGTGCCGTCGCCGCCTCGCGGCCTGTAGACATGTCTGCATGAACACGGACCTCGACGAGGCGGCCCTCCGCGCGTACCGCAGCACCCAGACCGAGCCCGACGACTTCGACGACTTCTGGCGCCGGACCCTCGCCGAGGCACGCGAGCACGACCTCGACGTCCAGGCGGAGACGGTCGACACCGGCCTCACCACGGTCGACGTGCTCGACGTGTCGTTCCGCGGGGCCGACGGTCAGCGCGTGCGCGCCTGGCTGCGGGTGCCTGCCGGCGCCGCCGCCTCCGGCGAGCTCTTGCCCACCGTCGTCGAGTTCGTCGGCTACGGGGGCGGCCGAGGCCACGCCCAGCAGAACCTGTTCTGGGCCTCCGCCGGCTTCGCGCACCTGCAGATGGACACGCGCGGCCAGGGCTCGCTCTGGAGCACGGGCGACACGGCCGACTCCGGGGGCTCGGGCCCCGCCGCCGACGGCGTCATGACCCGCGGGATCGACAGCGCCGAGAGCTACTACTACCGCCGCGTGTACACGGACGGGGTGCGCGCCGTCGAGGCCGCTCGGTCGCTCGACGTCGTCGACGCCGACCGCGTCGCCGTGCTCGGCACCAGCCAGGGAGGCGGCATCACGCTGGCCGTCGCCGGTCTCGTCGAGGGGCTGGTCGCCGCGGTGCCGCGGGTGCCGTTCCTCTGCGACTTCCGCCGCGCCTCCGTCATCACCGACAGCGACCCCTACAAGCAGATCGGGCGCTACCTCGCGGTGCACCGCCACCGCGCCGAGCAGGTGCACGAGGTGCTGTCGTACTTCGACGGGGTCAACTTCGCCAAGCGGGCCACGGCGCCCGCGCTCTTCTCGACGGCGCTGATGGACGCGACCTGCCCGCCGTCGACGGTGTTCGGCGCGTTCCACGCGTACGGCGGCGAGGCGGACATCACCGTCTGGCCGTACAACGGGCACGAGGGCGGCGGGGTCGAGGACGACCTCGAGGCGCTCGCGATGCTGCGTGGGGCGTTCGGGCTCTAGCTGCACCGGGCCGCGTCCGGGGGTGCGGATCGCACCGGGCCTAGAGGCGTTCCTCGTGGCGCAGGGGCCTCACGTGGTCGGGAGCATCGGACGCGGGCGGGTACTCGGCGGTGAACCAGCCCTCGTAGCCGAACAGGAAACCGAACAGCCGGTTGTGCACCTCGAGCGAGATGCGGAACACGCCGGCGTCGTCGTCCCACCGCTCGCGGAGCGACGCCGTGCCCGAGGCGAGCATCGGGAACCGGAACGCCGCCCGCCCCTCGTAGAAGCGCTGCGCGTGCGAGGTGAGGTGCAGCGAGCCGTCGTCCTCGACGCGGAGGTCGAGGTCGACCGCGAGGTGCTGGTGCGTGCCGAGGTAGTCGACGACGGTGCCGCGCCCCGGGTCGAGCACCATGGTCGCGTCGAAGCGGCTCACCGCCCGGCGCCTCGGCGCGCGATATTCGCGCACGAAAGTCACCGTCTCGCGTCCGAACGGGTCGACGTACGGCCAGTTCTCGATGCGGAACGGCACGTCGCGGCCGACGTCGGCGATGAGGATGTTCCGCAGGCGGCCGATCTGCAGGAAGGGCACCGTCCACCAGGGGCCGCGCCGCACCTCCGTCATGACGCCCGTGCCCACGCAGCCGCGGCCGTCCGCGACGGAGACCCCGAAGCGCTCCTGGAGGCGCGGGTGCAGCCGGTCGAAGTCGTCGCCGAGCGCGGCACGGAAGACCGAGCCGGTCGTCGGCCCGCCGGTGCGAGAGAGCGGCGTCCGACGCGGGCGCGGGCGCGGGGAGCGGGCGAACGGGGCGGTCACGGTGCCTCCAGGGTCGAGAGGGTCGTCGGGGCGTCGGCCAGGGCTCCCCGGCGCGGGGCGGTCGTGCCGCAGCGGGACGCCCGCGGACGGTCCGCGCGCCAGAACGCCAGCACCGACGCGAGCGGCCACGCCTCGGGCGGCGTGCCCGTCTCGGCCCAGATCCGCAGCCGGTCGAACGACCACGCCGTCATCCACAGCACGACGGGCCGCAGGAGGCGGTCGGCGGCTCGCCCGAGACCGGGCTCGTAGTCGTAGCCGGTGACGAACCGCACGCCGCCGTCGACCGGGACGTAGCGCCAGTAGCCGCGGCCCCCACGGAGCGGCGACAGGCGGTCGGCGGTGTCGAACCGCAGGGCGGAGGTGCGGGTGCCGTCCGGTCGCTCTCGCTCGCCGAGCGAGGTGCCGGTCCCGGTGATCACGTGGCCGGGCATCGACCGCTCGTAGCGGAAGCGCCAGCCGCCGCCCGGCAGGTCGGCCACGGGCACGATGCGGCTGAAGCGGAGGTCCCAGCGGACGTGCTCCTCCGGGGTCTGCGTGAGCTCCCAGACGCGCTCCAGGGGGGCGCGGATCGTCGTCTCGACCCAGAGGGGCGCACCGGCCCGGCTGCGGGGCGGCCGCGCGGGCCGGTCTCGTCTGCTCACGGCCCGAGTCTGGCGCGGACGACGGCGGCGGGCCAGCCCCCGAGGAGGGCTGGCCCACCGTGACGCACACGGGGGCCGAGCAGCACGCGGCTGCTCGGCTCCCGAGGTGCGACGGCCCCGGCTCAGCCGATCGGCGTCGGGTCGGTCGGCAGCGGCGGCACCGGCAGCGAGCCGCGGATCTGGTTCTGCGCCTGGCACTGGCTCGTGCAGTTCGTGGCGCCGGCGCTCAGCTCGATCGCGTCCTCGCCGAGCACTCCCCCGAGGCGGCCGCCCGACTGGACGACCCACTTCGTGACGGTGCCGGTCTGCAGGGTCTTCGTCGCGACCTGGGGGCTGTCCTTGCCGAGCAGCATCTGGTGCGCTCCGGCACCCGAGGTGACGGGGTCGACGCCGTCGCCGAAATTGACCTTGCCCGTGTACTGGTTGGCGAAGTAGAACAGGCCGGCGCCGAGGGTGTGCGTGAACTCGACGGGTGCGCCGAACTCGGACTCCATCTGGAAGATGCCGCCCTGGGCGCCGTCCTTCGCCTGGATCTTGAAGGTCCCGCCCGCGGAGCTGAAGAGCACGACGAGGGTGTCGTCCTTGACCTCGAGCCTCGTGATCGTCGCCCCGGCGAGCTGAGCCGCCGTGAGGGTCGGCACCTTCGAGGCGAACACGACGGTCGGCTTGGTGACCATGCGCTGCGTGTCCGGCGCGCCGGTCAGCGTGTAGTCGTAGACGCCCAGGGTCGCGACGTCGATGTCGAAGCCGTTGTTGACGCCCCGCACCGCGATGCGGCCGGAGGGGACGATCCCGCTGACCTTGACGCTCTTGCCGGGCGCCGGGTCGTAGGTCGTGCTGCCGATCGTGACGCGGTAGTCGCCGCCCGCGCTGGTCTTGCCGGAGGCGCTGGCCGGGCCGGCCGAGAGGGCCAGCGACCCGGCGACGACAGCCGCGACGAGGACCGCCGAGCGGAGCTGACGGGCCGTGCGGCCGAGAGATGTGGTGGTGGTCATGGCGGGCTCCTCGTGGAGGGTGGACGGCCCGTCCCCCGGGCCTGCGACCACTTTCGCCGCGGGCGTCCCGGCACACCATCGGACCTTGGTACTAGTACCCGTGGTCGCGCGCCCAGAGCGCGGCGCTCGTCCGGTCGGCGACGCCGATCCGGCGGAAGACGCTGCCGACGTGCGCCTTGACCGTGCGCTCGCTGATGCCGAGCTCGGTCCCGATCTGCTTGTTCGCGAGGCCGCGGGCGACGAGGCGCAGCACCTCGGCCTCGCGACCGGAGACGAGCGGGGCCGGATCGGGATCGGGGGCCGGTGTGGACGTCGCCGGCGTGCGCGTCGGGCCGTCCGGCGTCGACCTGTCCGGCAGCAGCGCCCTGGCCGCGCGCGGGTCGAGGGGCGCGCCGCCCGCCGCCGCCGCCCGGACGCCGGCCACGACGCTCGCGGGCTCGGCGTCCTTGAGCAGGTAGCCGACGGCCCCGGCGGCCAGCGCCTCCCGGACCGAGGAGGCGTCGGGCACGGACGTCAGGACCACGACGTGCACGCTCGGGTCGGCCGCCACGACGCGGCGGGTCGCCTCCACGCCGCCGATGCCGGGCATGGAGAGGTCCATGAGCACGACGTCCGGCCGGTGCAGGGCGGCCGCGGCGACTCCTCGCTCGCCGTCCGCCGCCTCCTCGACCACCACGATCCCCTCGGCCTGGTCGACGAGCGACCGGAGCCCCTGTCGGACCAGCGGGTGGTCGTCGACCACGAGGACGCGGATCACGACCGGCTCCCGGGGACGCCCGCGGCGGCCGCGCTCGCCACGGCGGACGCCGGCAGGGTGAGGCGCCACCGCGAGCCCCGGCCGGGCGCGGTCTGCAGGTCGAGGCCCGCGCCTCCTGCGCTCGCGACGTCGGCGAGCACCCGCAGGCCGAAGTGGTCGGGCTCGGGGCGGGTCAGCAGCTCGGGGTCGAACCCCGCGCCGTCGTCGGCGATCGTGACGACGACGCCGCCCTCGTCAGGCTGCGCTGCAGTGACCGACACGACGGAGGCGCGGGCGTGGGCCACGACGTTGGCCAGGCACTCCTGCACCACCCGGAACACCAGCCGCTGGCCCTCGTCGTCCAGCGCCGAGGCCGCGTCGGCCTCGAGCACGACGGCGACCCCGCGCGACCGCACGCCCGCCGCGAGGTCGTCGAGCGCCGGGCCGATGCCCGCTCTCGCGAGGTTCGGCGGGTAGATGTCGACGAGCAGCGAGCGCAGGCCCCCGACGCTGCCGCGCAGCGCGCCGGCCACCCGGTCGAGCCCGTCGGCCGTGGTGACGTCGCCGCGCGCCCGGGCCGAGCCGGACTCGGCCGAGACCGCGAGCGAGGCGCCCACGAGGTCCTGCACCACGCCGTCGTGCAGCGCCCCCGCGATGCGGCGTCGCTCGGCGGCGCTCGCGTCGAGCGCGCGCTCGAGCAACGCCTCGCGCTGGACCCTGGCCCGGTCGAGTGCCCGCAGCAGCTGCCGCAGCACGGGCAGCAGGAGCAGCACGACGAGCACGATGCTGCCGATCGTGATTCCCGCGAACCCGGCGAACAGCTGGCCGCTGCGCTGCAGCACCTCGTCGTAGCGGAAGTACACCTCGAACAGCAGCGTCTGCCCGCCCGGCGTCTCGACGGCCCGGTAGGCCTCGAGCAGCTTGCCGCGGTCGCGCTCGTACTCGTTCTCGGGGGCGGTGAGGTCGCTGACCTCGGCCTCGACGCCCGCCGCCCCTCCGGCGAGCGCCTCGAGGTCGTCCTCGTCGAGGGTGAACCGGCGGTCGATCAGCGCGGGCTCGTCGGACCAGACGACGCGGCCCGTGTCGTCCCAGATCTTGACGCGGACGATGCTCGAGCTGAGGACGTGGTCGCGGACCTCCTCGTCCATCGCGCGCCGCGCCTCCTCGTCGCCGTCGACCAGGGCGTCGGTGAGCGCAGGCTCGACGATCGCGTCGGCGATGCGGTCGGCCCGGTCGGCGGCGTCGCGGACCGACTCGGCCTCGGCGAGGCCGCGGGCGGCGAAGAGGGCCGCGACCGCGACCGCGACGATGACGAGCACCGAGACGACGGCGACCCAGGCGACGACCCCGGAGGGGCGGGGGTCCGCGGCGGAGGCGGGCGTGCGGTCGACGGGCCGGGCGACGGTCGTCCAGTGCGGAACGGCACCGCTGCCGCCCTCCCCCCGAGGTGTGCTCATGTGCACATCCTCGCCGATGTCGGCCCCGACGGAACACGCACGGAGCCCGCGTCGTTGACTGGGGGCATGAAGTCGATCACCTACACCGAGACCGGTCCGTCGTCCGTCCTGCACCTCGTCGAGCGCGAGGTGCCCGAGCCGGGGGCCGGCGAGGTGCGCGTGCGCGTCGTCGCGTCGGGCGTGAACCCGACCGACTGGAAGTCGCGCACGGGCGAGACGAGCGGGGGCGACGTGCCGTTCCCCGTGATCGTGCCGAACCAGGACGGCTCGGGCGTCGTGGACGCCGTCGGCGAGGGCGTGGACGACCTCGCGGTCGGCGACCGGGTCTGGTCGTTCATCTCGGCGAACGGGCACGCGACCGGCACCGCCCAGGAGTACACGGTGCTGCCGCGGTCGCGCGTCGTCCCGCTGCCCGAGGGCGCCTCGTTCGACCTGGGCGCGAGCCTCGGCGTGCCGGCCATGACCGCGCACCGAGCCCTCACCGTGCACGAGGACGGGCCGTCACGGCTGTCGCCCGGCGCGCTCGACGGCGTGACCGTGCTCGTCTCGGGCGGCGCGGGAGCCGTCGGCCACGCCGCGATCCAGCTCGCAGCCTGGGCGGGTGCCACCGTCGTCACGACGATCTCGAGCGAGGAGAAGGCCGCGCTCGCCCGGGCGGCCGGCGCCCACCACGTCGTGAACTACAAGGAGCAGGACGCCGCCGCCGAGATCCGCCGCATCGCGCCCGACGGCGTGCAGATCGTCGTCGAGGTGTCGATCCGGCAGAACGCGGAGCTGGTCGCGGCGGTCGTCTCGACCCGCGCCTCCGTCGCGATCTACGCCAACGACGGCGGCGACACCGTCGAGCTGCCGCTCCGCGCGAACATGGGCACCAACACGCGCTACCAGTTCGTGCTGCTCTACACGGTGGGCGAGGAGGCGCTGCAGGCGGCCGCCGAGGACGTCACCGCGGCCGTCCGCGACGGCGCCCTGCCGGTCGGCGAGGAGGCAGGACTGCCGCTGCACCGCTACTCGCTCGAGCAGACGGCCGCGGCCCACGACGCCGTCGAGGGCGGGGTCACCGGCAAGGTGCTGATCGACGTCGCCCAGGGCTGAGGTCGGGCGGAGGGGGCGGGCTAGGCTCGGCGGATGCCTGCCCCTGCTCCGCTCAGCCCCGTGCAGGCCGAGGCCCTGCGTGCGGGCACGGTCCCTCCGCTCGAGGAGGTGCGGCACGGCGTCTGGTCGCTGACCTCGCCGGCCACCTCCTCCGTCGCCGACTTCTCGTACGGCTACCTCGTCGAGGGCTCCGACGGGCGGCTGACGCTGATCGACCCGGGCTGGCCCTCCCCCGACGCCGTCGACCGGCTCGACGCCGCCCTGCACGAGATCGACCACCGGCTGGACGACGTCGACCTGATCGTGGCCACCCACCTGCACGTCGACCACCTCGGGGCGGCCGACGCCGTCCGACGCGCCACGGGCGCCCGCCTCGCGATGCACCCCGCCGAGCAGCGCGCGCTCGCCAGCCGGGCCGATGACGCGGTCGCGGCCGACGCGGACCTCGTGCGCTGGCAGGTGCCGGCCGAGGCGCAGGAGGCGCTGGTCGCCTCGTGGGGCTCAGGCCGCCTCCTCGTCGACGTCGTCCCCGACCTGCTGCTCGACGACGGCGACGAGCTGCCGGTCGCGGGGCGTCGTCTTCGCGCGGTGCACACGCCCGGCCACACGTCGGGGCACCTCTGCCTGGTCGAGCCCGAGCAGCGGCTGATCTTCACGGGCGACCACGTGCTGCCGACGATCAACCCGGGGATCGGCCTCGGCGGCCGCACCGCCGCCGACCCGCTCGACGACGTGCTCGCCTCGCTTGCTCGCGTCGTCGAGCTCGACCGGCCGGGCGCCGACGCACTCGAGGTCTGCCCCGGCCACGAGTACCGGTTCGTCGGGCTCACGGAGCGGGCGGAGACGCTCGTCGCGCACCGCGAGGAGCGCACCCGAGACGCCCTGGGCGCCCTCGACGGGCTGCTCGGCGGTGCCGACGGCGCCGACGGCCACGCAGCCCGCCGCGGCTCGAGCGCGGCACCGTCGGTGTGGCAGGTCGCCGAGGCCATGACGGGCTGGCGCGGCGGGCTCCGGTCGATGAGCGGCCTGCCGCTCGCGTCGGCCCTGGCGCAGACCGAGTGGCACCTGCGCGCGGCGGGCCGCGCCGGCGACCTCGCGAGCTGACCGCCGCCGCGCGGCCCGGCGGCGGCGCGATCCGGCCGCCGTGCCACCCTGCACGACATCGCACCGGGTTCCGTACGCTGCACCGCGTCTAGATCCGGTGCAGTGTACGGAACCCGGTGCAGTGCGCAGCCTCGCGCCTGCGAGCAGACTCGAGCGATGACGCCGCCACGCAGCCCGAGCCCGTCCGCCGACGACGCGGCAGCCCCTGCTGCCGTGCCCACCGCCGCCGACCCGGTCGCGCCGATGCTCGCGAAGGCGGTCACGAGCGTGCCCGACGCCGACAGCGTCGAGGGCGGCCTGTCGTACGAGCCGAAGTGGGACGGGTTCCGCGGCCTCGTCTACTGGGACGGCGAGCAGCTCGAGATCGGCAGCCGCGGCTCGAAGCCGCTGACGCGGTACTTCCCCGAGCTCGTCGAGGCCCTCGGCGAGCAGCTGCCCCGCCCGTGCGTGCTCGACGGCGAGATCGTCCTGCGCCGCGGCGACCACGGCGGCGAGCGCCTCGACTGGGAGGCCCTCTCGCAGCGGGTCCACCCGGCCGCCTCGCGCATCGCGAGGCTGTCCGTCGAGACCCCCGCCTCCTTCGTCGCGTTCGACCTCCTCGCCGACGGCGACGAGAGCCTGCTCGACCGCCCCTTCGGCGAGCGCCGTGCCGCGCTCGAGTGCCTGCTCGACGGGGCGGCCGCGCCTCTGCACCTCAGCCGGACGACGACCGACGCCGACGTCGCCCGTCGGTGGCTGGTCGAGTTCGAGGGCGCAGGGCTCGACGGCGTCGTGGCCAAGCCGCTCGCCGCCTCCTACCTGCCCGGCAAGAGGACGATGCTCAAGGTCAAGCACCACCGCACGGCCGACTGCGTGGTGCTCGGCTACCGGGTGCACAAGAGCGGCCGGGGCGTGGGGTCGCTGCTGCTGGGGCTGCACGACTCCGAGGGCGAGCTGCGGAC
>Ga0265798_10010478_pt1 | contig 11430 bp, 5 predicted proteins | sample P3T30metagenome_FD_192430 | JGI IMG/M metagenome (GOLD analysis project Ga0265798, IMG submission 192430) | Plant litter microbial communities from East Loma Ridge, Irvine, California - P3 T30 | ecosystem: Environmental > Terrestrial > Plant litter > Unclassified | place: USA: California... | reverse complement strand
CGCGCGATGTCGACGTTGATGGGGCCGCCCACGACGGCTGATGGCTCGCTAGCCGAGGCCTGCCACCCGCTAAGCGCCGTTGCCGCAAGCGCTACCGCCAAATACTTCATGCTTCCTCCCTCAGGCGTCAGAACCATTTGCTGCCGACCAGTTCGGGGCAGCCATGATCGATCGTCGATGACTGGAATAGCACCGCTCTGAATTTATTCAATCAAATTGAATAAGTCTTGATCTCGGTGCCTTGGTGTGTTTCTCTGCAACTCTAAGACAGGGCTTAGACACCGGTCGTCACAGGAGAGGACTCGACGCTGCGGCAACCGCGGCGCTCGCCCCCGCTTGCGCGATCAACATAGGGGACGACACCATGCGCACGAGCCGACAACTCATCGCGATACGCCTGCTTGCAGGCTCGGCAGCCATTCTAATGCGTCCCGACGTTGCCTTGGCGCAGCAGGAGGGATCGCCTGCTGCACAGGAGGACGTGTCGCAGGACATCGTCGTCACAGGCGTTCGAGGCGCGCAACAGAAGGCGATCAACGTCAAGCGTGACGCCGCGCAGATCGTGGATTCGATTGCGGCCGAGGACATCGGCAAACTGCCGGACGCCACCATAGCGGACTCCCTGCAGCGGGTGCCTGGCGTCCAGATTACACGCTCCGCAGGGGAGGGGGCATCCCTGAACATCCGCGGCCTGGGTCAAGTCCTCACGACACTGAACGGCGAGCAGTTCCTTGGCGCATCGAACATAACGGGAGCGCAGCCAAACCTCACCGACGTCCCATCGGAACTCTTCGCCGGCGTCGACGTGATCAAGTCGCCGACGGCGCGCAACCTGTCGGGCGGCGTCTCTGGAATCGTCGATCTGAAAACTCGCCGGCCCTTCGACCTCCCCAAAGGGCTTACCGCATCGGTGTCGGGTCAACACGTCTACGGAAACCGCACGAAGGACTGGAGCCAGCAATATTCGGCGCTAGTCGGATGGAACAACGGTCGGTTCGGCGGACTGCTTGCGGTCGCATATGACGACCTGACGCTGTCAAATCAGCGGCCATCGATCACCAATGGCATCCGCAAGACGACGGACAGGGCGGCGGGTTTCGACACGAGAGGTGATGGCGACATCACGAACAGCACACTTCGTGCCGATGGCGACTACTTCTACAATCCCGTCGCCTTCGAAATGAGCAACTCAATCACTAATCGGCAGAGGTTGGGCGCGAACGCATCGGCGCAGTATCAGATCACGGACTCGCTCCGGCTCATTGGAGATCTGGCCTACACACGCCTACGAAACAGAGACTCCGGCGTTTCGGCGGTGCTGCACAACAACTTTTCAGACAACGCCTACCAGTCCAGCTCGATCATCGACGGAAACGGCGTGCTGGAGGTCGGCGACGCGAACCTCTTCCGCTTCCACACCTCGACCAGCAACAATTACACGAAGGCCCGTTCACTCAACACGAACGTCGAACTGCGTTTCGACGACGGAGGCCCGTTCACAGCGTCGGCGCGCTGGGTGCAGGCGGATTCGAAATCGAGCTACATCTCGGGCAACGTCGATGCGTGGGCGACCAGGAGCATTCTCGTTCCAAGGAGCTCGAGCGTCGCCGACTGCACGGCGACGCCAGCGTCCTGTGTCTACGGCAACCCAGGAGGGCTTCCCAGCGTCCTTGCCAGCATCGACTTTCGCAACCACTACCCCGCTGTGTCGTTCGCAAGCGACGTGACGGATCCCGCACTCTACTCGTTGACGTCCACATGGGCCTTTGGAAACCGCTCCAAAGCTCAGCTCGACGCGTATCGGCTCGATGGGGCTTACCGCGTCAGCGACGACGGCCTTCTGCGAAAGCTACAGTTCGGCGGCCGATACGGGACGCGTGACGTCAACAACGACGCCTTCCGGCTTTTGTCTCCGATCTCGTTCGGCGGGACGCCCTATCTCTACTACTTCAAGGACGCGACCGGCATCAACCGGGTCAACGGGCTCAACCGTTCCCTCGTGCCCGTGCGCAAGTTCGCCGACATTCCCGGCCGGACCACGATGGCCACCGGCTTCGGTCCCATCACGGGCATTCCAGCTCTACCGGCCATAAACCCGACCGCGCTCAACGATGTCCGGCAGTTCAATGAGGCACTGTTTCCCGACACGCGGGAGTTCGCAAACCCAACGCAATCGTATCGCGTCGACAGTCGTGACGTCGCCGCCTACCTCCAGGCGGACGTCGGTGGGCGGCTGATCGTTCCGTTCACCGGAAACGTCGGACTGCGCTACGCGCGCAACTCGCTCGACATCTTCACCAACCCAGCGAACGGGATCGCCTTCGTCGGGCTGAACGCCAACAACGGCGTCCAGCTCGCGCTGCCCACCGTGAAATACAAGAACGACAGTGACTTTTGGCTACCAAACGCCAACCTGAACTTCGAGCTGGCAAGCGACATGCGACTGCGGTTCGCGTTCGCCAAGGTCGTCGGGACCTACGACTTGGCCACGCTCGGGCAGGGTTTCGCATTCAGCTACGTCATCAACGGTTCGCGGACGTTCAATAGGCAACCCCTCCCGTCGGATCTGAAGCGTTTCAACTCGGGATCCGCCGGAAACCCGTCACTGCGTCTCCCGCAGTCGACGAATTACAACATGTCCTACGAGTGGTACTTCTCACGAAACAGCGTCCTGTCAGTGGCCGCCTTCCTGTTCGACGTAAAATCGTTCCTCCAAACCAACACCGCCATCGAAGCCCAGCCGGACGAAGACAACGTCGTTCGCGAGGGTGGGCCGGTGACCCGTCCAGCCAATGGGGAGGGCGGTGTAATCAAGGGTGTCGAGATTGGACTCCAGACGACGTTCGATTATCTTCCCGGCTTGCTGAGCGGCTTCGGAACGCAGCTGAACTACACGTTGTCCGACAGCAGCAGCTCGAACGTTGATCTCTTCGGAAGGACGCTGCCCGTTCCAGACAACTCCCGCCATCAGGTCAACGCGGTCGTCTTCTATCAAAAGGGGCCGTTCCAGGGGCGCGTAGCGATGAACTACCGCAGCAAACGGTTCAACGGCCTGACGCCGGCGGGAAGCGACAATCTCGCCGTCTTCACCAAGCCGACGAACTACGTCGACGCGTCCGTTAGCTACGACGTGACGCCACGGTTCACGGTCTATGTGCAGGGCACCAATCTTACGCAAGAGAACGAAGAGCGTTACGCGCAGTTCAAAAACTTTTACCTCGACCAAGCTATATTCGAACGTCGGGTTCTGGGTGGAGTCCGTATCCGGCTATGACGAGGAAAACGGCAGCTGCCCGGCTCGTAAGATGGATCGGCCGCGGCGCCTTCGCCATCGTCGCTTTGACGTATGGCTCGGTCGCCTTCGCGGCAGCGCCACGCTGCGAACTGGCGCCTGGCCCGCAGATCATCGGGATTGGAACGACGGCTATAACGCGCCCGGTACTGCTCTACGTGCCTCGTGGGCCCCATCAATCAAAAGCTCGGCCGCTGATCCTGAACCTGCATGGCAGCGGGTCGAACGGCGCACAGCAGCTCGACCGCTCAGGACTAATGGAGCTCGCGGATCGCCACCACGTGATCGTGGCCTCGCCGGACGGGGGGCTAGCGCTTCCGTCCGGCGGTCTGGCCTGGAACATCCCAGGCGTGCCGACCACGGCCGGGACGTTGCCACCCCCCGAGGCGCCCGACGACGTCGCGCATGTCACCACGTTGATTGATGCGCTTATCGCTAATGGCTGCGTGGATCCCGATCGCGTCTACGCGACCGGTCTTTCCGGAGGCGGCCGGATGGTCTCACTGCTCGGCTGCGTCCTATCGGACCGCCTCGCGGCAATCGCTCCGGTGGTAGGGTTGAGGGCAGGGGCGCCGGATCGCGCGAAACCCGGAAAACCTGACGCGGCGACTTGCCGTCCGGCGAGGCCGATGCCGGTCGTCGCCTTCTCGGGTAGTGCCGACACCACGAACCCCATTGATGGAGGTGGGGCTAAGTACTGGCAGTATGGCCTGCTAGCAGCGGAACGTCGCTGGGCAGACATCGACGGATGCCAAGGTCTCACCGTATCGGTGTCGCGTAGGACGGGAAGGACGAAGCGTCGTTATCTCAGCTGCAAATCGGGGTCGGACGTGGTCTCCTACGTCCTGAAAGGAGGCGTCCACGAATGGGGCGTCGCTGACACCGGGCTGATGTGGCGCTTCCTGTCCGAACACAGGGGCATCGGCTCGATGAAACGCTGAATCGAATACTACCGCCGTAGACATCCAACTAAGCTTACCGAGGAAATATTCGTCAATGCTGCTACGATTGAGGAAGCACGTAAGAGTGCGTGTGAAGGTTCACGTTAAGGTCAATCCGACGTCTGGCGTGACGGTGCGTGTAGCAGTTCACGTCAATCGGCCAATGGTCCGCGAAGGTGCATAACGTAGTGGAGCGATGGTCGCACCGCCCGCCCTATCGGACCACCTGCCCCTTTTGGGAACAGGCTCGCTTCGTAGAACCGGACGGCGGGCAATTCCGTCACGAATAAGAAATGCACGTATCGGAACGGCGACTGGCAGCATGGTCATGCTCGCGAGCTGGACCCGATTGTCGGGACGTAAATACCAGAATGACGATGGCGAAGAACCTCTGAGATTCTTTGCGAACGGGGCTACAGCTTTGACTGTGCGAGTTCGTCACGAACGATCGCGACCTAGAGTCCCTCTCCTGTTCCGACCATGCCGGTACGAAGCTGGATGGCATCGCCGTGCGTCGAACCACCATGCAACGGGCACGACCACTGCCACGACCCGGCGCGGATTGTAGCCATCAAACTGCGATGCAGAACAGAACCGCTGACCATGTGACAAGCCGCGGCGAACGTGTTCCGGGCAACTTCTGTCGCGAGCTGCCCCTGACGACGACGAGCGGCGCCGTTCCCATCCGACGACGAATGCTCCTTAGGTAGGCTGGCGCCGGTCCGCAGAGGCCAGGATATTCGAATCAAATTTTATTCAATCAAATTGAATAAGTATTGCAAAGGAGGATGAAAGCTGCTTTTCATCCAGGACCAAGAGGGCTTGGAAAGAGCCGCGTGGGGGAGGGAACATGACACTGCGCCGGAGCGCCGTGCACGTTCGAGTTCCCTCCCGGTCAGGATGAGGGGATGAAGGCAATGCGAAAACTTACAACGCTCCGATCGGTTCTGTTCACTGCGAGCTCGGTCCTCGCGCTACTCGGTTCACAATCCGCCACCGCACAGCAGACTACTTCTGACGGCCCAGCCGCAGCGGCACCCGATGCTGGAACACCTCCGGTTCAGGACGGCACGTCCACTGGCGAAGACATCGTCGTAACCGGTGTCCGCGGCGCTCAGCAGAAGGCCATCAACGTCAAGCGCGAGTCCGCGCAGATTGTCGATTCGATCGCTGCAGAGGATATCGGCAAGCTTCCTGACGTCACGATCGCAGACTCCCTGCAGCGTGTAACAGGCGTGCAGATCACCCGGTCCGCAGGGCAGGGGGCGTCGGTAAACATCCGTGGCCTCGCGAACGTTCTGACCACCCTGAATGGTGAGCAGTTTCTTGGCGCCTCAAACATTACTGGCGCACAGCCGAATCTGACCGACATCCCGTCGACCCTTTTTGCCGGCGTAGATGTGGTGAAGTCTCCGACCGCTGGCGACCTTACCGGTGGCAACTCCGGTATCGTCGCGTTGAAGACGCGCCGTCCGTTCGATTTGCATAAGGGCATTACGGCGACCGCTTCGGTGCAGGATACGTACGGCAGCATGACCAAGGACTGGAGCCAGAACGGCTCGGCGCTGGTGGCCTATCACGGTGATCGCTTCGGCATTCTCGTCGCCGGTTCGTATGATCACGAGATCTTATCGAACAAGAATCCCCGCGTCACCAACGGCATTCTGAAGACCACCGATGCACAGGCCGGTTTCGACGTACGCCGCGATGGTGATATAACGAACAGCACCAAGTTTGGTGACGGAGACTATTTCTACAACCCGGTCGCGCTGGAATTTGACAACGGCGTTACGCAGCGTGAGCGTATCGGCGGAAACGCTTCGGTACAGTACGACGTTACCGACTCCCTTCAGCTCGTGGGTGACGTGGCCTACACCCGACTACGCAACCGGAACTCGGGCAACAGTGCCGTCCTTCATGGCAACTTCTCGAACGATAGCTATTTGCCAACCTCGCAGATCGACTCAAACGGTGTGGTCGAGGTTGCAGACATGAACCTTACCCGGTTCCAAATGCACACTCTCAATCAATATAATCGTTCACGGTCGATCAACACAAACTTGGAAGCCCGGTTCAAGAACGACGGACCGTTCAGCGCAACCTTGCGGTACGTGCACGGAGACTCACGCTCGAACTACGACGAATCTGACGTCGATGCATGGGGCACTCGTGGCGTTCTAACACCGACAGGCGCGCCCAACAATTGCGCCGCAGCTGCCCCAATCAATTGCGTCTACTTTAATCCGGGCAGCATTTCGAACGTGCGAGCGAACGTTGATTGGCGGGGCGATAGCCCGGCAGTCACATTCCTGACTGACGTCACGAACCCCGCCAACTATTCGCTGACATCGACTTGGTCATATGGCCAAACGCAGAAGGCGATGCTCGATGCCTACCGCGGGGACGCTCAGCTTGATACCGACTGGGGCCCCTTGAAAAACATCCGGATCGGCGGTCGTTACGGCACCCGTGACGTATCGAACGACGCCTACCGCTACCTGTCGCCGGCGGGTGCGGCAGGCCATTTGTACTACTACAAGGACCCGGGCATCGTCGACACCGTCGGCTACAGCGTCATTCCAATTCGCAAGTTTGCCGACGTGCCGAACCTCGTCGCCTATGCGGGTAATTTTGGACCCATCCAAGGGATCCCGAACATTCCCGCTATCTCGCCAGGCGCCCTTGATGACGTAAACGCGTACAATCAGCTGCTCTTCCCAGGAACCAAGGCGTATCAGGATCCCCAGAACAGCTACCGCGTACGCCAGCGCCAGATCAGCGCTTATGCCGAAGCGAACTTCGACGGGTCGGTGGGCTCGTTGGAATTTACGGGCAACGCAGGCCTACGCTACGTCAAGACCAGCTTGGACATCTTCTCGTTTCCAACTGGAACCGGGTTCATCGGAGACTACGCTTGGAACGGCGTGGCCATCGCCGAAGGCATCAACAAGGCTAAGAACGACAGCAACGACTTTCTGCCTGACGCGAACCTCAGTCTGCATCTCCGGGAGGACATGTACCTGCGCTTCGCGTACGCCAAGACGCTCGGCCAGTTGGATCTCGGTCTGTTTGGTCGCGGCCTCGCGTCGTCGTATGCAGTCAACGGTACCCGTACATTCCAGGGGCAGCCTCTCGATCGGAACCTCCAACGTTATTCGGCGGGTTCAGCCGGAAATCCCAACCTCGAGCTTCCCCGTACGGCGAACTACAACCTCTCGTACGAATGGTACTTCAACCGTAGCAGCTTGTTTTCCGTCGCCGCTTTCTACTTTGACGTGAAGAGCTTTCTTCAGACCAACACGTTGATCGAACTGCAGCCGGATGCCGATGGCGTCGTCCGCGAGGGTGGTCCTGTGACACGGCCGGTCAACGGCGAAGGCGGATCGCTCAAGGGAGTGGAAGTAGGTTTCCAAACGATCTTTGACTGGCTTCCCGGTGCTCTGAGCGGCTTTGGTGGCCAGCTTAACTACACGTACTCTGACAGCGGAAGCTCGAACGTTGACCTGTTTGGTAAGACGCTCCCGGTACCGGACAACTCGAAGCATCAGGCTAACGCCGTACTCTTCTATCAGAAAGGCCCACTGCAGGGTCGCGTCGCATACAATTATCGCAGTAAGCGATTTGCCGGTTTCGTGGCGGCAGCCGACGATAATCTGGCTGTATGGAACCGCGCTACCGGATACCTTGATGCGTCGGCGAGCTATGACGTCACACCAAAGTTCACGCTTTTCGTTCAGGGATCGAACCTGACCAAGGAGAACGAGGAGCAGTACGCTCAGTTCAAGAACTTCTGGTACGGATCGAGCATCTTCGAACGTCGACTTACCTTCGGTGTCCGCATCCGAAACTGAGCTTCATGGAATACCCCAGGCTGGTCCTCTTCCCCTAACCCAGCCACTCACGGGGTTCACTCAGGCCGCAGCGACATTTCGCTGCGGCCATATTTTTATTCCCGCACCGGCCGTACATAATGCAATATGGTGCAATGAATGATAGCGATAACGGCGAGACGGTGGCGACAGTGTCTAAGGATGAAGGCATGCGCGGCAACGATCGGCAGCCACGGCTGACGGTCGGCCTGTCTGGCAGCAATTTGGTACGCGTCAGCGACTTCAACCAGCGAGTGGTCCTCCAGGCTATCCGTGTCGCAGGAGGCGAGGTTTCCAGGTCGGAACTCGCTACGGCTACCGGCCTTACGTTTCCCACGATAGCCAACATCACCCGCCGACTCATTGACGAAGGTCTCATCCACGAAACCGCCCGCATCAAGGGACCTAGAGGCAGCCCCGCATCGCGGCTCGCCATCGACCCCGACGGCTGCTTCTCGCTAGGGGTCAACATCGATCGGGACCATGTCGCCGTCGTGATCCTCGACCTCGCGGGGGGCGTTCGCGCGCGATCCGTTAAGGAGGTCGATTTCCCTAGTCCCGAATTGGTCGTCGACTTCGTTCAGGAGTGGTATGCCGACACGACTGACGCATTGAAGCTGGACCGTGAACGCTTCATCGGCATCGGTCTCGCGATACCTGACGATATCGGAACGATCGCGCTGCCGAAGATGCCTGAGGCATACGGCGTCTGGGCAACGACGAACGTCTCACTCCTGCTTCAAGACGGGCTGGGCCTGCCCGTCCTCCGCGACAACGACGCCGCAGCGGCAGCGATTGGAGAGGCGCAGTTCGGTAACGGGCGACAGTTCACCGACTTCTTTTACGTGCTGATCAGCGCTGGACTGGGCGGTGCAGTCGTCGTGGACAACGAGTATGTGCGCGGCGGAAACGGCAGGGCGGGTGAACTCGGACTGCTCCCCGCGAACTTTAATAATCCCGCAGGGCCGACCGTCCAGGACTGCGTCTCCCTCTCCGAACTCCGGCTTAGGCTGGAGAAGGCCGGATATGACGGTAGCGTCGCGGAACTTCGCGAAGACGTCGAACGCCACAATCCGGTCGTCCGTGCTTGGTCCCTAGAGGCGGCGAAAACTCTGACACTCCCTATTATGACGGTGAACGCCCTCCTCAACCCGACCGCGATCTTCATCGGCGCGCGACTGCCGTCGTGTCTGCTGGACAGCATCATCCTCGAACTGAATCGTAACATCGCCGCGCTCGGAAGCGCGGTCCCGAACATGGCGTTGATTCAAAGAGCAAGTCACGACGAGGATGCCGTCGCGATCGGTGCGGCCATCCTGCCGTTTATTGCCCACACGCTGCCGTCGCACGCTGCGCTCATGAAGAACCTTAGCTGACGCCATGCTCCGGACCGCCACGTCCTGACAGAGGTGGCTCGAGAAATGTGGATAGGCTGCTAAGTGGAGTTTCTGCCTGAAGGCGGCCAGCGTGGCGCCGAACAAGAGATGAGATGACGAATCGGACACGCCGGAACCACAGTCCGGCCTTCAAGGCGAAGGTGGCCTTGGCTGCTGTGAAGGGCCAGAGACGCTGGCCGAGTTGGCGCAGCAGTTCGACGTGTACCCGAACCAGATCACGATCTGGCGCGGCCAGTTGCTGGAAGGGCGGGCAGGAGTTGTCGGGTGGGACGGCCATAGTAAACCAGCCGAGTTTGAGATTGATGTAAAGACGTTGCACGCTAAGATCGGCGAGTTGACGCTGGTGAACGAATTTTTGTCCGGCGCTCGTCCGCTATTGGGAACATCGATAGTCGACAGGACACTACGCAGCCCATAAATTTAAAAGGGTCGAGAAATGCGATTCACAAGTCGGCAACGATAATCCTGATCGCGCGGGTAGAGGTCGATATTTTAAAGTGTCGATCGGAACGACAATCAGATGCTATGCGCTTGAACGCAGCGCATAAGGAGTTAATTATGATCAAGAAGATTCTCATCGCTGCGGTTGTAGCCGCTGGCCTTGGCTCCCCCGCCTTTGCGGATATGCCAGGCAAAAACTGGATCAGCAGTGCGAAGGTGAAGAACCTGCTTTCCAAGCGAGGTTATCGTGTCACGAAGCTGGAAGCCGACGACGGCCACTGGGAAGGTGAAGCCCGCAAGGCCAAGGTGAACTACGAATTTCACGTTGACCCGCATTCAGGTGCGATCACAAAGATGGAGCGTGATCACTCCTGATCGTGCGGTCACGATGCGCGTCACGCCTACTTTAGACATGGCGCGCACCGTGACTTAATTTAGGTCCTTCGAGATGAACCCGCCGCTATGCCAATAGGCTAGATGGCAAGGTGAGGGTTGCCAGCGCGCCGCCCCGCGGTTCAATCTGGAAGCGCCCGCCCTGGCCGCTCGCCAGTGTCGTCGCTATGCGCAAGCCCAGGCTCCTGGTCTCGTCATGCACGAAACCTTCCGGCAACCCGTGCCCATCGTCGTGAACGGTAACAGCCGCACCTTCGGAATGCCGGCCGACTCCGACTGAAATTCGTCCAATTCGACCATCGCGAAAGCCATGCTCAATTGCGTTGGCGACGGCTTCGGCAATGACAAGAGCAGTGGGAATGGCTGCATCCGGTTGGAGCCGAAGCTCCTTGTCGCCTTGCACTTCGAGCACCAGGTCGTCTCGGCCACTTGCTTCGATAACACTCTTGCACAACTCACCAAGGAAGGGCAGCAGGGGCTGAGCAAGACCGGAAGGATCGTATATCTGCCGGCTAATGCGTCCGATCAGGGCAAGGCGCCGTGTGGCCTCGTCGAGAGCTGCCTTTCCCTTTGGATCGTCCAGCGTGCGCTTCTGCAGGTTGAGCAGCCCTGCTGCGACCTGAAGATTGTTCGACACACGATGTTGTAGCTCGCGAAACAGCAGTTCCCGCGTATCGGCCAGCGAACGACTTAGCTCGCGTTCACGGGCAAGCTGCCGATTGGCTGACTGCATCCAATGTACGAGCGCCAAGTCCGTGGCGACGACAAACACGTAGAAGGCGAGGGCAAAGGCCGTACCTCGCGTCACCGCAAAGCTGTAGGCTGGTGGTATGAAGAAGTACCAGGCGACCAGTCCGCACAGAGCGGCCGAAACCACGCCCAGTCGCACTCCAAGCAGGAACGAAGTGACGATAACGGCCGGGAAGAAGGTGACGTAGGGAAAGCCCGGCGGGAGCAGCGGGTCCGTCACCATCCGCAGTGCCAGCGCCCCGGCAACGATCACCAGCATAACGACCGTGCCCAGGACTGGGCGGTCGCGTGCAACCGGCAGTTGCTCGATCCAGCGCGTTCGTGATTTCAGATCAGCAGGTTCATTC
>Ga0265798_10010477_pt1 | contig 11430 bp, 10 predicted proteins | sample P3T30metagenome_FD_192430 | JGI IMG/M metagenome (GOLD analysis project Ga0265798, IMG submission 192430) | Plant litter microbial communities from East Loma Ridge, Irvine, California - P3 T30 | ecosystem: Environmental > Terrestrial > Plant litter > Unclassified | place: USA: California... | reverse complement strand
GACTCGTCCTCCTCGGCGAGGATCGCGGGCGAGCGCCAGGCGCGGAGCAGGGCCTCCTGCACCACGTCCTCGGCGAGCGCCGCGTCCCCGGTGAGACGCAGCGCGTACCGCTGTAGCGCGGGGGCGTGCGCATCGTGCAGCGCCCGCATGCGCGCCGTGCTCTCCGTGGTCATCCGTACCTCCTCCTCCCACGACGAGACGGACGGCCGGAAGGTTCACCTCTGAGGGGAATCATCTCAGGGGGATCCGGTCGGCGCGCCGTCCTCGCCCGGTCGCCGACCGGTCGGCGACGTCACATCCGCACGATCACGTTCCCGCGGGAGTCGCCGCGGAGGAGTCCGTCGAGCGCGGCGGGCGCCGCCGCCAGCCCGCCCTCGACGATCGTGTGCGGGAACACGATCCGTCCCTCCCACAGCCAGCGCGCGTAGTGCTCGTCCCACGCGCGGATCTGCTCGGCGGTGTGGTGCGTGGAGAACGGGCGGATCTCGAGCTGCTTCACGATGGCCGTCATCACGTCGAGCCGGGGCATGCCGCCCTGGCCGCCGCCGACCTGCCCGGCGAGCGCACCGCACAACGCGAACCGCGCCCCCGGGGCGGCCGCCTGCACGGCCGCCTCGAACTGCGGGCCCGCGACCGTGTCGAAGAGCACGTCGATGCCGTCGGGCGCCAGCTCCCGGAGCCGCGCGAGCACGTCATCGCGGCGGTGGTCGATGGCCGCGTCGAAGCCGAGATCGTCGACGAGCCACGCGGCCTTCGCGGCCGAGCCCGTGGATCCGATCACCGTGCTCGCCCCGCGGGCCCGCGCGATCTGCCCGGCGAGGGAGCCGACCCCGCCGGCCGCGCCGGTCACGAACACGACGTCGCCCTCCGCGACGCGGGCGACGTCGACCATGCCGTGGAAGGCGGTGACGCCCTGGTTGAGCGCGTGCTCCGCGCTCGGCAGCCGATCGACGGGCACCGGCCAGAAGGATCCCGCGCTCCCCACCACCTCCTCGCGCCAGCCGCTCATGTGCGTGACCACCGTGCCGACGGGCACGTCCGACGCCGACTCGACCACCGTCCCGATCGCCCCGCCCCACAGCGGACGGTCGATCTCGTAGGCGGGCATCGGGAGCCCCGGCGCCGGGCTCATCAGGTCCGCCATCACGGCGGCGACCTGCATGGAGTCGGTGCGCACGCGCACCTCGCCGTCGGCCAACCGCAGCGCCGGCACCTCGCGCAGCGCCACGCAGGAGGAGGGGGCGTCGCTGTGGTCGTCGCGGTGGCGGGCGAGCACGATCTCGGCCGTGGTCCGGGTCGGGTCGTTCGTGGTCGTGCGGATCTCCTCGTCATCGCTCCCGGCGATCCGCCGGGATGCTGCGACGCTAGGGAGCGTCCCGGACAGCGCCTGTCCGGGACGCGATCGAGGGTGGACCATGCGCGACACGTCGGAACGGCTCCTCCGGCTCCTCTCCCTGCTGCAGCGCCGCCGGCCGTGGAACGCGGATCAGCTCGCCGTCGAGCTCCAGGTGACCGACCGCACGATCCGGCGCGACGTCGGCCGCCTGCGGTCGCTCGGCTACCCCGTCGCGAGCACGACGGGCGTCGACGGCGGGTACGCGCTGGAGCCGGGCGCCGCCCTGCCGCCGGTCACGCTGGATCCCGAGGAGGCCGTGGCCGTGTTCGTCGCGCTCCGCGACGCGGCCGCCGCCGCATCCGCCACCGGCGACCCGGAGCGGGGAGCCGCGGCGCGGAGCGCCCTCGAGAAGGTGGTCCGCGTCCTCCCCGACCGGGCGCGCGCCGCCGCCGGGGCGATGAGCCACCACTCGACCGCGGTGGACGCGGGGCGCGTGATCCGCCGGCCGGACGAGCCGGGATCCGCGCCCGCCCTCGACCTCCTGGCCCGGGCCTGCCGCACCCGCCGCCGGGTGACGTGCGCATACGAGCGAGCCGATGGACGCCGGGGCACGATGGACCTGGAGCCGCGGCACCTCGTCCGCACGATGGACCGCTGGTACCTGGTGGCCTACGTGATCGCCTCCGAGTCGTGGCGCACCCTCCGCGTCGACCGCATGACCGCCGTACGCGCGACCACCGTCCCGAGCAGGGCCCGCCCGGATCCCGCCGACGACCTCGACGCGCTCGTCGTCGACGGGATCCGCGCCGGCATGCAGCGCGTCGCCGGCATCGTCCGGGTGCACGCGCCGGCGGCGGAGATCGCCCACTGGATCTCGCCCGCCTGGGGCACGGTCACCCCGGACGGCCCGGACCGGTCGCTGGTCGCGGCAGGCGCGGACAGCCACGCCGCCATGGCCAGGTGGCTCCTCCTCCTGGACCGGCCGATCACCGTCGTCGGGCCGCCCGAGCTCTCCGCCGCGTTCGTCGCGGTCGCCGAGGAGGCCGGTCGTGCGGGCCTCCCCGCCCGCCCGGGCGCCCCCGAACCTGGCAGGACCCTGAACCCGTGAACCGATCGCGGGGCTGCTCCGTCGTCCTCCATGTCGGCGCAACATCTCGCGGCGGACGAAGACGCACCATCTTGATCAGGAGACCCCCATGCAGAAGAAGAGCAAGATCATCCTCGGCACGAGCGCGGCAGTGGTCGTCGTGCTCGGTGTCAGCGCCGCCGCGTTCGGCCCCGCGTTCTACCGCGACGTGATCGTCGGCGCCCCCGCCGCCGCCCCGTCCGTCTCGGCCGACCCCGCCGACTCCTCGCTCGACACGAGCAACCTGTCCGGCGACTGGAAGATCGGCACCGGCAGCACCGCCGGCTACCGCGTCGCCGAGGTGCTCAACGGCACCGACGTGACGGTCGTGGGCAAGACCGAGGACGTGTCCGGCACGATCACGGTCGACGGCTCCACCCTCAAGGACGCGACCGTCAAGGTCGACGTCGGCACCATCGCCACCGACCAGGCCCCGCGCGACGACTACTTCCGAGGCACCGCCATGGAGGTCTCGAAGTACCCCGACGCGACCTTCACGCTGACCCAGCCGGTCGACGCGGCGGTTCCGGCGAGCGGCCAGGTCGCGACCGTCCAGGCGACCGGCGAGCTGACGATGCACGGCGTCACGAAGTCCGTCACCGTGCCGCTGCAGGCCGCGCTCTCGGGCGACGGCGTGCAGGTGAGCGGATCCATCCCCGTCACCTTCTCCGACTACGGCGTCGAGGCCCCCAGCCTCGGCTTCGTCAGCGTCGAGAACCAGGGCACCGTCGAGTTCCTGGTGAAGGCGACGCCCGCGAAGTAGTCGCGGACCGGCCCACGGGCCGCCTCGGTCGAGGGGAGGAGGAGCGCGTTCGGGGCGCTCCTCCTCCCCTTCCTCGTACCCGGCGGGTGCTCGGCCGGGCGCCGTCGCCATGCACCTCCGCGGATCCCGCGCGCCGTCTGTCCACGGTCGTCGGACCTGGGGACGGCCGGGCCGTTCCCCAGGATCCGCGCCTCTATGGTCATCGCGGTCCGGCGAGGGTCTTCCCGCCGAGACGCCATTCACTGCCCACGACAGAGAGATGACACGACCATGTCCGTCACCCGCTCCGCGTTCCGCACCCGCCCCGCGGCGGTCGCCGCCCTCGCGACGCTCGCCCTCCTCGGCGCCCCCACGGCCGCGCAGGCCGCCGTCCCCGCCCACGCCCCCGCGGCCACCGCGTCCGCCCACCACCACCACGCGGCCTACCCGCTCAGCCAGTACACGATCCCGGCCACGGACGGCAGCGGCTTCGGCGACGCCACCCTCTACGCCCCGCAGGACACGGGCAAGAAGACGCTCGGCGCGATCGTCGTCGCCCCGGGCCTCAAGGGCGACCAGTCCGACCTCGGCTGGCTCGCGAAGGACCTGGCCGGCGAGGGCTTCATCGTGCTGGACATGGACACCCTGGGCGGCTACGACCTCCCGCAGCAGCGCTCCTACGAGATGCTCGCCGCGGCCGAGTACCTCGCCACCGCCAGCCCGGTCAAGGACCAGGTGAACCCGGCGGACATCGGCGTCGTCGGCTACTCGCTCGCCGGCGGCGGCGCCCTGAACGCCGCCGTGGAGCAGCACGGCCTCAAGGCCGCGGTCGCCCTCATGCCGTACGACTTCCCGGCCGGCACGACCGACCCGTACCACCCCACGCAGTCGCCGACGTACCCCACCATCACCACGCCGACGCTGATCGTCACCGGCCAGGCCGACCAGACCGCGCCGGCGTCGTTCATGGGGAAGCCCGCCTACGAGTCCATCCCCGCCTCCACCCCCAAGCAGTACCTGGAGCTCCGCGGCGCGGACCACCTCGCCTTCCGCAACAAGGAGGACGGCACCGTCCGCGACGCCGTCACGAACTTCCTGAAGACCTACCTCGACGGCAACAGCGCGTACGCGAAGTACGTCTGCCCCGCCCAGCCGATCTCGGCCGCCATCAGCGACTCCGCCAGCTCCTGCCCCCGGTAGGACCGATCCACGGCCTCCGGGCCAGATGAGAGCGGCGTGCGACCCCGGGTCGCACGCCGCTCTCGGCGTCCGGGGTCAGTGCGCGTGCAGCACGGCCCAGGCGATGAGCCCGTCGATGCGGCGGATGTCGGCGCCCTTGCCGAGCTTCACCTTGATGTGCCCGGCGCGGGTCCACAGCTCCAGCTCCGCGTTGAGGTCGAAGGTGCCCGCGTTCTCCGTCGACCACATGTGGATGGAGCTGTAGGGCAGCGAGTACAGCTCGACCTTCTTGCCCGTGATGCCCTGCGCGTCGCGCACGATCAGCCGCTTGGTGGTGAAGGTGGCCGAGTCGCGGAAGGTGCGGAACGAGGCGACCGCCTGCTCCCCCTCCACGAGCAACTCGTGCACGTCGGCGGGAACGGGGATCTCGGCGGCGAGGGTCCAGGTGAGGAGGGGTCCGGTGGCGTCCATGCGCCGAGCGTGCCAGCGGAGCGCCGGTCCGCGGAAGCCCCCGTCCTGGCGGGAGGGCATCGCCGTCACCGCATGCGGCTGCCGCCCGGGCCCGCCGGGCTCTCGTGCAGCGACCCCTACCCGGAGGCGGCCGGCGGCACCGGGGGCGCGGACGTCGGCCGCACCGGCGGCACCGGCGGCACCGGCGGCACCGGCGGCACCGGCGGCTGAGCCTCGCACGGCAGCGCGCGCAGCCACAGGTCCACCTCGCGGGTGGAGCGGAGGCGCACGATCCGGAGGTGCGGGTGCTCGACGGCCGCGAGCACCACGCGCTTCCGCACCTTCGCGCGGCCCCGCCACCCCCAGCGGACGATGTGGTCGGGGTCGGTGAGCACGGTGCGCATCGGCGGCTCGACGTTGTCGTGCCAGAGCGGCTCGCGGCGCCAGCGTCGCACCACCGTGCGGCGGATCAACCGGCCCATCTGCACCTGCACCGGCAGGTCGAGCCACACCAGCGTGTCGGCGCGCGACGGCAGCAGCGGCCCGAGCTGCGTCGTGTACTGCCACTCGGTGACCCAGGTGTCGCGCGACGTGAACGCCTGAACGTCGTCGCGGAAGGTGGGCAGCTCGGTCCAGCCGGGGCCGTGGAAGAGCGCGTCCATCTCGGTGTGCGGCAGGCCCGTGCGCTCCTGCACGCGCCGGGCCAGCGTGGTCTTGCCCGCTCCCGACGGCGCGGCGATGAGGATGCGCCGGGCGGGCGGATCCAGGCGCTGCAGGGGTCCGAGCATCCGCCGATCCTAGGGCGCGCGGATGGCGTCTCGTCGGCATCCGCCTCCGTCCTTCCCGGCGCGGGCCCCCGCCGGTAGCGTGGTGCGGCCGGCGACGACCTGCCGACCGACCGGAAGGGGCCGATCATCCGATCGCTCTCGCGCGACGACGCGCACCTCGCGAACGCCCACCCCGTCCTCACGACCGCGACCGCGGCGCCCACGTGGGAGGAGGGCGTGATCGTCGGCAGCGGCACGGTGGGCGCGGTCGCGCACGGGCCGGCCGACGTGATCACGGTCTCGATCGCGCACGAGCGCTGGTTCCCGCCGGTGAACGCGCGCCCGCACGCCCCCGAACTCCGGCCCCGCCTCGACGCCATCCGCCGCGCGCTCCTCGCGGGCGACGCCGACGCGGCGACCGCCGAGCTGATGGCGGGCGCGCGCGACGACGGCTACGGCGACGGCCTCGTCTGGACCGACCCGCTCGGCATCTGCGCGACCCTCGTGATCCGCACGCCCGGCGGCGCGGTCGACATGCGGCGGAGCATCGACCCGGTGGGCGGCGAGGTCGCGATCGCGTGGGCGGACGGCGACGGCGGGCGGCACGCCGTGCGCATGGTCGCGCCGCGGGCGGACGGCGACGCGAGCGACGGCGGCGCCCTCTGGATCGCGCTCGAGTCCGACCGGGAGCACGACGTCGAGATCGAGCTCGGGCTGGGTGCGGGCGACGCGACCTCGCTCGACACGGGCGTGCCGGACGCCTCGGCCGCCGTGCGGGCAGCCGTCGCGGGGGGCAGGCGCGGGATCCTCACGGCCGACGCGGGCGACGGCGCGGTCGCGGTGCGCTCGGTGACGGCGGTCGACGCGGGCGCCGCGTGGCAGGAGGCGGGCGGATCCGCGCGCGCCACGGTCCGCATCCGTCCCGGGACGCCGCGGCTGGTGCGCGTGGCCGTGGCGACGGGACCGGCCGACGCGACCCCGCCGCCCGGCGCGTCCGCGGTCGTCCCCGCGTGGCAGGAGATCCGCGCCGCCCAGCGCGCGACGCACGGCCGCCTCGTCGGCGCCTCGACGCTCGACCTCGACGGCGCCGCGCCCGCGGCCCCGGCCACCGACACCGACACCGACACCGACACCGACACCGACACCGACACCGAGGCGATCTGGGCCGCCGCCCGCGCCGGCGACGCCGCCGCGCGCCGCCGCGTGCTGGAGATCGCCTACCTCAGCGGTCGCGCGAACGTCGTGGCCGCGACGGGCGAGCTGCCGCCCACGCTGCAGGGCGTCTGGCAGGGCACGTGGCGTCCCGCGTGGTCGGCCGACTACACGCTGAACGGCAACGTGCAGGACGGCGCGATGGCGGGCATGGTCGCGACGGGCACGCCCGAGCTCGCCCGCAGCATCCTCGCGCTGGTGCTCCCGCACCTCGACGACTTCCGCGAGAACGCCCGCCGCGTCTTCGGCGCCGAGGGGATGCTGCTGCCCGCGCGCATGTCCACGCACGGCCGCGCCGACCACCTCGCGGCCGACTACCCGCACCCGTTCTGGATCGGCTGCGGCGGCTGGATCCTCCGCGTCGCCGCCGACGCCCTCTCCGCCACGGGAGACCGCGGCATCGTCGACGACCGGCTGTGGGAGCTCGCGGAGGGCGTGCTGCGGTTCGCCGAGACCGCGACCGTGCTGGTCGACGGCGTGCGCCGCCTCGTCCCGTCCTACTCGCCCGAGAACACGCCCCGCGGCGAGCGGGTGCCCGCGGCGACCGACGCCACCATGGACGTCGCGATCCTCCGCGACGCCGCCCGCGCGACGGCCCTCCTCGGCCGCGCCCGCGGCGACGCGTCGCTCGACGCGCGCTGGGACGCGGTCGTCCGCGACCTGCCGCCGTACCGCGTGGCCGCCGACGGCACGCTCGCCGAGTGGCTGGATCCGCGCTGGCCGGAGGAGGTCGCGCACCGCCACGCGTCGCAGCTGCACCCCGTCGGCACGGGCACGGATCCGGCGTTCCACGGCGACGGCGCGGAGGCCGTGCGCCTGCGGGCCGCGGCCGGGCGCACCGTGGCGGCGAAGATCGCGTGGCGCGCGGAGGACCCGACCGCCCCGCCCGGCCGCATGGAGATGGCGTTCGGCCTGGTGCAGGTGGGCCGCGCCGCCGCCGCGCTCGGCGACGCGGAGGCCGCGCTCACGTGCGCCGAGTGGCTCGCGGTCGAGCACTGGAGCCCCACGCTCACGACCCGGCACGACGCCGGCCGGATCTTCAACCTCGACGCGAGCGGCGGCCTGCCGGGGCTCGTGGCGGCGATGCTGCTCGGATCCGACGAGGGGTCGCTCTCGGTGCTCCCGGCGCTGCCGGCGGCGTGGCCCCGCGGATCCGCCACCGGGCTCCGCGCGCGCGGCGGCCTCGTGGTCGACCTGCTCGCGTGGGATCCGGAGGGCGCGACCCTCGTCGTGCGGCAGCTCCCCGCGGCCGCGTGGCTCGCGCCCGCGGGCGGCACCGCGCTCCGGCTGCCGCGGCCGGCGTCCGTGCGCGTCGACGGCGCGGCGCACGACGCGGCCGCGCCCCTCGTCATCGGCGCGGAACCCGTGCGCGTCGAGGTCGGATGGGGCGCGGGCGGCGTACTGTGAGATCGATCTCTCACATCGGGACCCCGGTCCCCGACCCGTAGCGGCACCGTCGCCGCCCCACCGCAGGAGCATCCGTGACCACCACCATCACCGTCGACATCGACCGCCCCGGCGCCACGATCAGCCGCCATCTCTACGGGCACTTCGCGGAGCACCTCGGCCGCTGCATCTACGACGGGTTCTTCGTGGGCGAGGACTCGCCCGTGCCGAACGCGGGCGGGATCCGCCTGGACGTCGTCGAGGCGCTGCGGGCCCTCGACATCCCCAACCTCCGCTGGCCCGGCGGCTGCTTCGCCGACCGGTACCACTGGCGCGAGGGCGTCGGACCGCGCGAGGAGCGGCCGAAGCTCATCAACACCCACTGGGGCGGGGCGGTCGAGGACAACTCCTTCGGCACGCACGAGTTCATGGCGCTGTGCGAGCTACTGGGCGCCGACGCCTACGTCTCGGGCAACATCGGCTCGGGCACGGTGCAGGAGATGTCCGACTGGGTCGAGTACCTGACGGGCGCGGGGCAGTCGCGCATGGCCGACCTCCGGCGCGCGAACGGCCGCGACGCGCCGTGGACGGTGCCGTTCTGGGGCCTCGGCAACGAGGCGTGGGGCTGCGGCGGCAACATGCGCTCGGTCACCTACGCCGACCTCGCCCGGCAGTTCGGCACGTTCTGCGAGAGCGGCGGCGCGACCCCGCTGCACCGCATCGCGGCCGGCGCCGACACCATGGACACCGAGTGGACCGAGACGCTCATGCGCGTGATCCCGGAGATGGAGGAGCACCCGTTCTCGTCCGTGCCGTGGGAGTCGATCTCCGTCCACTACTACACGCTCGGCGGCACGTGGACGGCGAAGGGCGGCGCCACCGGCTTCGACGAGGACGCGTACTGGAGCACCATCGTCGCGGCCCAGGGCATCGAGCCGCTGCTCCGCGCGCACGCCGCGGTGATGGACGTGCACGACCCCGCCAAGGAGTACGGCATGGTGCTCGACGAGTGGGGCACCTGGTGGGACGTCGAGCCGGGCACGAACCCGGGCTTCCTCTTCCAGCAGAACACCATCCGCGACGCCATGGTCGCCGCCTGGCACTTCGACGTCTTCCACTCCTTCGCCGACCGGCTGCGGATGGCCAACATCGCGCAGACGGTGAACGTGCTGCAGGCGATGCTGCTGACGGATCCGGACGGCGGCGAGATGGTGCGCACCCCCACGTACCACGTGTTCGAGATGAACCGCGGGCACCACGACGCCACGTCGCTGCCCTCGACCGTGGCCGGTCCCGTGCGCCTCGTCGACGGCCGCGAGATCCCCCTGGCCTCCGCCTCGGCGAGCGCCAAGGACGGCCGCGTGCTCGTGTCGCTGACGAACGTCGACCTCGACGAGCCGCAGGAGGTCGTGGTCTCCTTCCGCGGCGGCCGCGCGGTCGACGTCGTGGGCCGCATCCTCACGGCCGACCGGCCCGACGCCCACAACCGCCCGGGCGACGCCGACGCCGTGCACCCGGTGCCCCTCGAGGGGATCGAGACGACCGCCGACGGCGTGCGCCTCACCCTCCCGCCCCACGCGTTCGCGACCCTCTCGCTGCGGCTCGAGGCGTGACCGCGCCCGTCTGCGCGGCCATCCCGCCCCTGGGCTGGAACAGCTGGGACGCGTTCGGCGGATCCGTCACGGAGGAGGAGGTGCTCGCCAACGCGCGCTTCCTCGCCGCGCACCTGCTGCCGCACGGCTGGGACACGGTCGTCGTCGACATCCAGTGGTACGAGCCGGATCCGGGCGCGCACGACTACCGAGAGGCGTCCGCCGCCGAGCTCGACGCGTGGGGCCGGCCGCAGCCCGCGGTAGGCCGCTTCCCGTCGGCGGCGGGCGGGCGCGGGTTCGCGGAGCTCGCGCGGCGGATCCACGCGATGGGCCTGCGCTTCGGCGTGCACCTCATGCGCGGCGTGCCCCGGCGCGCGGCCGAGGAGGCGCTGCCGGTCCTCGGATCCGACGCCACGTGCGCCGACATCGCCGACCCGGCGAACCCCTGCCCGTGGAACCCCGACATGCACGGCGTCGACATGACGCGGCCGGGCGCGCAGGAGTGGTACGACTCCGTGTTCGCGATGCTCGCCGAGTGGGGCGTCGACTACGTGAAGGTCGACGACGTGCTGTACCCGCCGATCCAGGCCGCGGAGATCACCGCGATCTCGCGCGCCATCGCCGCGTCCGGCCGCCCGATGACCCTCAGCCTCTCGCCCGGCAAGCGCCTCAGCCTCGAGAACCTCGACCTGCTGCGGGAGTCGGCGCAGCTCTGGCGCATCTCCGACGACTTCTGGGACGACTGGACGCACCTCCGCGAGCAGTTCCAGCGCGCGGCGAGGTGGGCGCCGCACCAGCGCCCCGGCGGGTGGGCGGACGCCGACATGCTGCCGCTCGGCCGCATCGGGATCCGCGCCCACGTGGGTGGCGACCGGCAGAGCCGCTTCACCCCGGCGGAGCGGCGCACGCTCGTGTCGCTGTGGTGCCTGCTCCGCTCGCCGCTGATGTTCGGCGGGCACCTGCCCGACACCGACGCCGCGACGCTCGCGCTCCTCACCAACGACGACGTGCTCGCGCTCCTCGGCAGCGACGCGAGCCGCGAGATCGTGCGCGACGGCGACCTCGTGGTCTGGGCGGCCGAGCAGGGCGCCACCCGCTGGCGCGCGGTCTTCCACCTGGGCGACGCGCCGCTCGCGACGGTCGCGCACCTCGCCGACCTCGGCTGCCCGGACGCGACGCGCGCCACCGACCTGTGGACCGGCGAGGAGCTCGCGGTCGTCGACGGCGGGATCCCGCTCGAGGTCGAGGCGCACGGCGTGCGGCTGCTCCGGCTCGACTGACCGGCGCCGCCCCCCGCGCCCGAGCGCGACGCGACGACGCCGGCCGCCGACCCCCGAGGGGGACGGCGGCCGGCGTCGTGAAGCGCGGGCGTCAGCCCTTGAACGCGCCGTCCATGATCCCGGTGATCATCCGCCGACCGACGAAGAAGAACAGGATCAGCAGCGGCAGCGTCGCCATGAACGAGCCGCCCATCGCGAGCGCCACGTCGATCGACCGGTTCGCCTGCAGCTGCTTCAGCGCGATCTGCACCGTGAACAGCTCCGGCGACTTCAGCACGATGAACGGCCACATGAAGTCGTTCCACACTCCCGTGAAGGTGATGAGCCCGAGCACGAACGCGGCCGGCCGCACGACGGGGA
>Ga0265798_10010474_pt1 | contig 11432 bp, 12 predicted proteins | sample P3T30metagenome_FD_192430 | JGI IMG/M metagenome (GOLD analysis project Ga0265798, IMG submission 192430) | Plant litter microbial communities from East Loma Ridge, Irvine, California - P3 T30 | ecosystem: Environmental > Terrestrial > Plant litter > Unclassified | place: USA: California... | reverse complement strand
TCCTCGTACCGCACGAGAAGATACTGAGATGGGTTGAGACCAAGCTGAACTTGCTTGGAAGGTTACCGCACTACGTCAGTGTCGACCAAAAGACGTACGGCCGATACGGTGTACTGCCAACAACGAGTGTGCCGCTGAGTAATAGAACTCCGGATGGAGGGCAACGACTTGGGCCATAGTCTTTGATCGAATGAAGTAATATGGTGTGGGCGGTCGACTTGCTACCGGCGTTTTGGCATTGCTCGGTTCCTACGTCACGACGAGGCGTCACGGTTACGGTGTGCTGTGCTACTCATCATACGGAAGATAGAGTGTTCTGTACAGATATGTAGACTTGACGCGATTACGGCATAATTCTAATGTTCTTCAAGGTATAGATGATTATGGCTTACCATGGTTCGCCAACCCCGCATTGGATTCTACCCACTCACACTAGTCTGCAGACCTCTGATGCCAACTAATGTTCTATTCAGCCCCACCAACGGAATCATCGACCTTTACCCACCTTTGAACACTGCCTGCTCGATAGCTAATGTCTATATAGTCCGTTCAATTTTCAAAATCGCCATCAAATGAGTTATCAGCTTAATAAGCTTCCTTGGGTAAGTCGCAACTCAGCACCGTTCTTAGCAACAAACACTAATACCCCACGAGTGTAGTCGGTTATCACGTCGGTCTCATATCATAGAGTATGACTATTCCTAACAATAGATATCCGAAGGCCGCCAGTTGTAAGTATTCACTGCGATGTCCGGGGTTCGAATCAGAGTACTAACTTTCAAATTTTCAGCGAATCTGGCAGGGAGCATTCTATTCTTTTTGCCGAGCTTAAGTCTTAGAGAAAGGTTGTGTGTATGTGCAGAGGCGACACTTTTTTTATACTTCTTCACATTAAAGTACAGCAACAATAACCAGCCCGTACTAAGATCAGGCCCTACTCTAAGTTAAGAACGCATTCTTCTTTATTAACACACTGCATAGGGTGATAATGTTTAGCTAGGGAGATTTTATTCTTTGCATGTCTGCTGCATCGCATTCCTTACATTCAAGGTCGCTTAACAGCACATCCACATCGAACATGCCCAGGTGTCTTCTCTTCGCATTTCAATTTGCAGCGCATCCCAGAACTACTTACACAAATCAGCCTCTTGCTCGCATACAAAATTTATATTTGCCGTTTCGCATGGCGTTTACGTACATTGCTGTCGCGTGATGCCCATGTGTTGTCCTTTAAGAGTTTGCAACATACCCAAGACACTTCAGTGCGGATTGATGCTACCAGAAACGGCAATTCCAACAAAGCGTAGATTGTGGCACTATCAGAGGGGCAAAACAATGAGGGGCAAAGGGCGCGAGGGGCACAGCGGGGTGGTCATGGAGGGGCAACCTGGACTGTGTTGATAGAGGGGCACACCGGACATCTCGTGGTGTTGCTCACACTTCAGCTGGCACAATGGTTGGAAAGAGGCAACATATACTGTTGTTCTTCTCAATGATCAAATGGTGCATCTTCACGCCTTGTTGTGACTTTTCGTTAGTAGTCCGGGATAGTTACGAATGTTGAGCAAGTCTCCATCTCTTGATTTGAACGATACCCGGTCAGGCAGTGCGAAGACCTCGTCGACAAGAGCAGGCAACTTAGGCTTTAGCTCGCTGTCGGTTTAAGACACCACTGCGACAAGCTCGTGATACCGTCTTTGATCCGGAAAATGTCAAAGTCATCGAGAATATACATCATCCACAGCTCATATCCAGCCTGGGTCTGACTCCAAGAAGCTACATCTTTCATGGAATAGAGTGCGCATTCGATTCACACTGCGGTCTGATCCTGATCCGGGCTGCTGTTGTCAGAAAGAGCGGTTGAGGTTTTGGATTTGGACACTTGTTGAACTCTTGTACTGTACGCTCGGTGCTTCGTCTCTAGTGACAGACTGAGAGCTGAAGATGAAATTCAACCATGTAAGATCTGAATCAGAATACATTGACGTGCGTGATCTTCACAATGCATTTATATGGGGGCAAGATGCTGTCCTCATTCGCAGAGTTAAACCAATATCATCATCATCATCATCATCATCCTCATTCGCAGATGCACACTCCACCCTTCTCATATGCGCCCTCTATGCGACGACACCTTCAAGATGTTCCCTCCTGGACTCTTTGTCCATGTGCGTGATATTCTTGGTCGCATTGCGATCTCTCACTGCATATGAGTCTGTCGTACTGCGCCCCGCGTGCCAGATATATTGCGAGACTTGACGGTATAATAGCCCTGTAGTCAGGTGTCCTGATCCGTACCAGTAGCCTGATGTCAGAGAGCTGACAGTTTCAAACGAGCTAGCCGCTACAAATTCCTGCAGGCATAGACAGACTGCAATGAATGTAACGTTTGTCTCGGTCGTGGACAATAACAATTGTAGGAGATCTCGAGGACGAACGATGAAGTCAGACAGTTGCTGCTGCTAGGTACAGTACCACACTCCTTGATTTTAACACTATCTTTCTCGTAGACAAATGAGCATGCTGTGCAGAGTATCTTCCAACTCAGGCAAAAAGCCTCGGTTCAAGTCTGGGTTGAATGGTTTCAGTCTCATTCTCTAGGCGACCAGTACCTAGTTCCGCACAGAAGTCATCTTGCAGGCGCATCTGTCAGATTCTAGATACTGGATATTGGTGGCGTCTGGGGGCGAGAACAATTGAGGATGGAGGTTTAGCCACGCGAGGGTGACATGCGAAGTTTGGGACGCCTAAACCCCGTCTTTGGATGGTAGAGTATGCGTAAAAGCCAATTTCAACCACAACAGCCGGCAAGTTCTCACTCTGGTCTTGAACGCCTCAGTTTATGGTTGTGCCATTTTTTGTATTGCGATCGAATCGTCTCGTGCCAGTCGCGAAACCACCTCTAGACAGCCTGCCCATGCGCTGTTATGTGTCGATCATCTTGTATTTCCCTCAACACGCGGAAGCTATGCACGACTCTGCTCATCGCGTAATACAGCCGTTGTAATCTTGCCTATGCATATTACATGCTTCCGAGGCGCCACAGCTGAGTTTGTGATGGGCGCGCGCCGCCCCTGCTAGTTTTAGCTACCTAGCGCACAACAGGCTGGGAAGACGCGATATTTCCACGGCTCTCGGTCTGTCGTACAAAGTATTCGGAGACATAACGCCGCGACTATTCACTGTTTTAAGATGTTGAAGAAGGTATGGAGGCTAGGTGAAGGTCCGCGGAACTTTAATTGGCAGCGCATGAGAGCACTTGACGTATGTGACGGACCTTGGCGTCAGGCCCTCTGTACTACGGGAATGCGCGAATAGTAGCGAGACACACAACATCCATAGTGCGTGCCGATCGGATCTGTTGCCGATCGAATCAGCCGCTCCTAGTACCAGGTAGTTGGCAGTGGCTGTAACGCCGTCTATACACGGAGTTTGAAAAGTATGAGAGACCTTCCCCAGTTGGACATGCCGGCCTGTTCGGATTCTTCTGGAATGCGAATATCTACTACGCAGAGTAGTAGGCCACCTCGCACACTCACATGTATCCTTGACATGCAGAACCTCGGTGCCCGAGCACCTCGCCTTCGAGATTTTTACGGGTCCTTGCATGTCGTGTGAATAACTATAAGAAGTGGTCCGAGACGTGCACTTGGCATAGCTAGTAGGCCCGTTGTCCTTCATACGTCTTTTACCGTAGTTGAGCCTCATTTCAAAAGATCGGCGTTAAGTCCTCCAGTCTTGTCATACTTCAACATCGCTTGCTCCCACAGATTGAGCTTGACATAACCTCTCCTTCCCAAGCCACACATCATGCGGGGTGTTCTTCAAGTCGCCCTACTTCTGCCTTTGGCCGTGGGGAATGCGCTTCCCCACGACCGAGCGCAGTTTAAAAAGAGACCCTTCGACCATGTTGACGACATTCTCGCAGGCTTGGGTAGCATCAAGCAGGACCTGATGGCTGGTGGCGCTGCAATCAACCAGCAGCTCTATCAAGCCACTCAAAAGCCCGCGCAGTACGAAAAGTGCAACCCCAGCAACGTCCAAGTGCGGCAGGAGTGGTAAGTCTCCGGAACCTAATGCTCCTCGATAACCATGCTGATCGTCTTGAAGGTCTACCTTCTCCAAGGCTGAGAAGAAGGCATACATTAGTGCGGTTCAGTGTCTAACTGAGCTGCCGTCAAAGACACCGAAGGAGATGTGCCCCGGTTGTAGAAATCGCTATGACGATTTCGTGGCCACCCACATGCAGCAGACCTTCAACATCCAGTAGGTCTCCCTTTGGAACACGAATGTGATATACGTACTGACTTTGTCCACCAACGTCTAGCGTTACGGGTAATTTCCTTACATGGCACCGATACTTTACCTGGGCGTATGAGCAGACTTTGCGCAATGAATGCGGCTACAAGGGCACGCAACCTTACTGTAGGTGTCTCTGTACGAACTGCATGTGATGCATACGCTGATTTCGTACACCAATATCTAGACAGCTACTCCAGATGGCACAAAGATCCTACAAAGTCGCCTCTGCTCGACGGCTCTGCGACGTCGATTTCTGGACAGGGCGCTAAAGGATGCAGCAATCAGACATGGACTGGAATCCCGTCGAACGATCAACCAGTCATCAAGATTCCGCATGGCCAAGGTGGTGGCTGCGTGACCTCAGGACCGTTCACGAACTTCACTGTCAATCTCGGACCGTTGGTTCCTGCATCCAAATGTGTCCGACCGAATCCCGATCCGTCCGGCCTAGGATACAACCCCCGTTGTCTCATGCGCGATATCAACGGCTTCACAGGAGAGGGATGGCTGAAGGACGACGACGTGGTTTCTCTGCTCCAGAGTGACGACTACCAAACGTTTTGGGAAGTTTTGCAAGGTGGGCCAATGGGGAACAGCTTCGCGAACGGTTTCATGGGCGTGCACACGGCCGGTCACTTTATCATTGGCGGCGATCCGGCGGGTGATTTCACGGCATCTCCTGGAGATCCCTACTTCTTCTTCCACCACTCGTCGATTGACAGGCTTTACTGGACTTGGCAGAACCTGAAGCCGAGTGAGCGTACAACTGCCTTGTATGGACCTACCTTCATCGGAACCCCGACCTCGCCCAATGCAACACTCAACGACACCCTGAGCATGGGGGCAGCATATCCTGGGCCCATCACCATAGAAGATGCGTCGAGCACCATGGGCGGACCATTCTGCTACATCTACATTTAGCCTGTAGTGTTTTGGCTTCGTCGTTTTTGGAACAATTTATCCTTTGGATTGGTATTGCACTGTTCCGTTCGTGATACGTGCGCCGAGTTTCGATACTGATCGTCGTTGACACATTGTCGGAAGAGCCGAAGTCGGACCTAGAGTTGCGATGCTAGACATTAGGTGGTACCTGGTTCCGATCAAGCTCTTCTGATCAGCTGTGGTACAAGCTGTTCGGCCTTCCATGTGATTTTAGCATGTGACATCGCGATAGCGATGGTTGTTGGAGGCGATACCCAAGAGCATCGATGCAGGCAATGACCGTGAGAGGCGGTGCGGCACCGATCCACGAACTCTGCCTTCCCCAGTAAGGTTGCGTAGTTGACCGTCGCGTCGCCCGACGGCGCGCAGATTGACGCCCTGGGCGGGTGTTGCCCTTGACACAGCTATGGACAATGGTTTTGTAACGACGAGCCAAGAGCGACAAGTAAGTGCGGGCTAGTGTCATTGTTTGGGTCGTTGTGATGCGTCTGTGATGGAATGGTAGTGACGACTTGTGGCGGCGCTTGGGCAGCCGGAGATAACTGCCCAAGTTCACTATGTCCGGCACTACAAGATTGACCGATTACTGTCACCTCAGTCTCCCAACAAGCAAACCCATGATGTCGACCACGTTTGAACGCAATCGCACCTATTGATTCTGGAGTTTATTGTGTCATATCCAATCTCTACACGAGTGCTAAATCTTCACCCAGGAAGTGCTGTCCTGTCGTCTATCATAGATTTTGATCAAAGTTGATTGGGAATCAGCATCTGGGAGAGGCAGACTCGAGCATGCAGACACTCGAACGGCATCGCTGCAATATGTGATTGTAGTGTCACCCGATCGCTAGTGCATCCCAGCTAGTCTTGTAGATACGAGCTTGATCTAGGGCACTCTCGAGCTGTTATTGAACTCATTTAGCGCAAGTACCAATAGGTGGCACAGTCGAACTGTCGCAATTCTATAAGACTATCCATACTAGAAGAGATAGAGATAGTCTACGGCTAACTTCAGGCCATGAGATATCAGGATAAGTATAATCCGCAACGCTCAAGAGATAGCGAAGACCTAAGAGAACACGCCCCGAAAACCACCAGTCCAAATAATCTACCTGCTCATCGTCTGTGCGATACGTACTCAAAAGGATGCAGGGGGTCAACAACCTAGTCCAGCTGCCGAGATAAGTCCCTGCACCAAGAGGTGGGAAGCCAACCGTGGGGTAATTATAGTCAGGCCAATACTCCTCGTAGGTAGTTTACACTACAATTGTTAGGTCTCAGTCAACAGAAGCACCAAAGCGCTATTCCGCAGTCAACGGCAGCCTAAGTTGTTTAGGTATTCAGTGATATACAAAATACTGCACCTGCAACACGAGACTCGAAGAGCGATACCAAGTGATCTTAAACTCAGTACATACTCGCATCTAAATTATCGGCTTTTTGCAAACGTCTTTACATTATGCAAAAGCTGATACAAAAGTAAGACAAGACCGAAAGCATCAGGTAATGATTTGGCGATGCATCTGTGAAGTTCGTCCGCCTCAGTACTGCGGAGTTCCGCAGGACGGGAAGCGGATGAGTCGCGACCCCCCTGAACCCCATAGTCGTGACTGCTGCGTGTTGTACAAAATGAAATCTGCCCCAAAATCGACTAAGGGCCTTCGTGATCTTCTTACCTCTTTCCTCCAAATCTACATTTCCTTCTTTCCATCTCATCTGTAAATAAAACCCAACATGGCGACCGATGTCAATGTCCAATCACTTATCGGTCCCGGCCCACCTGCTTCTGTGAAAGGGCAGATGGCAGCGATGCGATGGGCTAAGCAAAACCCGCCTAAAGACCCAAAATCGTCCTTTGTGGGAAAGACAGTGATCATCACTGGATCGAATACTGGGATCCGCTTGCCTGCCGCCACCAAGTTCGCTACCAACGGTGCCTCCAAAGTCATCCTCGCAGTACGCAATCTCTCAAAGGGGGAAGAAGCTAAGCGCGCTATCATCGCAGAGACGGGCTGTAAAGCCGAAGTCATTGATATCCTCGAGCTCGACATGAGTAACTGGACATCTGTCAAAACCTTCGCCAACGATGTCACCAGCAGATACGACGAGATTATTATCGTCGTCTTGAACGCGGGGGTCGCGCCTCCGAGCTATGTCGAGAACGAGAGAACAGGCTACGAGACAGCCCTGCAAGTCAATATCCTATCAACGGCCTATCTCGCCATGCTACTGCTTCCCAGCCTCAAGAGTAACGCGTCTAAGGGTAATCCAGGCCAGCTCACCATAACTGGCAGCTTCGCTAGCAAGTATGTCATGCCTGCAGACGCTGAAGTCAAGAGTGGTCAGACATTGATCGACAAGCTGAATGACCCTACTGCTTTCAACGCCGCGAAGACGTATGGATTGATCAAGTTGGTCACGCAGTACATACGACAAGGCCTCGTCGACGACTTCTCCAAGGACGCCCAAGGAAATACCGATGTCTTCATCAATGTTGCATGCCCGGGCTATTGCACCACGGATCTGGGGAGAGATTTCCCATGGTATCTCGCGATGCCAACAAAATTGATGCAAATGTTTGTGGGACGCACAGCTGAACAAGGAGCGCGCGAGTTGGTCAGTGCCACGCTTCTGGGAAAGATCGGTCACAACCAATTCTGGTCTGATGACATTTTGGATGAGTGAGTCCTCTGAACAAGTGTTGCATACCATAGGAAACACTGAACCCCAGCAGTCCAGGTGAGCTGGTCATTGGGTACCAAGGGAAGAAGCTGCAGTCACAGACATGGAATGAGATTCGCCGGATCTGCGAGAAGCAGGGACTGTAAGGTGACAGGGCCGGACCTCCAGCGGAAAGGCTGTGGGCGTTTACATAGCTTTCACCCGATTTAAACCAAATATATATTAGGTCCGCGTCGCTCATTCTTTCACATACGACCATAGGACAATGAGAATTAGGCTTCCCGTCCGCTCAGCCATATACAAGCATTGTACCGGCGGATTAGTAGTTAGGTGGGTGACCACTAGCGAATCCCCGCTGTTGTATGTTTTTGCCAAAAAGTCCATCTTTTTTGCGTCGACATGCTGTGGGCGCATACTCGTCGATTGCTGTACACTATGAGCATAACTAGGGGGAGATCTCAGTCCCTGCGTCGTCGCAGTCCTGTTCGTAGGGGTGAAGGTGCTGTTTTTTGCATGTGGGGTTCAGCGTTCGCGCTGTTCTTTCCAGCTCTCTTGGCAACCTTCCGAGCTGTCCTGTCTCCAGTGGTACTACTACTCAAGCGTCTCCCTGTTGCCAGCACTTGAACTATGCTCTCTATTCTTCTTGGTCTTCCGGCCTTTGTGCCTGTCTCTACCTTCAGCAGTGCTGTATATCGGTCGCTCTTGTTCATGCTCTCCCATTGAGCTTCCGCAGCAGGTACCAGAGAAAGCGCATTCTTGAGATCATCGGGCACTACGATTGTAGCAGACCCTGCGTACGCACGATCCCATCGCCCGTCTGCTTTCGCGGCATCAATGGCAGCTAGGCCAGCAGGACGCATTCGGCCGGTCTCAATAAGACGTGCCACCGTCCTGACGTTCTTCTGAGACCACATACTGTTCGCTCTCCGTGGTGTGTAGCGTACCGTCCACCAGGTCTCATCGTAGGCGTTGGCGCGACCATCTATCCAGCCATAACATAGCGCTACTTCGACGGCTTCCGCTGCCGTTATTGAGGGTGTGCCAGAATTCTTTTTGGCGAGCTTCACGTAGAGGCCGGGAGCCGTGGCATGTTCGCGCTCGAGAAAGGTTTCGAAATCTGTACACGTAGGAAACGCCTGTACGGGGAATTCGGGCGGTGTTGCCTTGGGCGGCATAGTGGCTAGTGTGGGGTTGCGGAGCAGCGGGAAACGCGATGCGGGTCTTTGCAGCTGGACAATGTTTAGTGAAGAGAGGGACATGCGGTCCTGAAGCTTGGCAGCATGTGCGTACCTATTCACCGTCATTAGAGATGGCATGCAGTCGTGGAGTCGATGCATGTCCGTCGCAAAGATCGGGGAGGAGGCGCAGCACGTCAGGCGCGCAATCACGTGCGCAAGTGTGCACGCGCCAAATCACTCTATCAAGTTGATGAGAAGAGACGCCACTACACGTTCATCGATCGTTTGTGTCTAGCACTACGTTCGCACTTCAGCAGGCGATTGCTATACGCTGTCTGCTCCCATTGCCACGTCTTCCGCTGCTCTGCCTCTTCTCTCCTGCAACCCGACTGTGCCTCCCAGAGTTTAGCGAGATTTCGAGATGAGGGGTCTGGGGTAACGACTGTGGGCGCTGGGCGCGTCATCTTCAGGCAACGACCTGACACGCACGTGAGATCTTTGCAATACAAGCGCTACTAGTGCAGTTCAGTCTCGAATCACGATTTGTCCGCTCTCACATTCGTTGCTACCCAATTGAACGCGCCTTCCATTGCTACAAGTCGCCATCTAGAGCTCAAATCATTGGGTCTGTTCAACTCTGTTGACTATCAACACGAATGTCCAATGCTCCCATCGCAAGAGCCGCTGCCCTGACGCGAGTAATTGGGCAGTCGGGTCGCCGTTACGTTGTCGAACGACTACTTCAAGATCGGCCGGGCAACCATGGACGTGTGTATCTTGCCACGTTAGTTGACACTATCCCAAACAAACAACATGATACTCGTCTGACGTCTTTTACAGCTCTGAGGATCGGAAGTACGTACTGAAGACAGTCCCTGAGAAAACTTACAAGCATTGCAAGACCATGTTTGACACTCTTCGCGGTACGCCTCACGTACGTGTTGCCGAAGACACCGACTCAGAACATTGCACTTTCATACATCCATACCGACGTGACCACCTACTGTCTTTCGTTCAGAAAGACGTTCCGCTTTCCACAACAAAACTCGTCCTTCGAGACGCTCTGCGTGGGCTCGCAGCGCTACACGTCAAAGGGATGGTGCACACCGATATAAAGCCAAACAATATATTGCTGGATTGGAACGATCAAGGAGGGGAGCTAGAAGTCAAAGAAGTGCAGATTGCTGACATGGAAGATATGGTTCGCCTCCCGGATAACCATTACATCAGTGGCAGGCAGTGGGGAAACTGGATGTGGCGCAGTCCAGAGGCGCACGCAGCGGCAGCGATACAAAAGCCGACAGACATGTTCTCCTTCGGTCTGGTTGTAAGTGGCCTACCACTTGCATCGTGCTTCAATGGGTAACTCAATTTCGCAGTGCATATACGCCGTGACAAAGGAAGCAGTTCTCGCTGTAGATCCAAAAAAGGCTACAGAAGACAATCCAATCGAGGCCATCGTCGTTCGACGTCAGGTCTCATATTTCAGCGACCTAGAAGATATGGAAGGGTTGATCACCTACTTGGAAGATAGCCCCTGGATTGGCTACCTGAACTTCGTGATGGCGAATTTCAGCGAAGACTATCCGCGACGTCCACTCTGCCTGTGGAGCGATCTCGACGAAGATCTGAAGGATCTTTTGACGAAGATGATGAGTATGGACCCGAAACGACGCATCACAGCTTCTGAGGCTTTGGCGCACAAGTGGTTTGCGGACGTTCCTTAATGTATCTTGCAAAGCTCAGCGCTGTCGACTGTCTTTTGGTCCTTTGTACTATTACCCTCATGTAGAACGACCTCACCTCTCTCTATATACTTGCCCACTCAATCAATATCTCTGCTCTAGGATCTTATCAAATTACAGCATGCGTGTTTTTGTGCATAAATAGGCACACTAGCCTGAGCCGCAAACGAGCGTGCGCCAAACTGCAAGATACAGCGGTAAAGATCAGGGTATAGGTCAAACATGCTGTCCGATCAGCTGTGCACCAGAGATCATTCAGGTTCAGTCTAGTCCGTCAAGTAGGATTTGCAGTCAAGACAAATCCTCGTTATAGTCGCAGCTGGGCGTCAAGCGTCAACGTTTAGTACAAAGGTAAATGTACATGTGAGTGCGGGTTGATGAACCTATATTACTCGCTTGAATCCTATGATGCAGGACAAAGGCGGTCAAAGCCATCTAAAACACGACTGAAAAGGACAAAGCTCCGCCTCAAGTGACTACTGTAAACGTAGATAATAATGCGTGTCTATTGGAACGCTTGAACGCGGGTATCGTAAGCATAAAACCAAGTACTCCAAATGCTCATGCAACGCCTATCCTAACA
>Ga0265798_10010473_pt1 | contig 11433 bp, 11 predicted proteins | sample P3T30metagenome_FD_192430 | JGI IMG/M metagenome (GOLD analysis project Ga0265798, IMG submission 192430) | Plant litter microbial communities from East Loma Ridge, Irvine, California - P3 T30 | ecosystem: Environmental > Terrestrial > Plant litter > Unclassified | place: USA: California... | reverse complement strand
GCCTATGGCGCTGCCGAAGCCGGCCGTGATTATAACACCGTAGATATGAGTGAGCGCGTACTGCGTGAAACCTACCTGCCGCCCTTTAAGGCTACGGTAGATGCCGGCGTGCGCACGTTCATGACATCGTTTAACGAGATATCGGGTGTTCCGGCAACGGGTAATAGGTTCTTACTTAGGGAGATCCTAAAAGGCGAATGGAAATTTGACGGTTTTGTGGTAACCGATTATACCGCTATTAATGAGCTGATTCCGCACGGTTTTGCCAGGGATGCAGCCCAAGCCGGAGAGCTTTCGCTAAACGCCGGGGTTGACATGGATATGGTGGGCGGTATTTACCTTAAGCACCTTAAAACCCTTGTAAATAAGGGTAAGGTAAAAGAGTCTGACATTAATGATGCCTGCAAAAGGATACTGGAAGCAAAGTATGATCTTGGCCTTTTTGAAGACCCATACCGCTACAATGATGAGAAGCGCGAGGCGGCAACCATCTATAAAAAAGAGCACTTAGATGCTGCATTACAGGTAGCTAACAAAAGTATGGTGCTGTTAAAGAACAACAATGTGCTGCCGCTTCGCAACGAGCAAAAGGTGGCATTTGTGGGTCCGCTTGTTAGCGATGAGGCCAATATAATAGGCTCGTGGGCAGCAACCGGCGACCGTACCGGCTATGCCGTAAGTGTAGAGGAAGGCGTGAAGAAACTGGTTACTGATAAGGCCAAAGTAACCTTTGATAAATGGGTGGAAATTGTAGATACAAGCAAATCGCAAATGCAAAAAGCGCTTGATAATGCCCGCCAGTCCGATGTTATTGTGGCAGTTATGGGCGAGTTTGAGAACATGACAGGCGAGGCTGCATCACGTACCGATATCAACCTGCCGGGCATACAAAAGGAGTTTTTGGCAGAGCTTAAAAAGCTCGGAAAGCCTGTAGTATTGGTACTTATGAACGGAAGGCCACTTACCCTTAGCTGGGAAAACGAGAATATGGATGCCATTTTAGAAGCCTGGTTTCCAGGCACTATGGGTGGCGATGCCATTGCCCAAACGCTTTACGGCATTAACAACCCGGGCGGTAAATTGCCCATGACGTTTCCGCGCACGTTAGGGCAAGTGCCTATATATTACAATCATAAGAATACAGGCAGGCCTTACCTTGGTGCGGCAGACCCTGAGCAGAAATACAAATCGCGCTACATAGATTCAGATAATAGTCCGCTTTATCCGTTTGGCTACGGTTTAAGCTATACTACATTTGCTTATTCTAACATGAAAGTATCTTCTAACACGCTTACTGCCAGTGGGTCTGTAAAAGTAAGTGTAGATGTTGCCAACACCGGTAATTATGATGGAGAAGAGGTGGTACAGCTGTACATTCAGGATAAGGTGGGGTCGGTTACGCGCCCGGTAAGGGAACTTAAAGGCTTTAACAAGGTACTGCTTAAAAGGGGCGAGAAGAAAACAATAGATTTTACTATTACTGCTAACGACCTGAAATTCTATGATATAAACATGCAGTACGTTGCAGAACCCGGCGACTTTAACGTGTTTGTAGGCGGAAGTTCAGCTGCTGAACTTACCGGTAAGTTTGAATTAATTAGATAACTCCCAAGGTACACATCCCTGGCAACTCAAGGCAAGAATGTGTATTAATTCTTACCTATAAATCCCGGCAGATTATTAGTGATCTTGCCGGGATTTTAGTTAATGATATTCAGAAGCAGCTTGTAATACATGCAATTTAATGGTCGTTTTCGTACACCTTAATAAAAATAATATGCCATAAGTATGGTATATGGCAAAAATGAGTATTATTTTAGCGGACTGGATAGGAGCGATGCCTGTTATTTTGCCGTAAAACCATCCAATCAAAATGGCATAGGGCGGCGCTCAGTAATCACAATAACAATAAATTAGAAACCCATTTTAATAATTTTATAACCCAAACTTTTCCATTAACCCAAAATTCACACTATGAGTACAACAAGTACGCAAACCAAGTGGGGCCAGTTTATCCCCTTGGTAACTGTTTTCTTCTTTTGGGGATTTGTTGCTGCGAGCAACGACATCCTTATCCCTGTTTTTAAAAAGGCCTTTAGCCTTGAAGACTGGCAAAGCCAGTTAGTTTCGTTGGCCTTTTATATAGCTTATACTGTGGGCTCTGTAATTTACATTATTATATCTGCAATAAATAAGCAGGATATAGTAGAGCGCCTCGGCTATAAAAATTCTCTTGCACTGGGTCTTGGTATATCTGCTGTAGGTACGCTATTATTTTACCCTGCTGCCGAGACAGGATCTTTTGCGTTAATGCTTTCCGGCCTTTTTATTGTAGCGCTTGGCTTCTCGCTGCAGCAAACAGTGGCTAACCCATTAGCTATTGCTTTGGGGCCTATAAAAACAGGTTCTCAGCGTCTTACGTTGGCAGGAGGTATCAATAATTTTGGTACTACAATAGGCCCGCTAATTGTAAGTTTTGCCATATTTGGTTCGGCTTCAGCCCCTTCGGCCGATGTAGACCTTAATAGTGTAAAAGCGCCGTACCTTATTCTTGGTGCTGCATTTTTGCTTGTAGCTATCATGCTTAAATTCTCATCGCTGCCCAACCATCCCGAAACCATTGAGGAAGAGGTAGTGGTAAAAGAAGGTATCATTAAAAAATCGGCGTTGCAGTATCCACAGCTTGTAATGGGTATGTTTGCAATATTTTTATATGTGGGTGTAGAGGTTTCTACTGCAAGTAACCTGCCTTCTTACTTAGAAAACAACCTGGGCTTTGCTACCAGTGCTGTTGCCCCTTACGTATCGCTTTACTGGGCCAGCCTTATGATAGGCCGCTGGGGAGGCGCTGTAGAGGCTTTTACCGATAATAAAGCATCGCAAACCATACTTAAAATTGTTGCCCCATACCTTGCATTTGGTGTGTTCCTTGGCGTTAATGCCTTTATGGGGCACGACCTTGCACCGTTTTATGTATACGCTGCCATTATAGTAGTGCTTATTATAGCCGACTTTGCCAGTAAAGGGAATCCTGCGACCATGCTTGGCTTGTTTTCGTTATTAGGTATAACCGCCCTTGCAATAGGTATGCTTACCGATGGTAATGTGAGTGTTTATGCCTTTACAAGCGTCGGTTTATTTTGTAGTACGCTTTGGCCTTGTATCTTTACCCTTGCGGTTAGCGGCTTAGGCAAGCAAACAACGCAGGGTAGTACCTTCCTTGTAATGATGATTATGGGTGGTGGCTGGATAAGCCTTTTACAAGGCTGGATCGCGGGTATTATAGGCATCCAAAGCAGTTATATTGTTGGCGTAGCATGTTTTGCTTACCTTGCTGTTTATGCATTTACCGTTAAAGGTATCCTTAGTCGCCAGGGCATTACTTTTGATAAAGTAAGCGGTGGTGGCCACTAATTAAACACTGAAATTTATAGATATAAGCCGCCCTGTTTTTGCAGGGCGGTTTTTGTTTTTTATAACATTTAGCATGTGCGAAAACACTTATCTTTGCGGCAAATAAAAAACAAGATGAAAAAAACAATGTTATCGCTTGGCATGGCTGCACTACTTTTTGCTGCCTGTACCGAAAAAAAAGAAACTAACGTAACCGAAGGAGAAGTTGTTGTAGACACTACTGCAAATGAGGTTGTTGCCGATACAATAGCAGATGCTGCTGTTGCTACCGACACTGTTGCAGATGGTGCAAAGATCACGGTTTCCGGACTTGTTAAGTCAATCAACCAGGGTAAGGATGGCTATTCTGCCGAGCTTTTTAGTGAAACAGGAAAAACGTATACTGCAACCATAAGTATCCCAAACATGGCCGATCCTAAACAATACCGTGCTGTTAAAGTAGGCGATAAGATTACGGTAACCGGAGAGTTACACGATCAAATTATAGTGGTAAGAGAGCTTAAGAACTAAAATTCTTCCTGCTGTTCTTTCTTGATATCGGCGCTTTCCCACGCATGGTCCTGAGCTCCGAGCTGCGAATACAGGTCGTTTTTTATAAGCTGCTCCTGTAGCTCTATCTGCTGCAAAGTAGTAGTTAAAAATGCTTTTTTGTCGTGGCGCTTTTCAGCCAGGCTGCGTGTCGCCTCTTCATCATATTTTAAAAACCGCTGCCCCTGACGGGTGGCGGTATATCTTCGCTGGCCCATTTCTACAAGGGCATCAACACCAAGATGTACAGCACTGTACAGGTTTTCGCGGTAAAAATCGTTTACACCTATATCTACAAGTTCAAACGCATCATTACGGTTACGTGCACGTGCAAATATTTTAAGGTGCGGAAAGTGTTTTTTTATCATCTCTACCACCTGCAGGTTAACTCTGGGGTTATCTATAGCAGCAATAAATATTTTGGCATCTTCGCAACCGGCTGCCTTGAGCAGTTCTAACCGCAATGCATCGCCATAATATACCTTAAAGCCCATTTTACGTAGCGAATCAACCCTGTCAGAATCCATATCCAGTACCGTTGCAGGTATTCCGTTTGCTTTAAGAAGACGGCCTATTGTACTGCCAAAATTCCCGAAACCGGCAATGATAACGTCATTTTTCTCATCAATACTGTCGTATTTATTTTTAGAGTGCTTTTCTTTCACACCAAAAAACGGGTCAATCCACTTTTCGTTTATGAGTAATAAAAAAGGCGTTCCCACCATACTAATGGCAATAACAGCCATCATCTGATTAGAAAGTACTTCCGGCAACAGGTTTAATTGTACAGCAAACCCCAGTATTACAAAGCCAAATTCTCCGGCCTGGCTCAGCGCAAAGGCAAAAAGCAGGTTTTGGTCGGCGCTTTTTTTGTACATTTTGCCAACAATAAGCAGTACAAAGAATTTGATCCCGTTAAAGATCGTTGAGAATATGATGATAAAAGCCGGATCGGCCAATATGATATTAAAGTTGATAGAAGCGCCAACACCTATAAAGAAAAGCCCTAACAAGAGTCCTTTAAAAGGTGCAATGTCGCCTTCCAGCTCATGGCGGAATTCGCTGTTTGCCAATACAAGTCCGGCTATAAAAGCACCCAGCGCGGGGCTCAGGCCCACAAGCTGCATCATATAAGATACACCCATTACCAACAACAACGCCGACGCTGTAAACAGCTCTTGTAAGCGTGTTTTAGCAACAATGTGGAGCAATGGTATGATTAGGTATCTTCCGCCCAAATAAACAAGACCTATAGTACCAAAAACGATAGGGGTTTGCGCCCAGCCGGGTAAGTCGGATATAAGGGAATGGTTTGCATTGGCGTTGTTTACATGCCCATCTGCCAATAATGGTAATATTGCAAGTATAGGGATTACTGCGATATCCTGAAAAAGCAGCACCGCAAAGGATGACCTGCCCATAGATGTTTTGGTAAGCCCTTTCTCTTTAAGGGTTTGCATTACAATGGCTGTAGACGAAAGCGTTAGTGCTAACGATATTGCCACCGTAGTTTGCCAGTCCCACCGCAAAACAATAGAACATACAATAAACAATGTACCGGCAGTTAGCAGGAGTTGCAGCATGCCCATCCCCACAATAACGCGGCGCATGCGCCAAAATTTTTGAGGGTCGAGTTCCAAACCTATGAGGAACAGCATCATGGTTACACCAAACTCGGCAAAGTGCATAATGTCCTGTCCTTCCTGGCCAATGAGCCCAAGCACGTAAGGGCCGATAATGATACCCGCAAACAAATAACCTAGTATAGAGCTGAGCCCAAGCTTTTTAGCAATAGGGACACATATTACGGCGGCCAGGAGGTATATTATGGCCTGAAAGAAAAAACCATCCTGCATAATTACCCAATTTTAGTTTGTATGTAGTCGTTAAAATACGAATGTTTGTCCAGATCTTCAAAGTTTAGCGTCTTATGTTCAAGAAATAGCAGCACCTGCTCGTATAAGTTGCCATATTTTTGGTAGCCATCGGCATCCATAGAGTGGGTACCGTGAACTACAAATGGTGGCAAGTAGGTCATGTTGCACACCTTTGCGGTTTGGCAAAAGGGTTCCAATAATTGTAAAATGGTAAAGTTATTGCTGCCTGTTGCGCAGTAGTTTTCTTTTTTCCCTCCCGTAGTTATTGCTTGTAGTAACAATTTCCCTTTAAGGGCAAAGCCTTCACGTCCGTATGCCCAGCCGTGCTCTAAAACGAGGTCTATCCATTGCTTTAAAAGGGGAGGGCAGCTGTACCAGTACATAGGGTGGTGCCAAATAACAATATCATGCAGTACAAGCAGTTCCTGCTCGCGTTTTACATCAATATCAAAATCAGGATATTCCTGGTACAGGTCGTGAAAAGTGATGTTAGCCGATTCCGGTATACTTTGCACCAGTGCATCATTCGCGTTTGATTTCTCAAACAACGGATGGGCAAAAAGTATAAGTATCTTATTTTGCATGTAGCGGCCGGTTTAAATTTAATTAAGCTATGAATTTCGTTATTTTCAAAAATAAGCTATCAAATTCTTACGAAATAAATTTAAAGCGGCTTTAACATATTTTTATAGATTGCCGATAAACTCTTTCGATTACAGGCTACAATTACTATTATTTATAGTAAATGCCGTAACAGGATTTGCATTGTTATACAGGTAAACACTCACACCGGCTTCGGTAGTAGTAAGCCCCGTTATAGCACAAAGGTTTTGCAGTGACTCATTACTATCAACATATAAGTAACCCGTGTAAGGTAATACATTTTGAAGCCCGTTAAGCGATGTTAGTGCATTATTTGCTGTTACAGCTATAGTACTTGTTTGACTATTATATGGTTGTATAATCTGTGTTAGCGCTGAAAGCTGCTCTATAGTAGTTAAAGCATTATTACGTGTTACTAAAAGTGAACCGACACTTTGCAAATTTTGTAAACCCTGTAGCGAGGTAAGGTTCGTATTTTCCTGTATCGTTAAATCTTTTATAGTTGTAATTTTTTCGAGCCCTTGTAACGATGTAAGCCCGTTGGCACCTATTACTTCTATAACCTCTGCATTTTCAAGGTTATGAAGGCCTTGTAGCGAGTTAAGAAGCGGATTGTTTTTAATAGATGCGTACTGTATTGAAGTTGCATTATGAAGGCCCTGTAAGGATGTTAGGGCATTATTTTCTACTATTAAAAGATAAGATAGGGTAGTGACATTTTTAAGACCCTCTAAAGACGTAAGAGTTGTATTACCCCCTATAGAGAACGATTCTAAATCTGAAACATTATCTAAACCATTAAGCGATGTAAGTTTAGGGCAGTTGGTAATATCAATGCTGCCGATTTTGGTAACATTGTTGAGCCCGGATAAACTTTCCAGGGCTTCGTTATTCTCAATGCGTAAAGATATTACCCGGGTAAGTTTCTCTAAACCTTTTAAATCTTTAAGGAATTGGTTGTTAAAGATCATAAACGATCCGTAAATATCTTCCTGAACGCTTTCTAAAGAGCGTAATCCTTTTATATCCGTGATAGAATTTGACCTGATCTCTACAGATTGGGCATGCTTTAGGTTATGCAAACCTTCTAAGCTTGACAGCTGTGTATTACCATAGATCATTAGCGGTCCGCTTATATCAGTAAGGTGCTCAAGTCCTGAAAGGTCGGTAATATCCGATTCTCCGTAATAATTACCTATTAATAATGAGCCATTTACCGACGAATAATGCGATGCCACAAAAGCATCTACCTGCGCCTGTGTGGTAAGCTCCATAGAGCTGCTCATAATATAGGTTATGTTGTCGTCGTCATTATTACACGAAAACAGTAGTGATAACAATAGTAAGCTGAATAGTTTTTTCATGATAGGTAGTGTTGGTCGGTTTTCAAATCTATGAAATTATCTTAAGCTATATAGCTATCCCTAAATAATTTGCAGGTGTAATTTTAAGCAGTTCAGCCCTTACTTCATCGGTTACATTTAGTGTGTTGATGAAGTTATGAATAGCCTCTTTGTTTATAACTGTATTGGTACGGGTAAGATCTTTAAGTGCTTCATACGGGTTAGGGTATGCTTCACGGCGAAGGATGGTTTGTATTGCCTCAGCAACCACGGCCCAGTTCCTCTCAAGGTCTTCCGCAAATTTATCGGCGTTTAGTAACAGTTTGTTAAGGCCTTTAAGGGTAGCCTCAAAAGCGATGATGGTATGGCCTATAGGTACACCTATATTTCTTAAAACGGTGCTATCGGTAAGGTCGCGCTGTAGCCTTGAAATTGGCAGTTTAGCCGAAAGGTGTTCAAAAATAGCATTAGCGATACCCAGGTTACCTTCGGAGTTTTCAAAATCTATGGGGTTAACTTTGTGTGGCATAGCCGATGATCCTATTTCTCCTGCCTTGATTTTTTGTTTGAAATAGTCCATAGAAACGTACGTCCAAATATCCCTGTCAAGGTCTATTAATATGGTATTGATACGTTTAAGGGCATCAAAAAAGGCAGCAAAATGGTCGTAATGTTCAATTTGTGTAGTTGGGAACGAATGTTTAAGGCCAAGTGTACCTTCTACAAAGGTATTACCAAATTGCCTCCAGTCGGTTTGTGGGTAGGCAACAAAATGGGCATTAAAGTTACCTGTAGCACCACCAAATTTAGCCGCAAATGGTATGTTGTTAAGGTAGCGTAGCTGCTCCTCTAAACGCTCTACAAAAACGTGGATTTCTTTACCCAAACGTGTAGGCGATGCCGGTTGCCCGTGCGTGCGTGCAAGCATAGGGATATCCATCCACTCGGTGCTGAGCTCTTTAAGTTTTGTAACAAGGCTTATAAAAGACGGCATGTATACCTTTTCAAACGCCTCTTTAGTACTAAGTGGTATGGCGGTATTGTTGATATCCTGAGACGTTAACCCAAAGTGTATGAACTCTTTATAAGCGTCAAGCCCAAGTTGATCAAAAGCCGATTTTATAAAGTATTCAACGGCTTTAACGTCGTGGTTGGTAGTTTTTTCAATTTCTTTTATCTGAAGCGCATCATCCGACGTAAAGTTGTGGTAAATGTCCCTAAGCGGGCCATACGTACTTTTGTCTATTCCTGTAAGTTGTGGTAAGGGTAATTCGCAAAGTGCAATAAAGTACTCAATTTCTACAAGTACGCGATATTTTATAAGGGCTTCTTCCGAGAAAAAAGCAGCTAATGAAACGGTTTTGTTCCTGTACCTGCCATCTATAGGCGATATTGCATTCAGTTCAGATAATTGTTGCATAAATAAATAATGTTGTTGTATTTATGCGCGCAAATATAGGCTTTTAAGGTGAATTAAGAAAATGGGATTGCACTTTAAACAACGCAAATTTCTACAGAAGTTAAGCTATAATTTAATCGAAATTATTTTACTCTATCAGGTTATTATTGTAAGTCGCTATAATGTGTTTGTTTTACCAACTCATACAAGCCTTTAATCCACTTTAATAATTTACAATGCATTTCAAAATACAATTTTTCACTTTTCATTTTAAATTGTTTGTGATCAGAAAAAGATATAGAATACAATGTGCTTCTTAAAAATCCATCTTTTGTATTAATAAGATATTCATGATTGCCTGTATCGTCTGGCACATAGTGGTTTGGGTAAGGTGAATAAATGGGCTTGAAATCAGAAAATCCTACAGCTATTAACTCTATTATCTTCTGTTTGATACTTTCAGGAACCATACCTTCGCAATAAAAATCGGGTTTACCCAGAATCTTTATTTTAGGATCAAAATACCTAAAAACCATCCTGTAATTAAAGTCATGGTCTATAGCAAGTTTACAATTGAACAAATCTGCGGAGAAGCCTGGTGAAGATGAATAGTATAATAAGTTGTTTGCATCTCCTTTATATAGTTTTTGTAACTCTTTAGGTTTAAATCCCATTATTGTTGTCTTAATTTCGACCTTACAATCTCCATACCCTCGCTTGCCAGTACCGGAAAAACCTCCAGCGGGTTGCGCAGGTTTGGTATACCGGCAGGTTTAGGGTCTATATAATAAATTTGGACCTCGCGACTGGCAAAATCTAATAGTCCGGCGGCGGGATACACCTGTAATGATGTGCCTATCACAATAATATAATCAGCCTGCTCTACATAAGGGATAGCCTCTTCTATAGCCGGTACGGCTTCGCCAAACCATACTATATGCGGGCGCAGTTGATGCCCATCGGTATGCAGGTCGCCCAGGTTTATATCGCCAGTAAAATCTATAATATCGTTAGTGTTGTAAACGCTACGGGCTTTAAGCAGTTCGCCATGCAGGTGCAATACATTGGTACTACCGGCGCGTTCGTGCAGGTCGTCTACATTTTGAGTTATGATGGTAACATCAAAGTCGGTCTCTAATTCAGCCGTAATAAAGTGCGCTTTGTTGGGCTGTACCTCAAAAAGCTGCCTGCGGCGTTTGTTATAAAAGTCCAGCACCATGGCAGGGTTTTTACGCCACCCTTCGGGCGAAGCTACTTCCATAACATCGTGGCCCTCCCACAGCCCGCCTGCATCCCTAAAGGTATTGATGCCACTTTCGGCACTCATGCCTGCACCACTAAGCACTACAACTTTTTTCATATTCAAATTTAACCTCTTTCATTTTATTAAACAAAAAAAGGAAGCCCTAAAGCTTCCTTTCTCAATAACATATCACGATCTTTTTTATACTTTACCTAACGTATACAGTTGCTCCATAGTAGGGCTTGGGCTACCACCCGCAGGCTCTAATGTTATACCAAAGGCCTGTGCGCCATCATTGTTGTCCACCTTAAAGATACCGTAGTTGGCATTCTTATCGGCAATAACACCAATGCTTGTAGGGGTAAGAGGGTCTAACTTAAGCGCCCATACCTGGTATACCTTACCTTCAGGGGGAGTAGGCAGGCCGGCAAGGTCTACATAAATTTCTCTTTTGTTTTTATTAAGGTACACCTTAGCGTACGATTGCGGCGCCACCTCCTGACCTGCAAGATTAACTACGCTTGTTGCGTTGTCGCGCACCACGTTAAGGGCTTTTTCGGCCTGATTGTTTTTTTGCTCTAAGCTGGCAACAAGCTGCTCGTATTTAGATGTTTTAGCATTTGTCGACTGTATCTCTTTAGTTGCCTCATCAGTTTGATAATACTGGTATGCAAGCCCAAAAGAAAGTATAACCGCTGCTGCCCAGCCCATATACTGGCTCATGCCGCGCTTAGGCTCCATTTGTACAACACCGCTGTTACTGCTGTGTTTATCTATAAGCTGCTGCCTTATTTTCTCGTAATTAGCTGCCGATAAATGCGGCGCGACAGAGTACGACAAGTTTATAACTGCTTTTTCTATAGAGAGTATTTCTGCCTGTACAGCCTCATGCTTATGGGCCATATCATTTACATCTTTATTCTCGTTTTCAGATAATAATCCAAAAACGTAGAGCTCCAGTATCCCGGATGCTATGTATTCTTCGGTGTTCATTGTACCTGTAGGATGTTTCTTAGTTCACTAATG